>Ga0209826_1001981_pt1 | contig 13792 bp, 13 predicted proteins | sample GOMGulsemesocosm_5_FD_184637 | JGI IMG/M metagenome (GOLD analysis project Ga0209826, IMG submission 184637) | Methane-oxidizing microbial communities from mesocosms in the Gulf of Mexico - GOM15C Gulf of Mexico (SPAdes) (version 2) | ecosystem: Environmental > Aquatic > Marine > Cold seeps... | reverse complement strand
TTTAATAATTTGCAAAATTGCTAAGATTTTTAACTTCACTCAAAAAGATATTAATTTATTTTCACAATGGGGAAAATCTGTTTCTGGATTATATGCACAGGCAATATTTTTCATGGAAGATTAAGTCCCTTGTATTCTCGTATTTATGGAAGTTTGTTTGAAATAAAAGTAAATTATGTATCAATTTATATACTTTTTGATAAAATCTAATATGGATTTAATAAAAAAGTTAAACGCGCAAGTTGATAAACTCACACATGATTATGAATTACTACAATTTGAAAATGATTCTTTAAAAATAAAATTAGACAGTATAAAAAACAAAAATGATGAAATTGTTAGAAATAATCAAGATATGCTTTTAAAAATTGATAGCGCATTAACATTAACAAAGGTACTTGGTGAAGAAAAAATTGACGTTCCACATAAATAATATGGCATACTCAATCAATGTTGATAGTGAGTTAGAAGAAGAACTAAAGAATTTCCTTCCTCAAAATCAAAATGTGACAACTCAAGAACTTCTGTTGGCTTATATTAAAAAAACGCAAGAATTTGCTAAGTTTAAAAAAGAGATTGAAGAAATCTCAAATAAATTACCAACAATTTAGTAAATGAAAAAATCTTTTTCACTTCTTGAAGTAATTTTTGTTATAGCACTTATTTCAATTATTAGTATAATTGCTATACCCAAGCTATTTTTAAATATTACAAGTGCCTCATACACTCAAATAAAATCAGATGTTGCATTAATTAGAAGTGCAATAATTACAAACAAAAATAAAAATATTATTAGTGGCAAAGGTGAGGCTTTTATTAGCTCACTAGATGTTGCTAAAATCAATGTTGCATATGAAAAACTATTTGTTGGTAAAGAAGGAGATATTTTACTTCAATATCCAATAGTTTCCACTTCAAATGAGAACAAAGAAGCTGGTAAGTGGATTAAGATTTCACCCAATAATTACAAGGTATTTATTGATAATAAAAATTCTATAGAATTTATTTATGATTCTAATAATGGTACTTTTGACTGTGATTATAAAGAAGATTTGTGTAAAGATTTGATTAAGTGACATCCTTTTATTACGAGGTAAGTTTGCTGAAATCTCCACTAGCTAATTTAACATATAAAAGTGAGCATGAAATTAAAATAGGAACTTTAGTTGAAGTGCCTCTTCGAAATAGAAAAAATAATTCCCCTGCTGTTATTATTGAAAAAGTTGAGAAACCAACATTTAAATGTGTTGAAATAGCAGAAATCACTCACAAGTATTATGATAGTAAGATGTTAAAAACGGCTAAATTTGTTGCCTTATATTATGTCTGTTCATTGGGTGAAGCTTTAAGTATCTACACTCCTTTTTATGAGCTTGAGGATGAAGAAGAAAAAAAGCAGTTTACTTCAAATATTGCCTTATCAAATAAACAAGAAGAAGCATATTTATTTCTACAAAATAATAGAGCAGGATTATTATTTGCAAACACAGGTAGTGGAAAAACAGAAATCTACATAAAAACCATTGAAAAACATTTAAATAATGACGAACAAGCTTTACTCTTGATGCCTGAGATATCTTTAACTCCGCAAATGCAAAAGAGACTAGAAGAAGTATTTGGTGATTATGTGGCTATTTGGCATTCAAAAGTAAGTAAAAAGAAAAAAGAAAAAATCATAGACGATTTGTTGCACGGTAGAGTGAAACTAATAGCAGGTGCGAGATCATCTTTATTTCTACCTTTTTCAAATCTTGGTGTAATCGTTGTTGATGAAGAGCATGATGAATCATATAAAAGTGACCAAAAACCTAGATTTCATACGAAAGATTTAGCCTTATATATAGCACAATCTCAAAAGATTCAGATTGTCCTAGGAAGTGCTACTCCTTCAACTTCTTCCTTTCATAAGCTTCCCTATTATAGATTGAAAGAAACATTTTTTGAATCTAATAAAAAGATATCTTATTTTGAAAGTGATACGGCATTAAGTCCAAATGTTCTTAATAAAATTACTCAGACTTTAAACAATGAGAATCAAGTTATCATTTTTTTACCTACTCGTGCAAATTTTAAATATCAAATATGTACAACTTGTGGTAAAGCGGTTCAATGCCCTTATTGTTCTGTTTCAATGAGTTTGCATAAAAATGCTTTGGCTTTAAAATGTCATTATTGTGGTTATGCACAAATGATTCCCAGTTCATGTCCTAGCTGTCACAGTGGTATTATTCATAATTTAAGAGTAGGGACGGCTCAAATTGAAGAAGAATTAAATGCCATTTATACCGACAGAGCTATAAAGCGTTTTGACAGAGATGAAATCACAACTGATACCAAATTAAAAAAAGTTCTTAATGACTTCAATGAAAAGAAAATTGATATTTTAGTAGGAACTCAAATGCTTTCTAAAGGTCATGATTATCACAATGTTACCTTAGCTGTTGTTCTTGGAATGGACTCAGTACTTAACATGAATTCCTATAAAGCAAGAGAACAAGCCTTATCTCTGCTCATTCAAATAGCTGGGAGAAGTGGAAGAAAAGGATTCGGGGAAGTAATTATTCAAACGAAAAATGAAGATTTTTTTGATTTTTATTTAACAAATGGTGATTATGAAGATTTTCTAAAAGATGAATTGGAATTTAGAGAAGAATTGTATCCTCCTTATTTAAGAATGGCCAAAATTGTTTTTGCCCATACCAATGGATTTAAAGTCAAACAAGAATTAGATAAGTATATTGCAATACTAAAACAAAACAAAAAAATAGAAGTTGTTGGTTTTGGAGAGAGTGCTATCTTTAAAATTGCAAATAAATATCGTTACGAAATAATTATCCGATCAAGTAGTGCAAATGCCTTATTAAACGCTTTACACAGTGTTAATTCTCCCTTGGCAATAATTGACATGGATACGATTCGATAAAAAATTAAATACACTATTAGAATATTTATAGTATAATCCGCAAAAATTTGATAGGAAAAAATATGATTTATACAAAAGAAGAATTTAAAACATTAGTTGCAGACATTCAAGCACAATCTTGGTATAGAAATCCAATTGGTTTTGGACTAGCACGAGTAGATAGAGGTCAATTAAACCCTGAAAAGATACTTCAAGCGACATTTCCAGTAGTAAACTGGGATGAAAACTTTGGTAGTGCTGCAATTTTCTTAAATGCATTAAAAGAAGCTGATATTGCAGTTGATACGACTTCTAGTGAATTAGTTTGTGATGTAAATGATGTTTTCTTAACTAAATGTATTGAATCATTTAGACCATATATTCCTGAGGCAAAAGGTGATGATCACAAAAATGTTCAAGTGATTTCTCAATTATCTTCTTTACCAAAAGACAGTGGTTTAACAGCTGCAAATTTTAAAATGGTATTTATTTTTGAAGATGAAGCTCTTGAATCAGCAGAAGCTGCTTATTTAAAACTGTATGCTCTTTCAACTGGAAAAGCAAAACTTAGAAGCCTTAACTTAAATGGTGCATTTGGTAAGTTACATAATTGTGCATGGGCTGGAACTACTCCAATTGAATTAGATTGGTTAAGAGAAAATGAGATTGCATTAAAAATTAGTGGTAAATATCCTGAAATTACTATGGTTGATAAGTTCCCAAGATTTTTATCTCATGTAATTCCTGCTGATAATACAAGAATTCTAGAAACATCTAAAGTAAGATTCGGTGCTCAATTAGCAGCTGGAACTACTGTTATGCCAGGTGCTAGTTATATTAACTTTAATGCAGGAACTGAAGGTTCTGTTATGGTTGAGGGAAGAATTTCTTCTTCTGCTGTTGTTGGTGCTGGTTCTGATGTTGGTGGTGGTGCTTCTATTCTTGGTGTATTATCAGGAACTGACGGAGTTCCAGTATCAATTGGTGAGAATACACTTCTTGGTGCTAACTCTTGTACAGGTACAGCTATTGGTGATAGTTGTATTTTAGACGCAGGTGTAACAATCTTACCTGGAACAAAAATTACTTTATCTGAAAAAGCAGTTACTGCTATTTCTGAAGCAAACCCAGAAAAAGAAATCAAAACTCTTATGAGAGGTATGGACTTTATTGGAGTAAACGGTGTTCACTTTAGACAAAACTCAGTAAATGGTCAAATCATTGCAATGAGAAGTACTCGAGAAATCAAACTAAACGCAGACTTACATTAACTAACCTACACCAAAATCATTTTTGATTTTGGTGTATTTCCTAACTCTTTACATACAGTTTTCTAAACACCTTTAAGCTACTTAGCTATATAATAATTTAACGTATAATTATTATGAGGTATTATGACAAAAAATTATGATTTTTTATTTATTCTTATTATTGGAGACTATGAAAATTCAAATGTTGAGAAGTACTTTCTAGATAATTTTAAGAATACATTTTATGCAAAAGATATTGATGATGTTATTAACATTATTAATAATAATCAAATTGACGCCATTTTATTTAACAATACTCTTCCTAATTCCTTCAGAATCATTGAAGAAATAAAAGACTCAAATGAAAAGATAATTACTTTTTTTGTGGCAAATTATTTAAATACAGATGACTTATTACAAGGTATTGATATTAAGCTTGATGGGTATTTACTGGAAAGCAAAAGTAATCAAGAATTAGAACAGCTTATTGATAAACCACTACTTAAGTACAATATCAAAAAGAGTAATGAAATATTTGGTCAATATTTTAATATGGCCAATAAAAGTATTATTATTTCAAAAACAGATACTGAGGGTAATATTACTTTTGTAAATGATAAGTTTTGTGAAGTATCAGGCTATGCCAGAGAGGAGTTAATGGGTGTTAACCATAATATTATTAGACATCCTGATAATAAAAAAGAGCTTTTTGCAGACATGTGGCATACTATTAAAGAAAAAAAACTTACCTGGGAAGGTACCATTAAAAACATTTCTAAAGATGGAGAAAGTATTTATTTAAAAAGTTCCATTATGCCTATTTTTGATAAAAACAATAATATTACTGAATATATTGCATTTAGAGTTAATGTTTCTGATATCGTTAGTGATAAAAAAATGCTCTTAGATGAAATTGAAAATAATGACTTATCTATTCTAGCTCTTATTCAAATAGAAGATTATAAAATGCTTGAAAAATTTTATAATGACACTTTGATTAATAGAATTGAAAAAGAATTTGGAGATTCACTGCTCTCATATTTACCTAAAATCAATATCTTTAAACGTGTTTATTGGCTTGGAAATGGGAAGTTTGCACTTTTAGGAAACTTCTTTTCCTATATTAATATCAATAAAAATATTAATAATCTATTTGATGACTTTGTAAATAAGGTTAATAGCTCAGTGATGGTTATTGATGAGTTTGAGTATGATATTAATATTTTGCTTTCTTTTTCTTACGGGAAACATCTTTTGTATGAAGATGCAAAACATGGTCTTGATGAAGCTTTAGTTGCAAACAAACAAATGTATGCTTCAAATGACGCATCTTTACGAGGTCAAAAGTTCGCAAGAAGAAATATGGAAGTTGTAAAATTGGTTAAAATTGCTCTTGATAATTATAATATAGTTTCTTACTTCCAACCTATTATCAATAATAAAACAAAAACAATCGACAAATATGAATCTTTAGTTCGTTTAATTGATGAGAATGAGAATGTTTTGGCTCCTTATGATTTTCTGCAAGTTGCCAAAAATAGTGGTTATTACAATAAAATCACCAAAAGAGTCTTGGAAAACTCTTTTAAAATATTAAAGAAAATCAATACAGATATCTCTATCAATCTTTCCATATTAGATATAGAAAAAGATGAAACAAGAAATATGTTATTTTACCTTTTGGAAGAGAATAAATCACATACTAAAAAAATAATTTTTGAATTATTAGAAGATGAAAGAGTGAAAGATTTTACTATCGTTAAGAATTTTATCCATGAAGTGAAAAAATTGGGTGTTAAAATCGCCATTGATGATTTTGGGTCAGGCTATTCTAGTTTTGAGAGACTTTTAGAATTTGAACCAGATATTATTAAAATAGATGGCTCTTTGGTTAGAAACATTGTGCATGACGATTTTTCAAGAAATGTGGTTGAAACAATTGCAGTTTTTGCAAAAAAACAGCAAATTAAAACCGTTGCAGAATTTGTAGAAAATGAGGAGATTTTTAATATTTTAAATGATATTGGAATTGATTATTCCCAAGGGTATTTTTTCGGAAAGCCTGAAGAGTTAAAAGTCTAATTTCTCTTGGTGTCATATGTTTTATTACGCTATAGGTTTACTTGGCTATAATCCTTTTAAATAATTTTAATACTCTTTAGTTACAAGGAATACTATGAATGACAGATTACACGAAATAATTGCTCAATGTGCAGTTATACACGATACAAATATCAAAGAAAATATAATAAATGATGTAGATGCTATTGAAGATAAACTTTTAAATGTAGATAGTGATATCAAAGATCATTATTTTGTTTTATTATTACAGTATTACTTTCAAAATAATAATGTCGAATGTTCTCAAAAATTATTGTTAGAAGGTGTGAAATTTCAAATGAGATTTCAAGATATTAAAGAAGCTTTTGTTCATATTTCAAGTGGAAAAGAAAATGTGATTGAGTTCTTTGAAGATAATGTTGTGATGCTAAAAGATACCATTAAAGATGAAGAGCTTATTTCAATGTATGACTTTTATGATAAAAATGAACAAAACCAAGTCAATTTAGAACAAGCTTTGGTTTTGATCAAAAAAAATAGATATGTTTGCGCTCACGTGCACAAAAGCACAAGTGAGGTATTGAAGTTTTTTCTTAACCCAGATCTATTGGCATCAATAGAGCGGGACATGCCTTTTTTATTGAAATAAACTACCCGTTGTATTTATTTACTTCACCAACAGCTTGAACAGCAGCTGGAAGGATTGCTTCACTTAAAGCAGGGTGAATGTATAACATATCCTTTAAGTGTCTAATATCGTTGTCTATATGCATCACAGCAAGTATTTGATGCATGAGAGTTGAACTCTCAGGTCCTATTAAGTGACATCCCAGGATTTCAAATGTTTTTGGGTTAACTAAAAACTTTGTACGTGGGTAGTCTAATTTTGTAGACATTGCTTTTGCACTTGCAAGCCAATTGGTTAATGAGACCACATATTCTACATTATTTCGTTTTGCGTCTTCTTCACTTAAACCAACGCTTGCAATTTCTGGATCTGTAAAAACAGCATGGGGCATGTATTTAAATTTTAATGGGGTAGTACTATTTTCCAATAGTGTTTTCCCTAAATGATTCACTTCATAAGCAGCAGCGTGTTGCAGCATATGTTCACCAGCTGCATCACCAACAACATAAACACCAGGTGCACTGGTTTCAAACATTTCATCACGTTTGATAAAACCTCTATCATCTACTTCAATAGACGTATTTTGTAGGTTTAACGAGTCTGTATTTGACTTTCGCCCAGTTGCATACAATAAAGCTTCACTGGTGTGCGAAGTTACTTCACCATTCTTGTTTGCAAGGCTTAGTTCAAATGAGTTATTCTCATACTTTATATCCTCAACTGTAGTATTAAAAACAACATCAACGTTTTTAATAAATTGTTCTTTAAACAGTTCTGATATCTCAGCGTCTTCATTACTTAGTAATTTTTTACTTCTTACTATTTGTTTGGTTTTAATACCAACAGCATCAAAGAAATTTGCCAATTCACAAGCAATAAATCCTGAACCTACAATGGTAATTGATTCTGGAATTTTTCCAAGAAGAGGGAATATATTATCACTGCTCCACGCATCTTTGTGGGGAACATCAAAAGGTTTTGTTCCTGTTGCAATAACAATTTTTGGTGCAGTTATTTGTTCATTGTTTACCAACACAACATTATTAGATACAAAAGAACCTATTCCTCTGAAAATTTCAACGTTTTCGTTAAATCTACTTTCATATCCTGCATCAATTTTTGATACATAATTGTTGGTATGGTCAAATATCTCTTGAACATTTATTTCATTGATTTGTGACTTGATATAATGTCTTGAAGACTCTTTAATAGCCCTTGCGGTATGTGCATATCCAATAAGAAGTTTTGATGGCACACAGCCTCTATTTGGACAAGTGCCTCCTAGTTTTGACTTTTCAATTAATGCAACTTTTAATCCACTTTTTCCAGCTTTTATTGCAAGATTACTTGCTCTTCCTCCACCAATAATAATTAAATCAAAATCTTTCATATAAGTCCTTATAGTATTTTTTAAATTTTAGTATAAAGTAACTGCGTTTATTCTTTGTGTACAGATGTAATATATTGTATATTAAAATAAATCTTTTGGATTGATGTGAGTACTATTTTTGGTTGCTTGAAAAGTGAGGGTATTGTTAACTCTACCTACCACATAGCCTTTTTTAATCCATTTTCCAACTTTTAATGTAGGAGATATCCTGTCTAAGTGAGAATAAATAGTATGTAAACCACCTTTATGTTGGATAATAACTACATTCTCTAACATCCCCGAGTTTTTCTTAGCATAAACTACTTTTCCATTTAAAACACTAAATACCTTGGCTTTTGTCTTATTTGTTTTTAGCACAACTGATTCATTAAAGAGTTTGATCTTATAAACGGGATCATAGTATTTACCAAATTTTTTTATAATTTTATATGATTTAAGAGGTGCAATTGTTTTTTTGCCTCTATATTTTGATATTTTAACACCTTTTGTTGAAGAGCCAAGTACTCTTACGTCGATATCCACATTTTTGGTATATTTTTGAGTTGCAGTTACTTTTTTCTTAGCTGTTTTTGTTACCGTTTTTCTTTTTTTGCTTTTTGCTTTTTTTCTAGCTCTCTCTTCAGCTTTTCTTTTGAGTGCAAGTAATCTTTTTTTCTCTTTTGCTCTGGCTCTTTTTTCTCTGGATAGTTCTTCTTTTTTTAAGATATTTAGACGACCAAGAAGTTTTGCTAAATTTTGTTGCTTATTAATAGCCCTTTTGAGTTCTTTTTGATAAGTAGCATGTTTTCCTTCAAGAGATTTTATGGTTTTGGTTTGTTTACTTTTCAAAGAATTAAGGATTCTTTTTTTCTTTTCTCTGGCTTTTATATATTTCTTTGTTTTTTCTATGGCTTGTTCATTATTCTTTTTGTTAAGATTGATGAGTGAATAGTTACTGTTAATTCTAATTATTTCTTCTTTTGAATTAATAGATAGTACTTTATATATCTCACTATCAACCATTTCATCAAGTGACTTCTCACTTGCAAGACTGAGTGCAATAGAGGAAGAAAACTCATCAATAATGGTTGTGACTATTTCTTCTTCATTTACTTGTTTTTCTTTTAAAAGTTGTTCTGAGGTTTTAGATAAATTATTTAGTATTTGTCTTGAGTGAGCCAAAATCTCTTTGTGTTCATTGATGTCACTATTAACACGTTTGATACTTTTTTCTAGTTTATCAAGTTCATTACTTTGTTTAGTGATTTGATTGGCAAGTAGCCTTATTCTTAAATTGGCAAGTTCTTTTTTTGATTTACTTTTACTAAGACTTTTTTTATTTGAAACTATTTTTTTTTCTATGGATGAACTTGATGAGAATAATAAAGAAGACAGAAAGGTAATTGTTAAAAATATTTTAATCATTGTTCAGTTTATATTTAAATAAAACTCCAAATATAGTTGATATAGATATAAATAGGGATAAAATAAATACCTTTATTAACTCAGCCTTGATTGACAGTTTTATATCAACAACATTTTGCAATTCAGAAGGAAAGATAATTGACAAGTTTTCATTGAGTAGTATCATTAATAATGCAACAATTATAAAAGATATAAAAGCACCAAATATGGCATGACGTATAACAGTACCCGCACTATATAAAATTGACGCTCCATGAAACCTCATTATAGCTATCTTTTCATGGTGCTCATAAAACCATATTTTGATTTGTTTTGCAATAATTATTACTGCATAGAGTAAAATAACAACAAAAACAATAGCAATTATTTTTTGAATAATTAACAATAGCAAGTAAATTTGGTTGTGGTTTTTTGAAAAGATTTCAACTTTCTTTACAGTATTGATGGCTTTTAGTTCTTGTTTGATTTGCACAAGTTCAGATGAAGTAGGGTACTTCTCTAAATGCATTTTATAAAAATATGGTAATCGTTGTTTTAAAAGGTTAATGGATTTTTCTGATAAATTGTTTTTCATATTACTAATTATTTTATTTTTTTCTAAAGTAACAATATTTTTGACTTTAATACCAGCAAACTCACTTAAATTATCTTTGACCAAAGGTAAGCTTGAAACTACTACAATTGAATAATCATTTGATATTTTTAATTTATAATCATCTACAACTTTTGTAGTAAATAAAAAAATAGCAAATGTTATTAGCATTGCAGTTAAAGGCACGATGAAGGAAAATATAGATTTAAGAGACTTCATATATGATTCCATCTTCAATTGATAGTTGTCTAAATTTTATGCCAAAGTTTTTTGGAACTCTGTGGGTTACTACAACAACCGTAATCCCCAATTGCTCATTTGCGCCTTTGAGCAAGTTCCATACTACTTCTGCTGAGTAATCATCTAGGTTTCCAGTTGGTTCATCCGCAATTATTATTTTTGGATTATGCGCTAGCGCTCTGGCCACTGCAACTCTTTGTTGCTCGCCTCCACTTAACTCATTTGGTTTATAACCTTTTCTATGGGATAGTTTTACATGAGATAATAAGTTCAAGGCTTGTTTTCTTGAAATATCGCTGGAGTATCCATTTATTTTCAAAGGAAGCATAATATTCTCTTCTATGGTCCATTCGTTAATGAGTTTATAGTCTTGAAATATGATTCCAATATCACGTCTTAGCTTTCGTAAATTGGATGCAGATATACCTTTCATCTTTTGACCATCTACAAATAACTCTCCGTGTTTTAAACCGATATCTCCGTATAGGGATTTAATAAGAGTTGATTTTCCACTCCCACTATTACCCCCTATAAATATAAATTCTTTTTCTCGAATGTGTAAACTACCTTTCTTAATGATAAACCTATTTTTATCGTAAGAAAGATAAATTTCTTTAGCTGTTATCATTAGATAAAATCTTCTTCAATTCAAGATGTGCTTTTAAGTTCGCACTTGTTGGTATTGGATTACCCTGAAAATAGGAAACTTTGTTGTCTCTTATGATTACATATTTACTCAAAGGTCTGTTGAAACTACCAAAAGTTAATCTTATTAAAACAATTCCATCTTTATCTATAAATATATCTTCTATATGTAAAAAGTAATCTTCTCTGACAATTGGTTTTGTTTCAATGGTTGTCTTGATTTTTTCAAAATCAATTTCACCCTCAAAATTAAAATCAGCTATGATCTCTTTTTCTTCATCTTCTTGAGCACAAAGTAACACCACATCATAAATATTTTTACCTTGTTTTTTCCATCTGTCTTCGTACTTACTTGATACTCCTAAGTCTTTATTTATATCAATAGTAATTTTCCCAGAATTTAGGTTCGTTAGTAGATGGGTACAATAGTCAAAGTATTTTCGGCTATCTGTTCTTAACTCTAAGCTACCACCAACTTTTAGAACCCTTAGTGCTTCACTGATGAATTCATCACTATAAACTCGTCTATGTGGCTTTTTGTCCCAAGGAACAGGGAAATGAACAAATATCTTTCCAACGCTATTGGATTTTAAAAATTCCATAAAAAGTCTTGCATCATAATTAATAGCAAGAATATTTTTAATATTTTGAATTTCCACTTGTTTTAATAACTGTTCTATTGAAGGTGTGTGTATTTCTAATCCAATAAACAAAACATCTGGATTTTCTTTAGCTTGGTGAATTATATGTCTTCCACTACCAAAACCAACTTCTACTTGGATCTCTTGTGTAGGATTAAAATCTTTTACAAAGTATTCTATATCTTTGATATATTCTTTTTTAGGTTCATCTTTTTGTTTAAAGTTACTTGTGTTTGTAAACTCAATCTCTGCTTTAGTTACTTTTGCATAAGCATTTATTGCTTCTTTAACGATATCAATAGGAGTTACTCTTGTAACGTTATCAACTTTTGCCATATAGGTATTTTCTTTCTCACGTAAAGTTAAAAGAAAATCCTTCTCTTTATATTTAACTGCAATTTTATACTCTGCTTGTCTTGGTGCACCTGTAAAGTTATATGATTTTGCACAGAAATCAAAAAAGACTCCATCTTCTTGGATTGGAGTCTTTATTAAGTCATTTTTTTTAAATTGAATATGGGGCATATGTTTTTAGTTAACCTCTTGTAGTTTTGGTAAAATTAGTGTCGTTTCATTGGTCTTATCTGATAAGATTCCAAATTCATCCACTGCTTGAAGTGTATATGTATACTCAACACCTCTAATAATATCCTGATCTTCGTATCTTACATCTGTTATATTAGTATACTTTTCAGTTTTATAATTAAATAAATCTTCTTTTATTTTTTTGTGAACGATGTAAGAAACAGTTCTTTCATCTCCACTTTGCCAATTTAAAATGGCTCTCTCACCTTGAATTTGAGCTAAGGTCATGATTGGTTTTGTAATTTTGATTAAAGTACTTCCCATTACTGCATTCATGTTGAGTGAAGTTTCTAAAAAGTCCTTATCTATCGCTGTAACTTTGTAGAAAAGAATTTTACCATCTTCATTAACCAAATCATCATATGACAAAGTATCATTACTTACTAAAGCTTTTTCTTTAAATGAACCATTGGCTCTTGTACTACTATAAACCTTATATTTTATAATATCATTTGATTTAGATGGCTCCCAATTAAGGGTAATTTTTCTTGGTTGATTGTTTGTAGCAACTAAGTTTTCTGCTCCATGTGGAAGTGATTTGGTTTGAGCTTTTACAATTTCACTTGGAAGGGTATCAATGCCATCAAATGTACGGGCAGTTACTCTATACATATAAACAACATTATCTTTTAAATCTGAATCAATATATTCAATATTTAAACGACCTTTTACTGTTTTGAGTTTACTCCATCTTGACGTTGATGGAGAAGTTTTCTCTAGCGTATATTTCTCAATTCTTTGGCTCTCATGTGGTCTCCAAAGGATTTTTATTTGACGAGGTAAATCACTGATTGCTTGGATGTAACTCACAGCATCAAGTCTTGGTAGAGTTGTTACAGTATATGAACTTGTAGGTCTTGATTCAAAACCTTTTTTTGTTGCAGCTGCTATTGCATAAGTGTATTGAGTATTTGGTTGAAGTTCTTGGTCTGAAAAGTGTGTTGTATATCTATTTTCTATTTCTTGTACTCTTTTAAATTTTTGACCATCCTCTTGCATATTTGCTCTGTATAAATAATATCTATCAACTCTTGGGTCATCCACTTTTTGCCACTCAAAGGCTATTGACGTAATATCAGGAATTGATCTCAACGAATCAGATTTTACAGTTTCTATTGATGTATCTATTTTTGGTTTTGCTGGTGTAGTAAGGTTGTTTTGTACTTGACAACCACTAACAAAAAGAACTAAAAGAATTGATGATGAAATCTTTATCAATTTTTTCATTTATACTCTCCATATTAAAGTGTTTTTCTAAAAATTCATTCATATCACATGGTACATCTGCTAAAAAATCCATTTTTTTGTTTGTAATTGGATGTGTAAGATATAGATTATAAGCATGTAGATAAACTCGATTTATTTTATTTAATTCGCCCTTAAATCCATATAAATTATCCCCAAGAATATGCCTATTTATCGAACTTAAATGAACTCTTATCTGATGAGTTCTT
>Ga0209826_1001980_pt1 | contig 13793 bp, 10 predicted proteins | sample GOMGulsemesocosm_5_FD_184637 | JGI IMG/M metagenome (GOLD analysis project Ga0209826, IMG submission 184637) | Methane-oxidizing microbial communities from mesocosms in the Gulf of Mexico - GOM15C Gulf of Mexico (SPAdes) (version 2) | ecosystem: Environmental > Aquatic > Marine > Cold seeps... | reverse complement strand
GACAAATCACGAACGGCAGACGGCACAGAACTCATACCTACATGAGATACCGTATCATCAAATAATTGTACTGTTTTAAATTGCAACTGCTCAGGTAACGATACAGCTTTAACCCATGCAGGCACCCTACTCCGGCCCCAGAGCAAGATATGCTGCTCACCACCCAACGAGAGATAATGAGCATAGCCTTGAAGATTCAACGATGAAACACCGCCCAGATGAAATGGAAGCTTCGCAAACAGTTGCATCCCCAGCACAAGCCCTTGCCAATTGACGGTCGATTGTGGGCGCGCATAAACACCATGCCCCAGAGAAACTAACCAATTACTTTGGACATACTTACGAACCAACTGACGGGAATAGCCCTGCTCAAGAAGCCATTGGCTAGGAACAGCGACCCCTTCAGGTAGTAAATTATGGAGACTGTTTAATTTTTTATCTTTTTGTAAACTCACGGTTTACTTTATAGAGCATATTTGGATTCATTGCTAGGAGATTGGTTTAAAAATTCTTTATTTTGTAATCTGTTGGTTCACCTATTTTTTAGACGAACCTCACTTAACTACAAGCAATTCATTTAACCACTCATTCGGCCTACTCGCCCCGTATGCCATGTATGAACTAGCAATATCCTTAGCTAGCCGTTTACCATCACTCCCCTCAGAAATAAGGTTTCTGAACATTGTTTTAATAGCCTCATCTGGATAATCATCCAGACGATTAGTCAGCATCTCTTTCCATACTTTACCTATTTCAAAAGGAAACTCATCGCTTAACCGTGCCAAAGATTCCAATAATATGTATGCATTGTGATTCTCTTGAGCGTAAGGCGCTACTTTGAGTAGCCAGGACATTGGTTCACCATTCAAATCAGTAATGTATGCAGCCCAATGACAAAGCCCAGAAGCTAGTTGCCTCCCTTCTTTTGAAGTGCCATCCACTAGCTCAAGCAGCTTTGGCCATAATTCATAGACTTTTTGCTGCGTTTTTAAATCACTTGATTTACGCAATGTCCAAACAAACCAGATTAATTTATTAAGCTCTTCATAGTCAGCTCGTTTGATCAATGCAGAAATTAAGCTGTTTTTTTCCTCCAGCGTATCTTCCCCTCTCAAGTAAGCAATACACATCAACTGAGTGTAGCGCTCACCCATTTTATCAGAGAGGTACTCATCATCTAGGACAGCAAGGAAGTCACCTCTGTTCTTAAATAGGTTATATGTAGCGCTATCAAAGCCCCCTACATAAGAATAGCCCTGCATGGCACATAACCACCTTAGATGATCTGATTGATCAAAAATCTTTTCTAAATTTTCTATAACCCAAGATTTTGAGAGATAACGAAAATTGGCTAGGAACATTGCCACAATAGTGGAAAACTCAGCCCCTCCCTGATCGCAGCCCTTACTTAACTCTTCATCAAAGACATCGACATAACGACTCCATATCTCGGCATTATCACTTCCATTGCCAGGCTTATTTCGGCATTCATATAGTGCCAAATTAATGTATGCCTCAAGACATTTTCCGCGAGGGCTATTTATTGCTTTTGAAACAGCACTACTATCTTTGTTAAAGATTTCACCTACTTGCTTTTCTAGGAGTGCTTCAATAATATCCTTTGACCTTTCGATATTTTCAACACCGAAAGCGTGCTCATCTTTCTTGCAACCCGCCTCAATCAGCCTGCCTATTTCTCCAACCACCGTTGAGGTATTTCCAATATATCCACCAGCAGACGTACTAGGTGAGCATTCCCAAAAACCACCTAACTTAACAATCTCCTTAATAAAACTTAATAGCCTAGGCCATGTAACATTCCAATTATTACTATCTTGCTCACCCTTATTTCCCCATTCATTTGTGAACGAATATAAAATTGCATAAAGAAAATAAGGTTTTAAAGAAGCAAATGCATTTTCACCTTCAAACAGAGCCTCTTTCTCAGAAAGAATCAGGGAACTGACTGCAGCAATTAACCCTTCTATATCCGGCTCATTAAAACGAGAAGTGGGTTCGTAATCATTTAAAACAGAAACGAACTCTGATGGACTTTCTAGCAGAACACGAAGTTCATTAGAATCGATAGGTGAATCATTTGTCACGCCTACCGTTGTTGTGTGGTAACTAGCAAAGCTAGGGTGTTCTGGCTCAACCCCTGATACCTCCAAGCACTTCTGGTAACGCTCTAAAGCCTGCTGATCCTGATCTTTTATTGCCACCAACCAAAGTGACTGTCTATAAGCAATAGCTTCTTTTGCTGGCTCCCCATTTTCGACTGAAGGAGTTAAACCTTCAATAATTGAAAAAACCTTTTCTTTTTTATCTAAAATAAGCTTATTAAAGTTTTTGTTCAAAAACATCCATGTTTCATGCCTATACCCCTCTTCAAAAAACTTAGGCTGCAGCAGGACATCAATTACTTCTCTCGGCAAAATTTCAAAGAACTCCCCTGCAATATGTAGCCCAATACGTTGTAACGTTTGATAGTCACTTTCCAACAGCTTTGAAGTTTGCCCATTCCCTCCGACACTAGAATCCTTACATAAGCCCTCCATTGACGCCCTTAAAGCTTCAACAAAAAAAACATTTGCCTCATCTTGCTTAGTATTCTGATCATGCTCTTCAATAGCAGGCCTCCACAAAACAGACCATCCATCATCACCACTAATTTCAAGAACTTCTTCCAAGCATCGACTAAAAAAATCAGTAACTCGCTCACCAATAGATTCCCCCATATCACTCGCTAAAGAGTCAATAAACCGAGTTAACTGATAAGACTGGAATTTAAGAGTTGCTTCATTTTTTTCTGGGGAATATTTACAAGGAGCCGTCTTTATCTCAAAAAGAACAGGCAATAACTTAAGCGACAAGTCAACAGCTACCTCTGTCGGCTCTTGCTGTAACTCCGCCAACCAACCGATCAACTCACCAACAACTAAATCACTACCAAAAGGGTCATCGAGCCAATACGATAAATTACCAATATCTTCTTCATTTATTAGCTCTATCGGTATATTTCTTAACAACTGCGAGAATTTCCACCACGTCCGCTCATTCCCAACCTCTACTTCACGTGAGTAGCGAGTCACCCCTCTAATAAACTTAAGGTACTTTTTAGCGTATTCACTGTTTTCAGACTCATTAAGGTGTTCAGATGAATTTACCAGGTACTCACAAACAGGCCACTGAGGAATGGTGTAGTAACCTTTTGCTGTTTGTTGCGGTATTGGATTATTAGAAGGGTCTAAAAAACCTCGTTTGTTAAGCTCATCAAACCATTTTAGTTGTTTAACCTTTCCAAAGAAGTAGACCTGAAGATCAGGTCTAGCTTCCACTCGATCAAGAATAGCCAGTTCTTCAAGAGTCAGAGAGCTACTCATTTATCACCCGGTCAATTTCTGCTATATCATCAACCAGTGCAGGCGAACGCACCTCAAGCCGGTCAGCCCAGTTCTTTATAACCTGCTCCAACTGCCCATATCCGCCTTCATCCATAGTAAATCCAACTAAATGAACACCAAAAGAATCTTTATAGTACGAGGACAATCTTTGATAGAGCGGTTCTTCCGATTTAAAAAATGGCTGTAGCGAGAATCTTTCCCGCCTTGTCTCATCACTACCAGTCTCTGCACGCCTTAAAATATGCTCCAAAATTTCAGCCTCTCCAAGACCGTAGCCAATAAATAAAACTGTTTTATTTAAAAAAAGATCCTTTAGAAAAAACTGAACCTTTTCGTTGTCATAATGCCTGAGATAGTCAGCCGTAGAAACAATCATCTGGCTTTCATTACGTATATCTCCATGCAAATGGGTTACCGTACCAGGTACCTTTAATTCAGAAACCTTTAGGTTCTCAGTCCCTGATACTCTTCTCGTTGATGGTTTTGTTTTGCTACCATCATTTCCCTCACCCACCTCAACAAGATTCGGTGAAAGCGCATGGTCATAATTGGTCGTTACACAGGCTGCCTTAATCGAATTAATAATCTCGTAAATACGCCCACCTTCATCTGCTTGAAGGTATTGTGGCAACTGAAGGTCATAGCCTGTTGAAGACGCTATTTGCTTTGCAATTGACAACTGAATTTTAGGATTAAGTTTTTTTAACTGTTCAAGTTCTGAATAGTTAATTTTCTCAGCAGCCCTTAATCCTTCCAGCGCCTTCAATGCCAAACCAGACCATGAAGGCATCCCACATAACATTGAAGCACCTGCGCCCACAAAAAGAACCAGCTTACCATCAAGGGCTGCCTCCCTAATTTCAGGAGGTAACTCAGGAATAGGTTCTAATTCATCCATTACACAGCAACTTTTCCGGTTAGCAGGTCTTGCATGAGGCCTTTCTTAACAACCTTATGTTTGGCTATTTCGCTTTTGATAGATGCTATCTTCATCGTTATAGCATCTAATTTTTTTTCGACCTCAACCTGTTCACCTAAACTTGGTACAAATACATTAAGTTTTTTCACAATATCCTGCGAAATATTGCTCTGAGATTCTGCCAAGCCAGTTTTAGTTGCGTTCAGCTGGGATTGAATTTGATTTGATGAAAGCAATAGAGCCAGGAACTCTGGTGATATTTCCTGGCTCCCCTTAACCCGATAAAGTTTATCGCTTAACATAAGTTTGTCTCGAACCGATTTCACATAAGCTACCACACCTACACGTGCTCCTGGGCCAGCTCTTGTCATCAAAACATCCCCTTGGGAAACTTCATATTCTTTTCTAGGGAACAAATTTAAGGGTAACGCTTTATTTTCTCTTCCCGAAAAACCAGCCCACACTACAGCCGTAGTTTTTAATACTCCCCAACTTCCTTGTGGCGCTACTTCATGTAAACAGTCCGGGCTCCAACCTTGTTCTATCTTACTTATATAACAGCCTAGCTTGCCTACCTTCCATTCCTTCGGCACCCAACCCAGTTCTGTCTCCTTATAAAGATGCGGCGCTTGTTCTACGGGTGGACGAAGTTGGCCAGTGGCTAGATCGACACCTCGGGTAAACAGGTCTTCCATCATGCCTTTTTTGATGGCGGTATGTTTATCGATAAGGGTTTCGGTCTTTTCGATCAATTGATCAATAGTGGTCAGGATTTTGGCGATTTTCTTTTGACACTCCAATCCATGTTTAGGAATATTAAAGTTTTTTATATCGCCATTAGATATATGCGGAATTCCAGAATTAGTCTTAACAACATCTACATAATTAAGCCAGTAATCACTTGCGATAGTAAAATATAAGTAACTCATATCAATTAAACTATGCTTTCTTAACCTAGCCACACGTTGAACTAACAAACAAGGTAAATCCTCGCTTCTTATGGACGCGTAGTTCCTCCCAACAAGCGAACCATCCATTCCAATAAGAATATCTGCTTCTGCGAGTTCATATTTCTTAAGGGAGCCATTGTTTCCATCCCAAAACTGCGTATTTTTCTTGTCCCACCGCATTTTTCCACGAGTGATATTTATGCCTCGTGCTAAACGTAATCCAATTCCATTATCGTTAAACCTGCTACTATCAAAAGCAGGCCCTGTTAGAAAATCGACATTTGACCCTACATCTATATATTTGAACCCTACTGGAAGCGTTCCAAATGGTTCTTTAATAATATTACTCATATCCTAAATCTCGAAAAAAACCATCCAACTCCCCTGCGACTTGATCGCGCTCTACCAATATCTCTTTTAAGGTGATGGCATATTTATCCCACAAGTTCTCAATCGCTTTGCTTAACCCTTGCAGGTAGGCACGAATATAAGCACTGTACTCTTGATCTAGCTCTTGTTTAAAACGGCATAAGATGAGCTCTTTGGCTTCTTGCTGGCTGATCTTTGCACGAGCCTGCTCTACTAGCTGGTCTTTTTTCTTTTCGGCTTCACGAATACCGGCTTTTAATGTTTTAAGCTCTTTATCTAGCACGGTGTGTATGACTAGTTTTGAGTCTATCGCGGCCAGATCACTTTGCAAGGCTTCTATTTCTGTATTGAGCCGGCTGATGGATTGGCTGTATTCTGTTTTATCCAGCGCTGCTTTTTCGGCACGTTTTTCATCCTGTTTTGCGGCTTTTACTATTCGCTTTGCTTCACGAAGTTGAGCATTAAGTTCTTTTTTCTGATTTTTATAGGCTTTGAGCTCTGCTTTGGGCAGTACGCCGTTGTTTTCATCCTCTTCTGCCTCGTCATTATCGGCCTCATCCGCTGCGGCAAACAGGGCTTCTAGCTCTGTAATGCGTGCCTGATCTTGTTTGAGGTTTTCCAATATATCGGGGAATTGTGATTGCAGGATTTCTGTATCGGGTATCAATTCTGCATTCCATCCGCTGGCGGCAATTGACTTTAGATCGGCTTGTAGCCGTTTAAAATAGTTTGCTGCGGCACCGCGTACTTTATAAAGGTCAAGCAGTTCCTGGTTAACCAGGGCATCACTGAGCGTATTTAAACTATTGCGACGCAGTGTGAAAACAGCTTGCTGACCGCTATTGGCGAGTGCTTCTATCTCTACCAGTTGTTCTGCCCACCAGTTATCCAGTGCCGATTGAAATTCTACCTGTTTGCTTTGCACGGCTGGATGATTTTCGATCGTTGTTTTAATACTGCTTTTGTCTGAAAGGCAGTCATTAAACTCTCTATAGTCTGCAGCTGTTGATAAATGCGCTTGCCTAGGAGATGGCTGATCCAGATTGAAGAGAGCCTCTTTTAGCGCTGGGTAGTTTTGCCAGTAGCCACTAAGCGCATCAATCTCTTTTAGTGGCACACCACCGTTTAGGTGAGCAGATACATCTTGTGGTTCAGCAGGCGGGCTGTTGTCTACATAACGCCGGATATTGAGGTTATATTCTTCCTGCTCGAGTTCTTCTATACCCACTAGACGACTGTAACTGCTGACTTCCTGCTTTTTCCTGTAAACGTGCGTTATTTTTTCTATATCTTCTGGGCGCAGGCTGTTCTGGTTTTTGCCTTCTTTATATTCTCTGTCGGCATTGATAAAAAGAACGCTGTTGCGGCTTTCGCTATCTGCCTTGTTAATAATAAGAACACATGCCGGAATACCTGTACCGTAAAATAGCCCTTGCGGTAATCCAATGACTGCTTCGAGTATGCCGCTTTGTATAAAGTGACGACGGCAAGCGCGCTCTTCACCCGAACGAAACAGTACACCGTGCGGCATAACAACCGCCATTTTGCCGTTGGCTTTGAGTGAGGCCACCATGTGTTGCACAAACATCAGGTCGGCCTTTTTCCCACTCTCTGGCATAAAGGTATGAAAGCGATCCGCCAATGCCATGCCGACTTTGCTGTAGTTTTGCGAAAATGGAGGATTGGCGATAACTCGGTCGAATGTTCTAAGTTCACCTTCATCAGTCAGATGTTGGGGCTTGGCCAGGGTATCTTCATTTCGAATATCTGCACCGCTGATGCCGTGCAAGATCATATTCATCTTGCAAATGGACCAAGTGCCGCCGTTATCTTCTTGCCCTCGCAGGTGTAGATCGCGGCTACTACCACCGCTTTCTTCAATGTATTGCTGACTTTGTATCAGCATACCGCCAGAGCCACAGGTGGGGTCGTATACCTCCATCCCTTCCGCTGGCTCTATTACCTCCACTAGTAAGCGCACCACTTCTGATGGCGTATAAAATTCGCCCCCTTTTTTGCCAGCACTATCGGCAAAGTATTTGATGAGGTATTCATACGCAGCACCTAAAAGATCGGGGAATTCAAAATCATCATTCGCCAGTGAGATGCCGTCAAAATGCTGGATAAACTCCACCAATGTTGCATCTGACATGGGCTTTTTGCCCACCTTACGATTGAAGTTGATATGTTTGAGCACATCTTCCATGCCCCGTTTTAAATTCGACTCTTCTAGCTCAGCAAGCGCCTTATTTAAACCCGAACCCACATTATCTTTAATATGACGCAAAGCATTCCAATGCGCTCGTTCTGGCACGTAAAAACTATATTTATTGGGTTTGGCTAGCTGTATGCTAATAGCTTCTTCATTCAAACCTTTTTCGGCATATTCTTTTGCCAAAGCCCGCTGTTCAGTATCAAATTGGTCTGACATGCGTTTAAGGAACAACATGCCGAAGATGTATTCCTTGTATTCTGACGCATCCATTTTTCCACGCAGAATGTCGCAGGCTTTGAGCAGGATGGATTCCAATTTGGAGAGTGTGAGTTTTTGCTTGCTCATGCGGTCCTTTTTAAGCATTTTTATTAAGCCTGAAAGTATCGCATATTGGTGCTTACTAACTTAATAATTTCAAGATTAAATCATCGGTAGTCAGCATCACCCCTGTAACGCCGCTGCAACACCTAGTGTTATACCAGTATGACACCTGTCCCTAATATAATAAGGGGTATTAGGTATACCAACCTTTAGTTTTGATCAGCTCTTACTATTTTTAGCTGTTGAGTTTAATCGAGTTATTATTTTGTATAGGTTACTTCGAGACATTCCTAGCTTTTTAGCAATCTCTGTTTTTTTCATTCCTTGTGCCACATAATCTTCGATCTTCATATCTCTGATAAGCTGGGCTTTTTTGATTTGCTGCTTATGCAAATCGACCGTTTCGTTAAGCAGTAAATAGCAATCATAGCGCATTAGCGTACCGCAAAAATAGCTTGGGTTCGCTTGAAAATAATCCTTTATGCCGATATAGCTATATTCCATGTGCTTAAGAAGCTCTACCATTAACTCGTTTAACGTATTTGTGCTTGATACAATTGTCGATAGTTTAGCGTTTAATCTAGGAAGCAAATTTATTAGCGTGCTAACTGCCGCATACCTGTCCTTGGAAGATAAGCCGTATTCACTCGCTAGTTCACGTATCAAACTTACCTTCTCAGATTGCTCTCCTTCTTTTTGCTCTTTATCTTGGCGTTGTTTCAGGTGTGCCCAAATAAAATGCTTATTGATCTGGATGCTTCTTCCCTTATTAGTGATGTCTATGTAGTTATCAATTAATTTATTAGCCTTTTTATAGTCCTGGCCATCTGCGGCTACTTCTCGACACTCTCTGCATAAGCTGATATTTTTCTTGCCGCCAACTTCTTCACTTTCTGCAAAACGAAAACAACACCGACAATATACTGTTCCATACGATACGGGGTATTGCGTTTCTATGCCTATAGAAATTAGTCGGTTTATATATTGCATTAGATCGATACAATCACAAAGGTAAGCGTATTCATTTTCAAGGTTATTTCGCTTGTCTTGCTCCCTTTTTATTTGCTGCAAATAATCAAGTACCGAACTAACTGACTCGTTCCGTAGTAAAAGACCTATCGATTCATAGCCATTCCACTTAAAGGGCATTCTTACCTGATCAAAAACTGGCGCCATCGACTCTCTTTGATAGGCACTAGATAAAGAAAGTGCGTTTTTTGTCAACACTCGCTCTTTTATTGCTGGCTCAATTTCTTTTTCGACTAAAGCCTTTAATTCTGGTCGCATGCCATCACTCATACTTGTTTCTTCCAAGTACTTTAAACGTTCGTTAGTTGCTGTTTTTTTTGGCATGACTACTCTTTTGATACATTCCCATCTAATCTCATTTTTTTGCACTGTTCTATGTAACGAATATTGTGTAGAACGCCTAAAACATTGCTTACACATAAAATTACTTCACCTAGCTAGTTTTCCCAAAAGCCTCATTTATTTCTTCAGTTTCCGATGCAAAACCCAACTATAAAAAAAGCGTCCACTCAGTAGGCGAAGTTCCCTTCTGACTTGTAAATTAAATAAAACTTAAACTGTTTACATAGAAAATTTATATAGGAAATTGAAATGAAACATGAAGGAATAACAACCATAAAGCAAAATTATCTGGCAAAAGACAATGTACGACCATTGCTTTCTGCTGTAGAAATCAAAAGGCCTGGTAATGGTGTTTTTTTTAGATCTCACCCCGATGCTGCATTTTCTTTTGATCTCTTGATTCTACAAAATCAATATACGCTTCCACATGCTGTTGCCCCTAAACTTGAACTTCTTCTCAACTCTAACTTAAAGCGGAAAACATTAACAACTGTTCTTACTTCTCATGGTGAGATTAGATTAATGCCTACACTTACCAACTTTAAAGATAACTGGAATAAATCAGCGTATAGAGCAATTGAATTATCTAAGTCTGAATGGATACAGATGACATCTAACCAATCGAAGCATACTTATGAAATATCCTCGTCAGGTGAAGTTATCCCTCCACCTGTTTGGCCCGATATAACACCTGAGGAGCTATTCATTGCAGCCTTTTCTAAGCAACATATTGCAAACACCAACCATCCATTAGCACGACGGTTCATGGGTAATCAGCATGTCGCTTAATAAATTGTTGCAGCAGTATAAGAAGGTGGTTTTTATTACTTTTGAATTTACTGAACAGAAAGGCAGCCTCCCTTCTGTAAAAGAAACTTTAATTAAAGAATTTGACAATAACCTTAATGAATTTATTTCAAGTGGTCATAACCTTTCTGCCTTTTTGAATTCAGGTGATCAGGTATTATTTATCAGCTGCGACTTTGGTCATTCTATGCGCTGCCTCTTATCACTGGGTCATTTATTGCCCAAGGCTTACATCGATTTAGCGCTTGAAGCTAAAAACACATTCAATGGGCTAGAAGATTATGAAGATAACACTATTAATCAAACTTTAATTTCAGCTTTCAAAGTCGTTACGACTAAAAAGAATCTACCTTATGCCTTAAAACGTGGTCATTATCTCAGAGCATCTGCGTTGATAGAACGCAATGGCATTCCATTTGACACAACCTGTTTGTTAAACATTCTGGATCATAAAGACAAATTCAAAAGTAAATTAATCGAGAAACATGATGAGCACGGCATCTATGTTGACGGAGCCTTTTCTAAAAAGCGATTTTCTGATTTTCTCTGTAAAAATGATATTAACTGGCCGCTCGATAGTGAGAGCAACCTTATTCTTAAAAAAGAAGTCTTTGAGGAAAGGGCCCAATCACATCGTATATTACAAAGCTTATCTGATTTAAGAAAACTAACATCTAAACTAAGTAAGTTTAATTTACCCATTGGGAATGATGAACGTAGTCGCTGCCATTTAAACCCATTCTCTTCAAAAACGTGGCGAAACCAACCCAGTAATGCTGACTTTATTTTTGGCCAACCATCTTGGTTAAGAGGGCTCATTAAACCGCCTGAAGGATTCGGCATTGCCTACATAGATTACTCACAGCAAGAATTTGGTATTGCTGCAGCCTTATCTGGGGATATGAAAATGAAGAGCGCCTATCAGAGCGGTGATCCATACCTTGCTTTTGCAATCCAGGCTGGTGCCGCTCCGCATGATGCAACTAAACAATCACATACGGATATAAGAGAGCAATTTAAAGCATGCACCCTTGCAGTTCAATATGGAATGAGTGCTGCTTCATTTGCAAAAGTAATTAACCAGGGATTAGTGGCGGCTGAAAAGCTCATAGCACTACACAAAAGCACATACCATACCTTCTGGGCTTGGTCCGACGCCATTGTTAACTATGCCATGACTCACAATAAGCTGCAAAGTGTATACGACTGTCGAATTAACTTTAACTCTCTTCCTAATCCACGCTTGTTACGTAATTACCCAATGCAGGCAAACGGATCCGAAATGTTAAGGCTTGCCTGTACTAATATGCTAGATAATGGAATCAAAGTCTGTGCTCCCGTGCACGATGCAGTGCTAATTGAAGCCCCACTCGGTGAATTAAATAAATCCATACGCAAAGCTCAAAAAATAATGGCTGTCGCTAGCTCTACTATTTTAAATGGCTTCACACTAAATACGGACGTCGACACCATTAAGTTTCCCGAACGTTTTGAAGACCCTAGAGGCACCGCTGTATGGAACCTTTTTCACAAATCCCACCCAGGTAATATTTAAGCCAATGATTAACATAGATAAAATCATACCTAAACTCAACGATTACTTATTGAAAGATAGCTATCAACCAATAATTAAAAACAAAGTCATCAAAAAAAACATATGTACAGAGCCATTTTTAAGAGGCCCTATTCCAATGAGTTGGTTAGTAAAAGCAGCCGATATAGGAATAACTGCTACAAAAATAGGATTTCACTTGTGGCACGTTTCAGGCATGAATAAGCAGGATCCAGTTGTAAAGTTAAATAAAAAATTTATCGGCAACCTTGGTGTTTCCAGGCAAACACGATATCGAGCGTTAAATGATTTAGCCAATGCTGGTTTAATTACTATCGAACAAAAAAATGGGCATTACCCTGAGGTCACCTTAATTTTCAGGTCATCGCGGCAATCATCATGAAACATATAAAGACTTTTCACCTACAACTGCAGAGAGAACCTCTTAAAGTTCGAGAGGATAAATGAATAAGTGGGTCACAATCCAAAAGGCAAGCGATTGCACCGGTTACACACAAGACGCTATAAAAAGCAAAATCAAACGTGGCGATTGGGTAGAAGGCTTGCTTTGGATTAACGCACCTGACAATCGCAGGCTTGTTAACTTAGTTGCCTTTGACATATGGGCAGAAGGAAGTATAAGAAAAAGTATTACATCAAAGTAAATTTCAAAAAATAACTTAATAAATTAAGGACAACATATGAGCGGCGTCAGGAAAGCAAGTAAATCATCAATAGCGATAGACTTCTACTATAAAGGTGTTCGCTGTGTAGAACGCGTTAGGCTAGCCCCAACCAAGGCAAATATCGCCTATTGCGAAAAGTGGAAAAGCGGCATAGAACGCGAAATAGCCATCGGCACATTCGACTATGCACAGCACTTCCCAGCTTCCAAAAAACTAGCCCTATTCGACCTATCATCCAGCAACCAAATTCCACTTGTAAAAGATGCGCTCGATAAACAAATAAAACTGGCTAAGAAAACACTCGCGAGATCAACATGGATGGACTATAAAAATTCATCCCTCAACCACCTTATCCCTGTATTTGGTGAACTGAGGCTAAATGAAGTTAAACGGTCTAGCGTAAAAAATTGGGCAAGCGGTTTAATCGTATCGCAAAAACGCCTTAATAATCTACTACTACCCCTACGAGGCGCGCTAAGAGAAGCCCATGATGACGAAGTAATAGACCGCGACCCGCTTTACGGATACACACCAAAACCGAGCATAAGCTACACCCCATCGCGCAAAAAGAAGGTAGATCCATTCTCACCCGCAGAATTGCAAGCTATCTGTAACGAGCTAAAACATAAAACCCTTGTCAATCAGGTCATTTTTTCTGCGTGGACAGGCTTAAGGCCATCCGAGCTAATTGGACTAAAGTGGGAACAAGTCGACTTATTTGGCGAAACAATAAGAATAGACCGCGCATTCGTACGAAGACAAGAAAAAGTAACGAAAACAAAAGCCGGTAACCGAACCGTCGAACTATTAGCCCCAGCGTTAGAAGCCATCAAAAAACAAAAATCGATTACATTCTTAAAAGGTGATCACGTTTTCGTAAATCCAAGATTAAACGAAGGGTGGAGCAGTGACAAACCATTCAGAGAATACGTGTGGAGACCCGCACTAAAAAAAGCAGGCATACGATACAGAGTACCACATCAACTACGCCACACATTCGCCTCAATGATGATTTCAGCCGGTGAAAATATCAAGTGGGTTGCTAATCAAATGGGACACACCGACATAGTGATGGTCGCAAAAGTTTACTCAGAATATATGCCTAGCCTATCCATTAACAAAGCCGGTAGCTCTGCCGTAAAAAAATGGAACGAAACTTCTTAAAAAAAACGCACCAAAAACACACCAACCCATGCCCT
>Ga0209826_1001979_pt1 | contig 13807 bp, 15 predicted proteins | sample GOMGulsemesocosm_5_FD_184637 | JGI IMG/M metagenome (GOLD analysis project Ga0209826, IMG submission 184637) | Methane-oxidizing microbial communities from mesocosms in the Gulf of Mexico - GOM15C Gulf of Mexico (SPAdes) (version 2) | ecosystem: Environmental > Aquatic > Marine > Cold seeps... | reverse complement strand
CCTAAACCAACAGCATCAGCAATAAGAATACGTTGTCTTGGTTGGTTTAGTGTTTGTATCGTCGGCTGGATTTGATAGGGTACAAAATCCATTGCTGCTTTATGACCAACATAGAGTTTATTATCTGTCGGGGGAGTTTCTCGAAGTAAGGCTTCTAAATAAAGTCGACTATCAATGAAACCATCAGAATCATCTTGGATAAATTCTGTGTCTTCAGGGTTTAGTACACTTATTTTTGTTTTTAGGCTGGAATTATTATCTAATTCAGTTAGGAACACACCTTCTTTGTCTTTAACTAATTCACTTAATCCTATACAGGTCAGTTGCTGACCACCCGATAAAGTAGCGTCAACACGACGAACCAACCACTCTTCATTTCTTAACTCTATCCGAGTACCAGGTGCGATGATCGATTGCTGCATAAAGTTCCTTTTTTTAATAACTTACCTAATTTTATTAATAATACCTTAATTTGATAAAACTACTACCAAAAGACATATTTTCAGAAAAAAACAAACCATAAAACAATATGTACTCCTGGTAGTGGGTTAAATCTGTATTTATAATAAGAGCAATAGAATAAGGAATTTATTTATTGCATAATTCCCTCATGAAATATTATCAAGAAATCACTTGTCCTAACTGTACTAATAACAACCCGATGAAATCAGGCAGTAGCGACCGCAGTGTACAGAGGTAAAACAATATACAGATCTACTGGAACCAGCGACAAAGAACAAGCACAAGAAATAGCTGATAAAATCAAAGCTGAAACTTATGATGTAATTAAGTTTGGCGGTCATCAACGGTATTTATGGCAAGATGCTGTCATACGGTGGTTAACTGAATCAGAAAAGAAATCTATCGAAACGGATAAATATCATCTTAAATGGTTAAGACCTTTTCTAGACGATGTTTACTTAGATGAAATTCATACTGATCTTATTGAGAAAATTATCCAAGCGAAACTTAAAGTAGCTGGAAAAACCCGAGTAAATCGTACTACAGAGTTAATTAGATCAGTTCTTAACAAAGCACATAAGGAATGGGATTGGATTAATACTGTACCGCATATAAGAAGGTTTAAGGAAGCAAATAAAAGACTACGATGGCTAACACATGATGAAGCCTCTCGGTTACTAGAAGAACTACCAGAGCATACTAAAGCAATGGTAGTTTTTACATTGGCAACCGGACTTCGTGAATCCAATGTAACCGGTTTAGAATGGTCTCAAATTGACATGCAAAATAAAATTGCATGGATTCATGCTGACCAGTCTAAAAGCAGCAAGGTGATCAGGGTACCATTAAACCAGGATGCTATTGATGTTCTCGTTCAACAAATTGGAAACCACTCTGCAAGAGTTTTTACATACAGAGGAAAACCAATTAAGAAAGCTGGAACAAAATGGTAGAGAAAGGCACTAGCACGTGCTGGTATTGAAAACTTCACTTGGCATGGACTAAGGCATACTTGGGCTAGCTGGCATGTTCAGAACGGAACACCATTAAATGTACTACAAGAACTTGGTGGTTGGAGTAGCTATGAAATGGTACAACGCTATGCTCATTTAGCACCTGAACATCTTAGCGAATATGCAAATAGTCTTGAAGGTATCGTTGCAAAATCGGTTGCACCTAAAAATGTAACTAGACTAAAAAAACGCTAAACTATTGATTTAAATGGTGGCGATACCGGGGATCGAACCTGGGACCTCGGGGTTATGAATCCCGCGCTCTAACCGGACTGAGCTATATCGCCTTATCTTGAAAGAGCTACTAGACAGCAGCTCTTGTAAAGAACGGGAATTATAGAGTGTATATTAATTATTGTCAAACATTAAATCTGAAGTGAACAACATCCCCATCTTGAACTATATAGTCTTTGCCTTCCAAACGCCATTTTCCAGCATCTTTCGCACCTTGCTCACCTTTGTAATCAATAAAATCCTGATACGCAGTAACTTCTGCGCGGATAAATCCTTTTTCAAAATCTGTATGAATAACACCAGCTGCTTGTGGTGCTGTTGCATTAATGGGGATAGTCCATGCACGAACTTCCATCACGCCTGCAGTAAAATATGTTGATAAATTCAACAATGAATAAGCTGCTCGTACTACACGGTTTAAGCCAGGCTCTTCAAGCCCTAAGTCATCAAGAAATTCTTGTTTTTCATCATCTTCTAATTGAATGATTTCTGCCTCTATTGCTGCACATACGGCGACAACATTTGCATTTTCAGTGGCTGCAAATTCTTTCACCTGGTCTAACAATGGATTGCCTTCAAAACCATCATCCTGAACATTGGCTACGTATAATGCTGGTTTAAGAGTAATTAAGCAAAGCTCTTTAATTAACTTGATTTCATCTTCAGTTAGTTCTAATGATCGTACTGCTAAGCCTTGATCTAAATGTGCGAAAACTCTTTCTAAAACTGCTTTTTTAACTTGCTCTTCTTTATTCCCTGTTCTAGCTGCTTTTGAGGTTTTTAATAGCATTTTTTCAACTGACGCCATATCTGCCAAAGCTAGTTCAGTATTAATAACTTCAATATCACTTAGTGGATCAATTTTTCCATCAACATGAATTACATTATCATCGTCAAAACAACGTACAACATGAATAATTGCATCTGTTTCTCTAATATTACCTAAAAACTGATTACCCAGTCCTTCACCTTTTGAAGCGCCAGCAACTAGACCAGCAATATCAACAAACTCTATTGTTGTTGGTAATATACGCTCTGGGTTCACTATTTCGGCAAGCTTATCCATTCTAGAGTCTGGCACGGGAACCACACCTACATTGGGATCAATCGTACAAAAAGGGTAGTTTTCTGCTGCAATAGTCGCATTTGTTAATGCATTAAACAGTGTTGATTTCCCAACATTTGGTAAGCCAACAATTCCACAATGAAGTGCCATAAAATATAAATCTCTTGTCTTGGTGAGCAGTATGCATTTAAAAACCTATCAACTTACGGATGGTTTGTCCCGCATACAAGAGAGATTACGAACGCTCAATCATATTGCAGGAAGTTTTTTACATACTTCTAAGGTATATTTTGACTAGAGTAGTCAAAGAGAGTGATTATACTAGGAATCTCAAGCTTTTAAATTATTTTTCCGGTGCATGGCCATTATAGATAACAACTTGATTTCTTCCTTCTTTTTTAGCCCTATAAAGCGCAGTATCCGCAAAGTTAACTAGTTTATCTATATTTATTTCGTCATTTTCAGCTTGTAAACAACATTCACCACTCAAACAATACAGCCCGATACTTACTGTTTGAATATATTCACTGTCTTGCCATTTTAACGCTTCAACCTTTTTTCTAATTCGTTCGGCAAATTTCACCCCATTATCACAGCTCGTATTGGAGAAAATAATAACAAACTCTTCCCCACCATAACGGACCAATACATCTGAATCACGAATCTGTTCTTGCAAAACACTGGACGTCTTTATTAAAACTTCATCACCAACACTATGGCCATATTGATCATTCACCTGTTTAAAGTGATCAAGATCTAACACCAATAAACAAAGAGGTTGGCCATAGCGTTTTGAATTGGCGAGCGCAAGTTCGGCCTGTTCGTAAAAGTATCGACGATTAAATAAGCCTGTTAATTGATCAAGCATTGAAATACTCTCAAAATGTTCTTTTAAAGTATTTAAGTCAACCAATGCCGATTCTAATTTAGCTGTTCGTTTAGATATCTGATTATCCATCTCTCTAAACAAGCGATAATTAGCAATTAACTGCCCCAGCATGTTTTTATATATTCCCAGCATCCTGATATGCCAGTCACTAAAATGATAAGCTTGAGGATGTGAAATATTAAGCACCCCAACCAGGTCATCAGCAACAATAATAGGCACACTAATAATAGAGCCAGGAATCACAACACCAACCTGCTTATCAATGGAAGCAAATCGTTCATCTTCTGAACAATTTTGACAGTGTTGCAACTCACCTGTTAAGGCAGCCGCCCCAATAACGCCTTCTCCCACTTTAAATTGTGATGATTTATATTGCTTTCTTGTTTTATCAGGTGATTCAAGAATACTGAGGCCCGTTAAATTAACCAAAAACCCCTGTTCATTCAACAAAAATAGGGAACACCTTTCCATATCCTGGTTTTGAATAAGAACACTTAACGCATTAGTAATTAATTCTTTTTCATTTCCAGCCTGACAATTTAACTCTGACAAATCTTTTACTGCGGATAAAGAGCTTAATAATTCAACAATTATATCTTCCAGCCCATCGCCACTCTGTAACGTACTAATTTCCATTTATATCCTACCCACCAATCACTGAAGCTAACTCAAGAATATTATCTTTTTTACTGACAACATCATCAACAATCTTTAAAAAATCCTTGTTAGATAAGGTCAATTCATTCACCAAATCAGAAAAGAAAGTCATTTCATCCATTTTATCATCAATAATATAAGCCGCAACCCAATGACTTAATTCCAACAGCTTAATTAACTCGCCCTCCTCGCCTTCAAACTCAGGATTCTGGAAGTTCTTTACAACCAATTGATATATTAAAGGTAGCTTCCATCTTTCCAATAATATTTCACCAATTTCATACTGATTAAGTCCAATATCTTTTTGCATGGCACGAGAAACAGAGCCTTCAATAGGATCTATATTTGAAAATATACAACTAAGCTCCTTTGGGTAAATAGTAATACCAGCCAATAGCCCGATATTAAGTAACAACCCCGAGGTATACGCAATATTTGACGGAATAAGTGCCTTATTCAACTGAATAGCTATTTTTTGAGCAACCAATGCAGTGATTAGCGCATGACTCCAAAAATATCCCGCATCAAACATTTTACATTCAGCTGTTTTTAACTCAACATTCAGCACAATACTTAGCGCAAGACTTTTAACTAAATTAAGGCCTAAAACCTGAATAATAGCAATGCGTAAATCACTGACTTGACCCGATCGACCAAAATAAGCAGAGTTTGCAAGACCAAGAAGACGAGCAACCAACACGGGAGACAAAGAAAGAACATCAACTAGCTCTTCAACAGCAATATCAGGATCATTTACCGCTGTAATTATTCTTATACTGGCTTCTGGCAGTGGCGGCAGGTTTTTTATTTTTGATATTTCAAGCTGAATATCTTTCTGTTGGCTCATAAGCCATCCTTTTGTAATCCTGATATTTTTAATAACACCAATAATTCCCTATATTTTTCATGACCTAAAGCATCTTTTAAAATAAGAATAGTCTGATTCTTCTGATTCATTACGTTGAAATGCAAAATTAATACATAGGGAGTGATCACGGTTGAGGGTAATATTTCTATCGCTGTAAAAATACCGTCTAAATAAGAAATATCCCATGTTGTTTCAAAGCGATGTCGAATAACGACTTTATTAAAATTACGTTGCCTATTCAAAGCGTCCCACAGGCTAATTAATATAATAATTAGCAATAAAATTTGATATCTTAAAATCAATGCGCTTAAAAAAACGGCTAAAACAGCCACGATATGAATCACAACATACCACTTAATCAACACCGCTGATTGATTAATATTATATATTTCTATTTTTTCGAATTTTTTTAACAAGTGCAGCCAATCCTTTTGATTCTGGTACTTGGTCGCCTAATAGAAACCCTATCAATTGAGTATCCTGCAGACTCAAAAGTTCCCTGAATAAAAGCCTTTCTTCATTCCTATCCTGCTGATAAAAAGTATTAAGATACCCTTCCAACAAAAAATCTAATTCTTTAGTCCCTCTTCGACACTGCCATTTTAATTTTGCAATGGGTTCCATTTTATACCTTTAAAACATACCTCAAACTTGAAAATAGCTAGCTCTGTAACTCCATTATTCCTAATGAAGCCACAGATTCAAGCAAAAACATTACCCTTGCTGTCGAATAGCCATCATCTTTTTAATATCTGCAATGGCTTTTGCTGGGTTAAGCCCTTTTGGACAAGTATCCGTACAACTCATAATGGTATGACAACGATACAACTTATAGGGGTCTTCAAGCTCATCCAAGCGCTCTCCCGTATTCTCATCTCGGCTATCTTCTAACCAGCGAGACGCTTGCAATAATGTTGCAGGCCCTAAATATTTATCACTATTCCACCAATAACTTGGACAACTAGTCGAACAACAGGCACAAAGTACACATTCGTACAATCCATCCAGTTTTTTACGTTCTTCTTTACTTTGTAGCCTTTCCCTATCTGCAGGGGGTGGGGTTTGCGTTTCTATCCAGGGTTTAATCGATGCGTATTGCGCAAAAAAGTTAGTCATATCCGCAACTAAATCTTTCATCACATCCATATGCGGTAAAGGAAATATTTTAATCGTCCCAGTATAATCCTCTATTGCCTTGGTACAAACCAAGGTGTTTTTACCATTGACATTCATTGCACATGAACCACAGACGCCTTCGCGACACGACCTTCTAAATGCTAATGTGCTATCTATTTCATTTTTAATTTTTAGAACGGCATCCAGAACCATAGGACCACAACTATCCAAATCAATATGAAAGATATCAATACGTGGATTTTCACCTGTATCTGGATTCCAGCGATAGACTTCAAAGCGTTTTAAATTTGTTGCACCTTTTGGCGCAGGAAATTCTTTACCTTTTTGTAGCTTTGAGTTTTTTGGCAGGGCAAATTCGACCATTAGTAAACCCTCTTTTTAGGTGGAATAACATCAACTTCATCGGTTAGCGTATACATATGTACAGGCCTATAATCAATTTTTACTTTATCGTCATTCAGCCATAGTAAAGAATGTTTCATCCAGTTTTTATCATCACGATCTGGATAATCCTCTCTCGCGTGCCCACCTCGGCTTTCTTTTCTATTAGCTGCTGCAACAATAGAAACATAGGCCTGATCAAGTAGGTTTTCCAGTTCTAATGTTTCAACTAAATCAGTATTCCAGATAAGCGAAGAGTCTTCAACACTTACATTGTTAAAAGAGGCTCTAATCTCTGCAATTTTAGCCACCCCTTTTTCCAGCATTTCACCTGTTCTGTAGACAGAAGCATGTGTCTGCATGGTTTTTTGCATCCTTAACCGGATATCAGCTGTCTTTTCTGTTCCTTTAGCAAACCTGATTCTGTCAAAACGAGCTAATGCTTTGTCACAAGCCCCTTCTTTTAAGGGCGAATGAGGCATATTAGGTTTGATTAACTCAGCACATCGATTAGCTGCCGAACGACCAAACACAATCAAATCCAGTAATGAATTTGAACCTAATCGGTTAGCACCATGAACGGAAACACAAGCCGCTTCTCCAATGGCCATCAAGCCAGGAACAATTGAATCTGGATTCCCCTCTTTTAAGGTAACCACTTCAGCTTTGTAGTTGGTTGGAATTCCTCCCATATTGTAATGCACCGTAGGCAAAATAGGGATAGGCTCTTTTGTCACATCGACATCAGCAAATATCTTGGCTGTTTCAGAAATACCCGGTAATCGTTCTTGAGTAATTTCTGGGTCTAAATGCTCAATATGCAGATAAGCATGATCTTTTTCAGGGCCAACACCACGCCCTTCCTGAATTTCCATAGTAATCGCTCGACTCACCACATCACGTGATGCCAAGTCTTTTGCATTAGGTGCGTAACGCTCCATGAAGCGCTCACCTTCAGAGTTAGTTAAATAACCACCTTCACCCCGAACACCTTCAGTAATCAAGCAACCTGAACCATAAATACCTGTTGGGTGAAATTGAATGAATTCCATATCTTGTAATGCAATACCTGCGCGTAAAGCCATGGCATTACCATCACCCGTCACCGTATGTGCAGAGGTACAAGAAAAGAAAGTCCGTCCATAACCACCGGTAGCAAGTACAGTAGAATGCGCACGAAATAAATGTAAACTGCCATCTTCTAAACACCAGGCTAGCACACCTTTACACTCGCCATCATCCATTATTAAATCTAAGGCGATGTATTCAACAAAAAACTCGGCATTATGCTTTAAAGCTTGTTGATACAGTGTATGTAAAATAGCATGCCCCGTTTTATCAGCGGCGGCACAAGTTCTTTGTGCGGTACCTTCACCAAAATTTGTGGTCATACCGCCAAAAGCACGCTGATAGATTTTGCCGTCTTCTGTCCTTGAAAAGGGAACGCCATAATGTTCCAGTTCAATAATCGCTGGAATAGCTTCTCTGCACATATATTCAATGGCATCTTGATCACCTAACCAGTCTGATCCTTTGACTGTATCGTACATATGCCAGCGCCAGTCATCTTCCCCCATATTACCCAATGCAGCACTAATACCGCCTTGAGCAGCCACAGTATGGCTTCTAGTCGGAAAAACCTTGGTAATACAGGCTGTTTTCAAACCTTTTTCTGCCATCCCAAAAGTGGCTCGCAAACCAGCACCACCTGCACCTACAACGATGGTATCGTAGGTATGTTCTATTATTTTGTAATCTGTTGACATGCCTTATCCTAGCTTATCCAATCATTGAAATTCGAAAGATAGCAACGATTGCCGCTATAGCGAAAAATAAAAAAGTTAATTTCATTAGCCATATTGAAGAAATTTTTATCCACTCTGAATGCACATAATCTTCAATAACAACTTGCAAGCCTAATGATGCATGATAAAAAGCGGCAATAACCCAGGCTAACGCTAAAACTATATCTATCGGGCCCGATAACCAAGCCACCATCTCTTGATGTGATGCATTTAATAATTGCTCAGTAAAGGCAACCATCCATAGTGACAAAGGAATTAAGGTAATAGCTGTAATTCTTTGCATCCAGAAGTGACCTGTTCCAGCCTTTGCTGATCCAAGACCTTTGACTTTTGCTAAAGGTGTTTGATAATTCATAATATTAATAACAAATAAGAGTTAAAACAAAAGATAATGCTAATTCAATAATGGCATTTCTATCCATATCATCTTTATCAAAGCCCGTTCCTACATCCCAAATTAAATGCCTCATCCCATGAACCAGATGAAAAAACAGAGCATAGACAAAGAACCAAATGCCTATTCTAATAATGGTATAGTCCAAAAAGGACTGTAATTCTAAAAAGGCTTCATTTCCTTGCAATATAATAAAAAAACTTGCAACATAAACGATAAGTCCCATTGCTAAAACTACACCTGTCATTCGATGCGTAATTGAGACAATCCCCGTTAAAGGTAACCTATAAATCATTAAGTGTGGTGAAAGCGGTCTTTTATGTTTTATCATGGTATTTTCTTACTTATTGTGTGGCTTATTTATCTTCATCATACAGCCTATATCAGACGGTTCCAATAGTAATTTAGAATATATATTATTCATTTTATGGAAATAAACTTACCAGAGTATTAATAGCCGTTATACTTCACTTTTTTACAAATTTATAACTCAACTTATGAATGCAGACTGGATTGATTTTTTAAAATCAAACAACGCCTTTTTTTCCGAAAACTCGGAAATAAGCTTTACCCATAACCAGCAAAACAATACGAATACCATTGCTGCTTTAGCACACTTTTCCATTCTAAAAGTAACTGGAACAGATGCGGCCTCATTTTTACAAGGACAGCTTACTTGTAACATGAATGAGCTATCTAACAATAACAGTTTTTTTGCTGCATTTTGTAATGCGAAAGGTCAAACCATTTGCACCTTATTGATTTTAAAAAACAACCGTGATTTTTTGATAGTACTACCGAATGATCTGGTTAAAAAAGTCACGCAGAAGTTACAAATGTATATCATGCGCTCTGATGTACAAATTATCAACAGGACTAATGATCTCTGCATCACCGGTCTAAATACTGAAACGCCAAGCACCTTAAGCGCTCTACCTGAAAGCTCTTTTGCTGTTTCTCATGATAAACAAATTTTCATCAGACTCCCTCTTCACTCCAACCGCTATTTAGTACTTAGTGAGCCTCAAGACATGATATCTTTGTGCTCAGATTTAATACATAAATTTGATTTCAACTTTTGTCATTCAAATGTATGGGTAGATCAAGATATTTCAGCAGGTATTCCCTGGCTTAGCGAAGCAAGCTCGGAAAAATATATCCCTCAAATGTTGAATATTGACAAACTAGGTGGCATTAGCTTTACCAAGGGCTGCTACACTGGGCAAGAAATCATTGCCAGAACACATTATTTAGGTAAATCTAAGCGAGAACTATTCCTTACACTCTGTCATAACACAGAGGATATTCGTGTTGGCACCCCAATATTCATTAGCGATAGCGAGCAAACTATCGGAAAAGTACTATCCTTACAACCTGACCATCAACAAACAAAAATGTTAACGGTTTTGCAATCTACTGATCTTGAGTCGAAAAATCTTATACTTAATAACTCAAATCAGGATAAAATTAACATTATAGACTTTCAATAAAGGTTCAAGATAAATGCAATTCAAATCTGTTCAGGATTTTTTAGTTCACGTACAAGAAGAACTCGATGCAAACCGTCTAGTTTTACCAACCCTGCCTGATGTCGCATTAAGAGTTAGAGATGCCGTTGCTAAAGGAGAAGCATCTTCTCAAGAACTGGCTGACATGATTGTCACAGATGCTGCTTTATCTGCGAGATTAATACAAGTTGCTAACAGCCCTCTCTATCGTGGTGCCCAGGAAGTCAAAAATATTCAAATGGCGGTCACTCGTTTAGGTAGCTCAACCATTAGAACCTTGATTACCAGCTTGGTCATGCAACAAATGTTTACCCCTTCCACTGAACTTTTAGAGGAATATTTTAGAGGTATTTGGGAACAAGGGGTTAATGTTTCATCAATTAGCCGCGCACTTGCTTCGTTTACACCTCATCTTAATCCTGACGAAGCCATGCTAGCAGGGTTAATTCATCAAATAGGGAAACTACCTATTTTAATTCTAGTAGAAAATATCCCTGAATTTAGAGATAGCCCCTCTAGGTTAAATAAGTTATTAGAAAAGGCTCACCCCGCTATTGGAAAAATCATTATGGAATCATGGGATTTTCCTGATGAATTAAAGCTGGTGGCATCTGAATACATTGATTTTCAAAGGAATACGGGGGATAAAGCCGATTACGTTGATTTAGTACAAGTTGCATTTTTACAAAGTATTGCTGGAACAGATCATCCTGCCTGCAGAGTTGACTGGAACACTGTCCCCTCGTTTGCAAAACTAGGACTGGCTTCTGATGCAGAAATACTTGAAATTGAAGGTGTATCAGAAGAAATCGAACTTGCTCAGACCATGTTATCTTAATCGAATTAGCACACTCATACTTGCAGAATACACATAGGCTTTCCTGATTACCCATGAGCTTCAGCCATTTTAAAACAACCGACTCAACACCTCGTCATCCTGTAGGCTCTTAGCAGAAATCTAGAATCACAACCAATAGATTCCTGATTAAAACCTTCGGGAATGACGCATTATAGTGTTGCTGTTTTTTATCCTAATTTGGCGGAGACTCATAGATAATCAGGTAGGATTTTTATTAAAGACACTTTAACTTAGACATATGGCAGTTAACATTTTGTAATATTTATTCTGTGTTCACTGCTTAGCATTTAAACTATTAAACATATACCATTATGATCAATCATCAAGCTGCTCTTCGTTTTAGACGCTTAGGTATGCTAACTATCTGTGCGGTTTATTTTGTTATTCTGGTGGGTGGAATTGTCAGGGCATCAGGTGCAGGAATGGGCTGTCCAGACTGGCCAACTTGCTTTGGACAATGGGTTCCCCCGACAGCAGAATCACAGCTACCTGACAATTATCAGGAAATCTATGCAGATCGTGGCTATAAAAACACCCAGTTTAACCCTGTCAAAACCTGGACTGAATATGCTAATCGCTTAGTTGGTGTCACCATTGGTTTTTTGATCTTTTTAACGGCATGGTCTTCCAGAATATATTTAAAAACAGATAAAAGCGTATTTTACCTGTCTTTATCTATCTTTTTTTTAGTCGGGTTTCAAGGTTGGCTAGGATCAGCAGTCGTTGCCAGCAACTTAAAGCCATTTATGATTACCTTGCATATGCTACTTGCCCTCTTTATCGTAGCACTACTCATTTATGCCATAGCAAAGTCCCAAAAAGAAGACCTGACTAAAATAGATAGCAGTCAATTACCCGCTAATCTTAAAATGCTACTTGTCTGCGCCATGGGCTTAACATTGATACAAGTAGGGATGGGGACACAGGTCAGAGAAGCCGTAGATTTTATCGCACACGAACATAAATATATTGATAGAGAATTCTGGAGAGACAGCTTCCCCATTATTTTTTATATTCACCGTTCATTTTCATCTATTATTTTATTTACCAACTTATGGATAGCATGGAAAATTTACCAATCTGTTGATAAAAACAATATATTACTACGTTGCAGTTATTTATTAGTTGGGGTGATTGTTACCGCAATTATCGCTGGCGTAACACTTGATAGACTTGGCATTCCACCTGTTGCTCAACCCATTCATTTATTGATGGCCAATATAATTTTTGGAGTACAATTTTTTATCTATATTTGCCTTTATTATTCTTCCAGAAAGACTATGTCACCGTTAATTGTTGAAAAGGTAAATTCCTGATTAATTCGCTCTTAAGCGCTCCTCCCCGCCCGGGGCACGGCCTTAAGAGCAATTAAATCACACACTTAACGGCGACACAACCTCCAGAAAAGCCTAGCATCTTATCAACATCACGCTATTGCGTGCTCTTTTCCAGTTATCTAAAAAGCGGGGCAAACGCTTATTTATTATTCCTGAAGAAATTTATAAAAAATACGATGATTGCCATAGCAAATAAACCTAAAAAAACAGTTAACTTTGTCTCATCCTGATTTGAGACAGAATGGCTCCTTATAGCCCTAAGTTTTGAAGCAGAGGTAGTACCATCAATATTTCTTTTATTTACTTTACTGGAAGCATCTCCTTTTGTACTTATGAGTTCTTTTTTAACCGTCTGCTGCCCAGTCTCTCCTACCGAGTCACCCGCATGACTTAAAGCGCTCACCGCGACCAATAGCAAACCAATTAAACCTAAATATACGGAATATTTTTGCATACAAGATTTCCTTTATAGCAGTTAAGGTTAAATACTATCACATACGGAAAACTCCTGTTTTTCAGAGATTCTCATACTCTGCTCAGTCAGTTTTGTATCGCTATAAATTTTGGCATACCAAACTGATGCTGTTTTGTAACGCGGCATTATCTCCACCTTTAAACCCGTTTTAGAAAACTTTTTTTGTAAAACCAAAGCTCTTGATTCTTTAGCAAATAGCCCAAGAGAAATTGCCCCTTTAAGCTCTCCTTTTCTGAACAGCCAAAAATCACTTATTCCTTTTCTTTTTAGCATTTGAATATTTCTCTTTGACTGCTCATAACTTTCTGATTTTGGGTAATAGACCAAAAAAGTCGTAGCCGTTTGTACATCCTTATTAAGATGAGTCACTGAACTGGCCTTCTGAGCATTAGTCATTGCCCAATCATTTAATGCCTTTTCATCTAAGAAAGGTCCAGCTTGATAGCAAAATAATTGTTTTTCCATTTGTAAATCCACTGCACTTTCCTTACCCTCCTCTTTCAACAGTTTATTCTCTACGGTCTCTACAGTGTCTAATGGTATATCTTGCTTAATATCACTAAGCTTATTCTCGTCTCCCTCTAAAGTGGAATCAAGTTCAGCAGTTTGTATACTTTCAAGCTCACCTGTCTGTACGGAAGGCGTGATTATTTCCTTAACAATATCTGGCTGCTTTGTTACTACTTCCCCTACCTCCTCAGCTTCCTCAAGCTCAACAGTAG
>Ga0209826_1001977_pt1 | contig 13810 bp, 14 predicted proteins | sample GOMGulsemesocosm_5_FD_184637 | JGI IMG/M metagenome (GOLD analysis project Ga0209826, IMG submission 184637) | Methane-oxidizing microbial communities from mesocosms in the Gulf of Mexico - GOM15C Gulf of Mexico (SPAdes) (version 2) | ecosystem: Environmental > Aquatic > Marine > Cold seeps... | reverse complement strand
TACTTATGCTTAAAGTAAAAGACAACTTAAGACAAAAATAAAATTATGACAATAAACCTTGCTGACTACCCTCTACTTGCTCAAATTAATTCGCCAAAAGATCTGCGTAATATGACTCAAGATCAATTACCGCGGATAAGCCACGAGCTACGTAGTTTTTTACTTAATTCAGTCAGTAAAAGTAGTGGTCACTTCGCTTCAGGTTTAGGTACTATCGAGTTAACGGTTGCTTTACATTATGTTTACAAGACGCCATTTGATCACCTTATTTGGGATGTTGGTCATCAAGCCTACCCTCATAAAATATTGACGGGTCGCCGTGATCAACTTCACACCATCAGACAAAAAGATGGTTTGCATCCTTTCCCTTGGCGAGAAGAAAGCGAATATGACACATTAAGTGTTGGTCATTCAAGTACCTCTATTTCTGCTGCTTTAGGGTTAGCTGTTGCAGCAGAAAAAGAAGGAAAAGATAGAAAAACAGTTGCCGTAATTGGTGATGGTGCAATGACCGCAGGTATGGCATTTGAAGCCTTAAATCATGCAGGGGATATCAAAAAAGACATGCTCGTTATTTTAAATGATAATGAAATGTCAATCTCTGAAAATGTTGGTGCACTAAATAACCACTTAGCTAAAATGTTTTCAGGGAGTTTATATACAGGGTTTAGGGAAGGTAGTAAGCGCATACTTAATAACATACCGCCTATAAAAGAATTAGCCAGCCGAGCTGAAGAACATTTAAAGGGCATGGTTGTTCCAAGTACTTTTTTTGAAGAACTAGGCTTTAATTATATTGGCCCAATTGATGGTCATGATGTTAATGCTTTAGTTGATACGATAAAAAATATGCGCGAGCTAAAAGGCCCTCAGTTATTGCATATAGCGACTAAAAAAGGAAAAGGTTATCACGCTGCAGAGCAAGATCCGATTAAATATCATGCCGTACCTAAATTTAACCCCAGTGATGCTAACTTACCTAAATCTAAACCTGCCTTACCAACTTACTCGCAAATTTTTGGCGACTGGTTATGTAAAACGGCAAATGCCGATAAAAAGTTAATCGCTATTACTCCTGCTATGGGCGAAGGCTCAGGTATGGTTGAATTTAGCCAGCGTTTTCCCGAACAATATTATGATGTTGCTATTGCAGAACAACATGCTATCACCTATGCAGCGGGGCTAGCTATTGGCGGTCAAAAGCCAGTAGTTGCTATGTATTCAAGCTTTTTACAACGTGGTTATGATCAACTCATTCATGATATTGCTATTCAAAACCTACCGGTATTATTCGCTATAGATAGAGCTGGCATTGTTGGCGCCGATGGCGCAACTCATCAGGGTTCTTTTGATTTAAGCTTTTTACGCTGTATTCCTAACATGACTATTATGGCACCCTCAAACGAACGAGAATGTCAATTGATGTTGAATACAGGTTACAAATTGAATAGCCCTGCAGTTGTTCGTTATCCACGCGGAAATGGTACAGGAGAGGAATTACCCAATATTGATGAAGTCATTGAAATTGGTAAAGGGGTTATTATTACTAACACTGATGTGATTGAAGATAATATTACTAAAGATGCCGATAAACAAAAGAATAAAATTGCTCTTTTAAGCTTTGGCTCCATGTTAAATGAAGCGAAAAAAGTAGCTTCTGAACTAAACACTACACTTGTTGATATGCGCTTTATCAAACCACTAGATATACAGCTTGTTGAAAAATTAGCGGCTTCACATGATGTACTCGTTACTATTGAAGATAATGTTATATCTGGTGGCGCTGGCTCTGGAGTTAATGAGTACTTACTTTCTCAAGGAACATCTGTGAAGGTACTAAATATTGGCATACCTGATTACTTTGTGAAACACGGCACTCAAGCAGAAGTTCATCATGAGTTAGGCTTAGACAGCAAAGGAATTATTGATAAGGTTAACGCTTTTATTAATAAGTAGAGGCGACTGTAGTCGCCTTAGTAAATGTAAAGAAACTCGTCTTTACATTAATATTTATAAATTTTCTATATCAATTCTGTTTTGTAAATTAGTTTCTAGCGCAGTCTTTCGTTCACTCGTTTGGCGTTTTTCACATGGATTATCACAGTTACACTCTTTGTCGATACCTACACTTGCTAAGCCGCCACAACTACCCGCTAAAGTTTTATTTTGAAAAATATAGCCTACTGCCATCGCAGTGCCTACAAGAAGAAAAAAACCAAAGGTAATAAAAAATATCATCATAATTTTTGCTCTGCTCTCGGTGAACACAAGCAAACGTGACCACCTTTAAAATGTTATTCAAGTGTATTTAAAACTAATAACTCGCCACTTACTACTCGAACGACTCGAAGCTTTACTTCAAATACTGCTTGAATTTTACCGTAAACTGCTCACTAAAGCCATGATCCGTTTTTGAAATAAATAAAGCAGCAAGATCATTTTCTACTGCGAATTTCATGCCCTGCTCTACACCCATTACCATTAAGGTAGTCGACAAACCATCCGCAGTCATAGACGATGGTGCAATAACAGTAACCGATACAAGGTTATGATTAATGGGTTTACCCGTTTCAGGATCGATAATATGAGAAAATCGCTGGCCATCAGACTCAAAATAATTTCGATAATCACCTGAGGTAGCTACCGCATTATCTTTAGGGATAATCACTTGATACACAGCTCGTTGTTCACCAGAGCCATCTACTATTGGTTTTTCAATAGCAACAGCCCAAAGTTCACCTGTATGCTTAAAGCCTTTTAAGCGCATTTCTCCGCCTATTTCCACCAAATAGTTAACTATGCCATTGGCTTCAATCAATTCTGCTACCACATCCACTCCGTAACCTTTTGCCGTGGTTGAAAGATCAACGTAAAGACTTGGAATACCTTTTGATAATTTGTTGCCGTTTAAGTGAATATTTTTCAAACCAATTCGTGCGCGAGTTTCCGCAATAATTTCATCACTAGGTATTGTTTCAGGCTGTTGCTCAGGGCCAAAGCCCCAAAGGTTAACCAAGGGACCAACGGTAATATCTAACTTGCCACCACTTAACTCACCCAAACGAATAGACTCACGTAATACACGAGCAAAACCTGAGGAGATTTCAACAGACTGTGTTGATGTTGATTTGTTAAAAAGTGAAATTTCAGAATCAGGAATATAAGTAGACATTGCTTGATTGATTTGCTTTAACGCAACATCAATTTTTTCCTGTAGTTTAAGTGCCGTAACCTGCTCAGGCGTGGCAACCACCTTAACATTATAGGAAGTACCCATAGTATTACCCTGCAAGTGAATTTCTTTTTTTGCAGAGTTATTACTAGGGAAGCAAGCCGTTATGCTAATAGTTAATAGCACAACCAACATCAATTTAATTTTATTCATTTTGATTTCCAAATTTATTGTTTAACCAATAAAACTGATTAAAAATTTAATTGGTTAAACAATAAAGACGACCGAAGTCGTCTTTAAGTAGATAAATATCTCATGTAGTTGATTATATTTTGAATTTTAACGCTGAATATTGGTTTTAGTTCTAGAAGGCTGCGCGGAGTTGACGTTAGTCAATGAGCACAGCCGACGACGAAATTAAGCCAAGAGGCAAGTTAAAAGCAATATATTAGCCGCCGAAGTCGTCTAAAAGTATATTTTCATCTTCCACACCAAGATCTTTCAGCATATTAATAACCGCTGAACTCATCATTGGTGGACCACACATATAGTACTCACAATCTTCAGGTGCTTCATGGTCTTTCAAATATTGTTCAAATAACACATTATGAATAAAACCAGTTAGTCCATCCCAGTTATCTTCTGGTTGAGGATCTGAAAGCGCTATATGCCATTCAAAATTATCATTTTCTGCGGCTAATCCATCAAAGTCAGCTTGGTAAAAAACTTCACGAGCTGAACGAGCACCATACCAGTAGCTCATCTTGCGCTTTGTTTTCAAGCGCTTAAGTTGATCAAATATATGTGAACGCATTGGCGCCATACCAGCACCACCACCAACAAATACCATTTCAGCATCAGTTTCTTTAGCGAAAAACTCACCAAATGGTCCTGAAATTGTTACTTTATCACCAGGTTTTAGGCTAAAGATATAAGATGACATTTTACCTGCAGGTAAATGAAGCTTTCCAGGAGGCGGCGTAGCAATACGCACGTTCAGCATAATAATGCCTTCTTCTTCTGGATAATTTGCCATTGAATAAGCGCGTAAGGTATCAGTATCAACTTTTGATTCTACATCAAAAAAGCCGAAGTGTTCCCAATCACCTTTGTACTGTTCATCAATATCAAAATCTTTGTACTTAACATGATGAGCAGGCGCTTCAATTTGAATATAACCGCCAGCTTTAAATGGCACAGATTCACCATTTGGAATGCCAAGTTTAAGCTCTTTTATGAAGGTTGCTTTGCTATCGTTTGAAATAACTTCACATTCCCATTGTTGAACACCAAAGATTTCATCTTCTAATTCAATTTCCATGTCTTGCTTAACAGCAACTTGACATGCTAAACGACAGCCAGCTTTAGCTTCACGCTTGTTAATGTGACCTTCTTCAGTGGGTAAAATATCACCACCACCTGAATGTACTTCAACACGACATTGGCCACAAGTACCACCACCACCACAAGCTGAAGGAACAAAAATACCCTGGTCTGCTAATGCACCTAATAATTTGCCACCCGCAGCCGTTACGACTGCTTTTTCAGGGTCGCCATTTATACTAATAGTTACGTCACCACTTGATACTAACTTAGATTTAGCAAATAAAATCACTAATACTAAGGCTAAAACTATCGCAGTAAACATCGATACGCCGAGAATAATTTCCATCGACCTTTCCTTAATTTTTTATAAAAACTCAAATCTAATTATCTGCACTTCTCATGCAAAGTGTATGCAAAATGCATGATAAATTAGATTACATGAGCTAAATCGTTACAGTGAGATACCACCGAAAGATAAAAAGCCAAAGGCCATTAATCCAGCAGTAATAAACGTAATACCTAAACCTTTCAAACCATCTGGCACGTCAGAGTATTTCATCTTTTCACGTAAACCAGCCATTAACACAATGGCTAACATCCAACCTACACCAGAGCCTATGCCGTAAACAACACTTTCTCCAAGGGTAAGGTTTTTTGCAACCATAAATGAAACCGCACCAAAAATAGCACAGTTAACGGTAATTAAAGGGAGGAAAATACCAAGCGCTTGATACAAAGCAGGGAAATATTTATCTAAAATCATTTCCAAAATTTGTACTAAAGCGGCAATCACACCGATAAAGGTAATAAATGACAAAAAGCTTAAATCAATAGATTCTTTAGGATCGGTTATCCCCATCATTGAATCTAGTGCGCCAGGCGCCAATATTGCTTGATAGATTATTTGGTTAGCAGGAACAGCTAAACCTAACACCACTACAACGGCAACACCTAAGCCAATTGCGGTACTTACTTTTTTCGATACCGCTAAAAAGGTACACATCCCTAAGAAGAAGCTTAATGCCATATTCTCAATGAAGATGGTTTTAATAAAAATATTTAAATAATGTTCCATGATTAATCTTCCTCAACTTGTTCTGGTTTGTACTGGCGAATAGCCCAGATAATAAAACCAATAATGAAGAATGAACTAAAGGGCAATACTAATAAGCCATTACCTTGATACCAACCACCATTTTGCGTTAGTTGTAATACTTCAATACCGAAGAAAGTACCAAAACCAAGTAATTCACGGAAGAAAGCAACCACTAATAATACCGCACCGTAACCTAAACCGTTACCGATACCATCTAAAAAGCTTACACCCGGCTTTTCTTTCATAGCAAAAGCTTCAGCGCGTCCCATTACAATACAGTTAGTAATGATTAAACCAATATAAACTGACAGCTCTTTCGATAATTGATAAGAGAAAGCTTTTAATACTTGGTCAACCACTATTACCAATGAAGCAATAATCGCCATTTGCACGATAATACGCACACTTGACGGTATTTGATTACGAATAAGTGAGATAAATAAGTTAGAGAATGCTGTTACTAACATTACCGCAATAGTCATAACTAAAGCGTTAGCCATAGAACTTGTTACCGCTAAAGCAGAACAAACGCCTAGTACTTGCAGTGCTATTGGGTTGTTATCAATAACAGGTCCAAAAAGAACTTTTTTATTATCTGAAGACATTATTCAAGCCCCCCTTTAGTAACAATAGAGCGAAAGTTAGTAACAAAAGGACCGTAACCTTCTGAGCCTAACCAAAATTGTAAGGTTTTAGTTACACCCGTACTGGTTAGTGTTGCACCAGAAAGTGCATCAACACCGTGAACATCACCTTCTTTAGCGCCACCTTTAACTAATGTAATTGCAGGTTCACCTTGTTCGTTATATATTTTTTTACCTGGCCATAAAGCTTTCCACTTAGGATTAAGTACTTCAGCACCTAAACCAGGGGTTTCCTTAAGATCAGAATAAACAACACTACGAACCGTATTTAAATCAGGAGCTAAACCAACAAAACCGTACATTAAATCCCAAAGCCCTGAACCTACAATAGGTAGAACGATAGTCTCTAATTGACCTTCATCATTTTTCACTAAATAAATAACCGCATGATCAGCGCGACGACTTAAGCCAGCAATATCATTTTCTGGCTTAGTACTTTTAGTCACATCACGAGAATCTGCACGTTCGTCAAAAGCATCGGTGTCACCGTCAATGATATTACCTGTTTTTAGGTCAATCATTTTAGCTTCAACAAGCTTAGCGTAAGTGCCTTCGATGTCAGAGCCTGCTTTTTCAAGCAAACCAGACGCTTCTAAAATTTTAGTTTGCTTATCAAGTAATTTGTTTGCTTGTTGTAATGGTTTTAAACCAACCGCAGAGATTGATACCAAAGCAGCACACACTAAACAAATGATAAAGACAAAGATCAGCGTTCCGCCGAAAGTTTCTGTTTTTTTAATATTTGAATCAGACATTACGAGCAAGCCTCCGTTTGATATTGCTTTGAACTACAAAGTAGTCAAACAATGGTGCAAATAAGTTAGCAAACAATATTGCTAACATCATACCTTCAGGAAAGGCAGGATTTACTACACGAACCAGAACGACCATTACACCAACTAAAGCACCAAACCAGTATTTACCTGTATTAGTGAAAGAAGCTGAAACAGGGTCTGTTGCCATAAACATCATACCAAAAGCAAAACCACCGACTACTAAGTGCCAATGCCAAGGCATAGCAAACATTGCATTAGTATCGCTACCAATAGTATTGAATAATAAAGAAGTTAATACCATGCCACCAAATACACCTAAAACGATGCGCCAGGAAGCAATACCTTTATAAAGGATATAAGCACCACCCAATAAAATAGCGAAAGTTGATACTTCACCTACAGAGCCAGGAATAAAACCCCAAAAAGCATTCCACCAGTCAGCATTTAAAGTGTAATCAATTGCACCTTGGCTAGCAGAGCTAAGCATTGTTGCACCTGAGAAACCATCAGCAGCAACCCAAACAGCATCACCTGAAATTTGTGCAGGATAAGCAAAGAATAAAAACGCACGACCCGCTAAGGCTGGGTTTAAGAAATTTTTGCCTGTACCACCGAATAACTCTTTGGCAACAACAATACCGAAAGTAATACCGATAGCAACTTGCCATAAAGGAATAGATGCAGGCAAAATTAACGCGAATAATATAGAGGAAACGAAGAAACCTTCATTCACTTCATGACCACGCACCGAGGCAAATAATACTTCCCAAAAGCCACCAACAACAAAGGTAACTGCATAAATAGGCAGAAAGAACATGGCGCCATAAAACATCATGTCAAACCAGCCAGACTCAGCTGTTAATGTACCACCTAACATTGCGAACAAAGCAGTTTGCCAAGTATCTGGAATTGCAGAACCAGCGACTAAAGCGTCAACCGCCTGAAAGCCAATATTATACATACCAAAAAACATGGCAGGGAAAACCGCAAGCCATACTGTTATCATAATACGTTTTAAATCGATGCTATCACGTACATGGGTTTTACCTTTGTTTACTTGTCCTGGGGTAAATAAACCCGTAGCAACCGCTTCGTATAAGGCATACCATTTTTCATGTTTACCGCCCTTTTCAAATTGCGGTTCAATATCTTCAATAAGCTTTTTTAAACCCATGACTAACCTTCCTTTTCAATTGTGGTTAGGCAATCACGAAGGTATACGCCGTAATCTGTTTTGCCTGGGCAAACAAATGTACAAAGCGCCAAATCTTCTTCGTCTAGCTCTAATGCACCAAGTTGCTGAGCAGTGTCGGTATCACCGGCAACTAAATCACGCAATAACATGGTAGGTAAAATATCTAACGGCATCACACGTTCAAAGTTACCAATTGGCACCATGGCACGTGGACTACCATTAGTAGTAGTGGTCATATTGAATAATTTCTTCGGGAAGAAATGAGCCATATAGGCACGAGTAACTGAGAATTTATTTGGTCCTGGATACATATAACCAATAAACTCTTTTTCACGACCTTCAAGCAGCAATGAAACTTGTACATGATAACGGCCTAAATAACCGTTAACCGTGTTTGCTGTTGAACCCATTAACAATGAACCAGAAACAACACGCAGCTCGCCATCGATGACTTCACCAGTAGTTAATTCGCTAGTACTAGCTCCTAGTACAGTACGAACCAAACGAGGATTTTTAGCTGCTGGGCCTGCAAGTGAAATAACACGAGTGCAATCAAGTTCACCTGAGGTAAATAACTTACCAAAAGCAATTACATCTTGATAACCCACATGCCAAACAAATTTGTTTGCGCTGGCTGGTTTTAAGAAATGAATATGTGTACCAACAAGACCTGCAGGATGTTTACCCGCAAATTCATTAACTTGTACAGCATCAACAACGGGAATATTAGCAGCGGGGGCTTTATTAACAAATACTTCACCGTCAGTTAAACGAGATAAAACAGTTAAACCGTTCTTAAAGGCTTCAGCTTGTTCGTTAATAACAATTTCTGGATTAGCCGCTAGCGGGTTAGTATCCATAGCACTTACAAAAATGGCTACTGCAGTAGAGTCTATTGCAGGAATTTTGCTAAATGGACGCGTTCTTAATGCTGTCCACAAACCAGAGTCAACTAAATTTTTCACTACGTCTTCACGCGCTACTGAACTTAACTCACTGGCGGAATAATGGGAAAATGTTTCTTGATCGTAACCATCAACCTCAATAACTACAGATTGTAAAACACGTTTTTCACCACGGTTAATTTCTTTAACAACACCGGTAGCTTGAGCTGTGAATTTAACGCCAGGATTTTTTTTATCTTCAAAAATCACTTGACCTTTTTTAACGCGATCACCCACTTTAATAAACATGGTTGGACGCATACCCACAAACTCTTCACCTAGTGTTGCAACGGTTTTGATGGACGGACCATCATGGATTACCTGCTGTGGCGCGCCCTTTACAGGAACATCCAAGCCTTTTTTTATTGTAATCATACACTTGCACTACTTTTGATGGGAGTATCAAAATCAAAAACCTATCTACTTTTAAAGTTAAACTAAACTCAGGCATTAAAAGTATATAAGCAATTGATTTTATTGTATTTAAGTAGAGTGTTCGTTGTTTCTTTCGAAAAAACAAGCTCTACTAGCTCTAAATTAAATTTTTCTGAGGCGAATTCTAGCATAAAAACCCCTTTTTATTCTATGGGGATTCTTAACTTTTCCTTACAATTTAAACTATAGTTTTACTAATAGCTTAAAATCGAGCAAAAAACAGGATAAATAAAGAATAATAGAAAATTAACGTTAGCAGATTTGCCCGTTTGCATGAAGCTGTAATGAGGAGGGGATGTTAATGAGTGCTTCTGTATTTACTACAAATACAGAAGCACTAAAACCGATGTTCATCACCGGTTTTATTTATTTAAAAGCACGTTAGAATACTTTTATAACGATTTAACTTAAGTTATTAATCGCAACCTCTGGACTAAGATCAGCATCGTAATCAACACCATCAATACCAAAGCCAAACAGTTTTAAAAATTCAACATTATAACCAATATAGTCAGTTAGCTCATCAATAGTATCAGTTTCAACCGTATTCCAAATATCAGTAACACGTTGTTGTACACTATCTTCTAATTCTTTATAGTTTTGACGGAAACGTCCTTGCTCATCTAAACGAGGCGTATCGCTATAAATGTTCTCTTTAAACAAATTACTAATTTGCTCAATACAACCTTCATAAGTGCCATCTGCTTTCATCACTTTGAACATAGCTGAAATATAAAGCGGCATAATTGGAATAGCTGAACTTGCTTGCGTTACTACTGCATTTAATGACGTAACACGCGCTTGACCATTAAGGTTAGCTGTAGCTGTATTAATAGCCGTTGCTGCTCGGTCTAAATCTTCTTTTGCTTTACCAATAGTAGCTTTGCCGTAAATTGGCCAAGTTAATTCTTTACCAATATAAGTATAGGCTACCGTTTTCACACCTTCGGCTAATACATCCGCATCTTTTAGTGCATTTAGCCATAGTTCCCAATCAGCGCCACCCATTACATCAATAGTACCTTGAATTTCTGCTTCATTAGCTGCTTCAACTGACACTTCATCAATAATACGTTTAGAGGTATTTAAATTTCTAGTCGTTACACTTTGACCAATAGGTTTTAACGTAGAAGAATACACTTCACCCGTATCAGGATCAGTTCTACGTGGTGATGCTAGCGAGTAAACCACTAGATCTATTTTACCCATATCAGTTTTTATAGCAGCAATAGCTTTGGCTTTAATTTCGTGAGAAAAAGCATCACCGTTAATGTTTTTTGAGTAAACACCTGCTTCATCAGCCGATTTTTGAAAGGCCGCGGTATTATACCAGCCTGCAGACCCTGTTTTACGCTCTGTTGGCGGCTTTTCAAAAAAGATACCTAAAGTATTTGCCTTATGACCAAATGTAGAGGTAATACGAGAAGCAAGACCATAACCAGTAGAAGCACCTATGACTAAAACATTTTTAGGTCCATTATTACTATAGGTTTGCGCTTTAACATAAGAAATTTGTTCGTTAACATGGGCTTCACAACCTGCTGGGTGTGCGTTAGTACAAATAAAGCCACGAATTTTTGGTTTGATTATCATAAGAAAACCTTTTTAACTTGTATGAGAAATAAAGAGTTGCTGTCATTGTACCCTGCTAAGGTAAATAAGAGGTATGACCAGTAAGTTAAGTTTCGTACAAGGAAAGTTGCGAAGTGCTTGCTGTGAAAATGGCTAACTTCAATACTCGAAACTCGTTACTTACAGTCTATTTCCCACCACCTAAACAGTCAGGTGATAGAGGTGTATTTTTAGCGTAATAGTCATGCCATTCTTTTTCTGTGTAAGTATGCAGTGCTAAGGCATGAATTTTTTCAGCTAGCTCCATTTCAAGCACGGAATTAACAGCGCGATGACGTTTAATTAACCGTTCGCCTTCAAAGTTTTTTGACACAATAGTGACTTTAAAATGAGATTCACTGTTTGGTGGCACATTGTGGTTATTACTTTCGTTGATAATCTCTAAATAGAAAGGCGAAAAAGCGGACTGTAATTTTTCTTCAATTATGGTGGCAGTAGTCATTATTTTACTCAGTAAAAGTGGCAGGTATTGATAAGTTGAACTAACGAATTAACTTAGCTATATTTCACAATACATTTTAATAAACTTTATCACCTACAAGCAATAAAAACTAACCCTATATAAAAGCAAATATGTCACAATAACGCCACTTTATTTATTTCTCATAAATTATTATAACTATGATCAGCCCTTTCTTTGCAAATGAACAACAAATATCACTTAATCGTTTTCCTCTGGCACAAGTCAATCGTAGTTTGCAAGCATGGGATTCGGCTGATGAATACTTACTTAATTACATTGAAAGTAACCAGTTAATCACTAATGATAGTCGAGTGATTATTTTTAATGATGCCTTTGGCGCATTAACAACACATTTTTGCAGTGCCGCTTCCATACTGAAAAACATTAGCGTTTATAACATCAATGATTCCTTTATTAGCAGCCAAGGTATAGCTCACAACATTAAAGAAAACAATCTCGATGATAAAAACATTAGTCAGCTTAACTGTTTAGATGTGTTACCTGAAAATATTGATGTGATTTTATTTAAAATACCGAAAAACAAATCACTGCTTATAGCGCAATTAATTCAAATAAAAAATGCTGCCTCAGCTAACACTGTTTTTATTGCCGCTGATCGCGCTAAAGATATTCACAGCGCCACGTTAAAATTATTCGAAAAGTATTTAGGTACAACAACCACGTCTTTAGCCGTTAAAAAAGCACGATTAGTATTTTGCCAACTTAATACTAAAACAGCACAAGTAACTTTCCCCCCTACAAACTGGTTGTTACATAATGCAGTATTAAATAAAGACTTCACTATTGCCAACCACGCTAATGTATATTCTCGCGAAAAGTTAGATATCGGTGCTCGTTATTTTATTGAAAATTTACCTGAAGTTACTGCCAATACTAGCATTATAGATTTAGGTTGCGGCAATGGGGTTATTGGTTTAACGGTATTAGCTAGTCAACCAAGTGCACATATTCAGTTTATTGATGAATCTCATATGGCGATAACTTCTGCAGAGATGAACATTAAAGAAAATTTGCCAAATTTAGTAAATCAATGCCAATTTACGTTGAACGACTGTTTAACAAATATTGACAGTAATAGTGTCGATTTAATTTTATGTAACCCTCCTTTTCATCAGCACACTGCCACCACAGATCATATTGCTTGGCAAATGTTCAAAGACAGCCATAGGGTATTGAAAAAAGGCGGTGAATTACGCATTATTGGTAATCGGCAATTAGCCTATCATATAAAACTTAAACGTATTTTTGGTAATGAAAAACTCATTGCCAGTAATGATAAATTTGTTACTCAATCTGCGATTAAACGGTAACCTTTTCATATGAAAATTCAACCGATGAATATTCAATCTATTAACAAAGCAACAAAGCGGAATTTTAATATGCCAATAAATAATTACTTTTCAAAATTTTACTTCTTACTGTTCATCATAATATTAAGTGCTTGTAGTAACACGCCAAGCCACTTCATTATTGAACCAAACATAGTTAATACACCCAGTGCAAATTACAATAACAAGACGGCTCAACTTGAAGTAACCGATGTGCGTACTGCTCGACATCTTGTACAAATATCAGAAGAAGGTGAAGCCGCCATTTTATTTTCTGCTGAAAAACGTATTGAAGAGACCATTGAAAATACCTTAACAACTCAATGGAAAAAGCAAAGTTTACTTATTAACCGCGCCAATACCAATAGTAGTAGCAACACCAACACTAGCGATACCAACACAAGTAAGCCCATCAATAACACCAACAAAATTCATATTATTATTGAAAAGGCTATCACTCGTGTTACGCAATACACTTTGAACTATCAAATAAAAACAGAAATAATTATTAAAGTTCGCATTAATAATGGTTTACAAACGCAAACTACTACCTTTAAGAATACAGGTAATAGTGAAGGAGCATTACAGGCTGATATAGCGGCTTTAGAGTCTGATTTCAATCAAAACTTAACGAGTGTACTCACGCAAGTTTTATCTAACAAAAAAATACAATCTTTCTTGAAATAGTAAACGAGCGCATTCTACAAATTTAATTATTTTTTGGACAAATTTGACAAAATAGCAATAATCAACGATAACTAAAGGTAAGGAGTTTATA
>Ga0209826_1001973_pt1 | contig 13828 bp, 9 predicted proteins | sample GOMGulsemesocosm_5_FD_184637 | JGI IMG/M metagenome (GOLD analysis project Ga0209826, IMG submission 184637) | Methane-oxidizing microbial communities from mesocosms in the Gulf of Mexico - GOM15C Gulf of Mexico (SPAdes) (version 2) | ecosystem: Environmental > Aquatic > Marine > Cold seeps... | reverse complement strand
TACCGATCTTAAAAGGTCCGTTAAGTGCGATAAGAAGGCAAACTGAATACCAATTTCACACGGTTCATTTTTCCACGCCCCTACATGCGGCCTATACTAATGCTAGTATTGTTGGCACGGGAATACTGTTTTTCTATGCATTGTATAATTCTAATGTATAGCATAGGTTGATAGCGAAAAACCAACTGTATGGTGGTGTGATATGGTGCAAAAATTCGTAAAAACGATCCTTGTTCAGGCTATGGCTGCAGTATTACTGATTGGCGGAGGAACTAACGCGTCAGCTATTCCCGTTCTTTCAGTGGATTTGGATCCGACAATGCCTGGGATACAGACGACTCTGAATGTCTTAGCTGGATCTTCCTTTACGTTAGATCTGGTTTTGACGGGCGATGGCAGCAGTTTATTTGACGCTTTTGCATTCGCCGCTGACTTCAACAGTTCAGGGGCAGTGCTCGGAGGCACAGGTATGGCGACAGCTGGTACCATAGCAGGCACAGCGCCAGTAGCAGCGTTAGATGTATTTACAGCTGGACCGGCAGCGCCCGGAGTACTATTGACTCCCAGCGGTGTTCCTTTTCCGGTCACTCCCGGATTTATGGCATCCAGTGACGGGTTCGGGATTTTGTCAATAGTCTTACCCTTTGCAGGTACAACCATTGACCTACTCAGTTTAACCTTGGACGCCCTGACACCAGGCACGAGCCGGGTGATACTAAGTCCTGGTGGCGGTTTAGGTGGATTAGCGTTTGCCGGTGTTTCCGTGCCATTTATTTCGGCGAGCGGAAGCGTCACAGTGAGCGCTATCCCCCTTCCTGCAGCCCTCCCTCTATATGGTGTAGGGATAGCCGTCTTGGGCTTTATTGGATGGTGCAAAAAACGTAAAGTTGAGGCCTAATAATCCAAACTTTATAAACACAAATATGGCGGCCCTTCGGGGCCGCTTTTTTATCCGGGATGACCGAGTTGGGTCATGAACCGCTCTTTTCGCTGACCCAAAATCACTTCTGATTAGTCACGTTCAACGGACATTTTCGACAACAAGGTCCGCTTACAACCCGAAAACGGAAGAAATTGAACGACCCTAATTGGGTCTGAATAGTGCCATAGCCCGAAGATAATGATACATAAGGACAAGATTTCACTTTGGAATAGGAAAGAACGATACGTAAAATGTATGATTCAATTGCGATCCGAAAAGCCACTGATCTGGATGGTCCCTTTATTTTAGAACTTTCACCACAGCTTGCAGAAGTTGCACGTTTGAGTTGGCATACCGATACTGTGGTACAGAAGTTTCAGGATGATTATATTATCAAGATGCTCGATCAAGGTCACGGGCCACAGACAACATTGATTGCAGAAGTAGATGGCTTGGCAGTGGGCTTTGTCCATACCCGAGAAATCAATGATTCCATCTCTGAAGAGGTTTGCGGTACAGTACCTTTGCTGGCGGTAGCACCAAATGCGCAGGGTCGTGGTATCGGCAGGTTGCTGATGGCAGCAGCTGAAGAATGGTCCCGAGAACAAGGCTATCGTCTGTTGCATTTGGAGGTGTTTGCAAATAACGACAAGGCTCAAGAATTTTATCAAAACCTGGGTTTCCAACCAGAGACATTGGTGATGATCAAACCGCTTCAATGAATTGGATAGGGTATATTGATTGCGCCAATTACAGATATGATTTGTTCGCTGTGGGGCAAGTGCGGACTTATTTTCACCGCTCTGATATAGTCTCCTTTGTGCCATATACTGACATTACATAGTTCCGTCCAATCTTCTCATTTCGAGCAAGATCTAAATCAATTCCGTAAAATTTCTTTAATGCAAGTTATCAGCGGTAATATTTTTACGCGCTGGGCTTAAATTAAATATCGGAGAGGTTACATCCCCAAATACCCATCTCGATTTTTCAACCATACCCTTTCCACGTAATTTCAAAGCTTTATAAAAACTATGGAAAAATATATATTGGCAAATAGAAATATTGGGAATTTTCAAATATAGTGGATTAATCGAATAAGGGACTTTGCCGTTGAACCTTGATGTATCTGTTCCTGGTTATACAAATATTAACCAAATTCACGCCAATGGCTCCTGCTTGTTTTTTCGCGCTGTTCGGGAAAAAGACGGTTTGTCGGTTGTCCTGAAGCTGCTCAATCTTGATCACCCAACCCGTGATGAAGTTATCGGCTTTAGGCGGGAATACGAATTCGGACAGGCCCTCAACTTACCGCTCTGCGTTTCCTATCTGGACTTGTTTTCCCAAGGCAACCGCTTGATCATTGTCAGGGCTTATGTGGAAGGGAAAAACCTTGCACAAATGTTAATAGAGGCAACATGGTCTCTTACTGACAAGCTGGCAGTTGCCCGTGCAATAACTGAATTGCTCCGCAATCTTCATTCTGCCGAAGTTATCCATAAGAATTTTATCCCGCAGAATATCATCTGGAACGAAAAAACCAAGCAAGCAACGCTGATCGACTTTCGTCTCTCGACTTACCTAAATAGTGAACAGCAACCATTTGCAAACCCCAATGCAATTGAAGGGAATCTGGGTTATATCTCCCCTGAGCAAACCGGGCGGGTCAACCGACCAGTAGACCGCCGAAGCGACCTTTATTCACTGGGTGTTATTCTATTTGAATTATTTACCGGACGTCTGCCATTTGTCATGACAAGTCCCAGCGAACTGGTTTACGCCCATCTGGCACGCGAACCAGACGTCCCTGACACTCTCGTTCCTGACCTCCCAGCGCAATTATCTCGTGTCATTTTAAACGCCATGGCAAAAGACGAAAATGAACGATATCAAAGTGCCAGTCGCCTGCTCGCTGACCTTGAACATATTGAGCAAGCAGTTATCAACCCAGAGCTGTCGGAAATGACTAGGCCGAATATTCTTTCACGCGATCGGCTTGCATTACCAAGCAAATTAATTGGCCGCGGGACAGAGCTTGATCTTCTCAATTCCGAATTCGAGACCGTTGTTGGCGGTGCCGCCAAAATGGTCCTGATCAGCGGACCTTCGGGGATTGGCAAAACGGCACTTGTCAATGAAATCCAAAAACCGATATTGCAACAAAACGGATTCTTTGTTTCGGGAAAATTTGATCAATATCAGCGTGATACGCCTTATTCTGCATTTGGACAAGCTTTTGACATTCTGTGTGATTATTTATTGTGTGAAGATGACACCATCCTTGTCGAATGGCGCCGAAAAATCCTCAACGTCACTGGCGATGAAGCCCAGAGATTAATTGATATTACTCCCGGCCTGGAACGAATTTTGGGACCGCAGCCGGCCGTTGAGGAACTTCAGCCGCAAAAAGCTCAGGAGCGATTACGGGAATTATTTCAAAAATTTGTCAATTTGCTCAGCACTGTTGATCATCCCTTGGTCTTGTTTATTGATGACATGCAATGGGCTGACCCTGGCTCATTATACCTACTCGAAGAGATCATCTCTGATAAGAGAGCCGGGTTTCTCCTGATGGTGCTTGCCTATCGCGACAATGAGGTTGACCCGCTTCACCCTTTCTCAATGATGGTGGAGGATTGTCGGACACGTGGCGCCTCAATCCTGACATTGCCCATCACCTCCCTTCAGCCAAAGGATGTCCAGAAATATGTTGAAGAAATGGTTCAACGAATTGATCCCGAGACGGTCAAACTAGGACTTCTGGTTGAACAGAAAACAGCGGGCAACGCATTTTTCGTCGGCCAGTTCATTAAAGCGCTCGCCAACAATCAATTACTTACTTTTGATCATGAGCAAAATCAATGGACATGGTCATTTGAAGAGATCAGTCGGCGTAACGTAAGCAGTAATGTAGTTGATTTGATGACCCAACGATTTCAGTCGCTGGAGGTCAGGCGGAAAACAGTCTTGCAGTTTGCCGCCTGTCTCGGCGCCAGATTTGATCTACGAACAATTGCCCAGATCCTTAAAACAGAGGAACGGGCCATTTTTTCGGATCTTCGGACTAGCATCAATGAAGGACTTATTATTCCGTTGAACCTTGGCTATAAAATTCATGATTTGCCATCTAGTCCAGAGGCTAATGTGGCGCCGAAAGCGAATTTAATTTGGGAAATGCCCGGCAAGAATGATCAGCAGGCATCCAGGGCAGTTTTCAAATTCGCCCACGATCGAATTCAGGAGGGAGCTTATGCATCCATACCGGAAATGGAGAGGATTAAATCCCACGCCCAGATAGCCTGGCACCTACTACAAGCCGAGGATTCGGGTTCTCTGGAGGATCGGGCTTTTGACATCGTCGGACATTTTGAAAAGTCCCACAGCTTGCTGTCAAAGTATGTCGATAAGGTCGCCGTTGCAAGACTGTGCCTATTGGCGGCAAAAAAAGCTGTTCGAACATCCGCCTTTGAAGCCGCTTTATCCTATGCCGGCTTTGCAACAGCCCAATTACTGAATGAGGAAAGCTGGTCCGCTGAATATGACCTGTGCTGGGAATTACATTATTACAAAGCTTACTGCGAATATACAACTGTACGGTTTACTGACAGCGAGACAACACTTGAAATCTGTCAGCAGCGATCCCGAACGGAAGATCATAAAGTCACTGTATCCACACTGATTTCACGGCTTTTGTTTCAAATGAACCTACATCACAAAGGGATCGAGAATACACGGCGTGCCCTGGCTGAACTAGGTGAAGCCGTTCCCAAAAAAATTGGAAAACACCATGTTTTCACTCAATATGCACTTTTTCGACTGCGTCTTGGTCGACGAAAGCCAAAGGACTTACTAGAGCTTCAAACGCTCACTGATGAACACAAGCTGAATGTTTGCCGTATCCTCTATGACTCGGTGGAATCAAGTTATATGGTTGATGCCAATGCCATGGCCTATTTCAGTTTGAAAATTGCCAATATTTGCCTCAAACATGGTAACTCAATATACGCCCCCTTCGCCTATGGCATGCTGACGATGGTCATGGCTGGTGTCACTAGAGAATATGCACTGGCTGATATATTTTCAAAAATGACCATTGATCTTAACACAATATATCCAGATCGGGGGGTCAAAGGCCGCACCTACTTCCTTGCGGGAAATTTTGTGCATCACTGGATGAACCGGATTGAGGATCACCGTGATATGGTCAAGACCGCGCTGCATTGTAACCAGGATACTGGCAGCTTGCATTGGGCAAATTATTCCATCTTCTTCTGCCGCGTTCAGAGCCTGTTTTTCAACAACGCCTCGTTGGATGACATTATTGAAGATAATATCCTAGCCTATAATCTGTTTCGCAAGAACAATGACAGAGAAGTCTACTTACAACAAAATCATATCCTGAATTATTGCCTATGGTTAAGAGGCGACGATAGTCCCTTTCTGACGAATGAAACAGACTTTAATCGGGAAGATTATGACCGTGAGATGTTGGAGCCAGGAAATATGCAAGTCCGGGCTTATTATCACATGGTGAATGCCGCTCAGACCTGTCTCATGGAAGATTTTGAGCACGCGTTAGAGCATGCTCGTCAGGGTCTTTTGACAATACCAAATATTCTGGGTAATCTGGCTGAAGTTCCGATAAGGTTCTTGTTTTTGCTCTGTAAATTAAACACTTGTTCAGGGCGCCTTTCGGCTGCGGTGACACGAGCGCAGCCGACATATCAAAAAAACCGCCTATTGCTGCGAAGATTTGCCCGAATAAACCCTGCAGAATATTTAGCGTTAGATATGATAATTCACGCAGAAGAAGCCCGCGTTTCAGGCAAAAAAAATATTGGCAATCTTTATGACCGAGCTGTTCAGGAAGCCGAAAAAAATGGATATCCGTTCTTCAGGGCGATGGCTAACGAACTTGCAGCCAAATACTACATGATGCGAAACAGACTCAAAATTGCCGGCGTCTATATGTATGAAGCGGTTTATTTTTACGGCTTATGGGGCGCTGAAGAAAAGGTCAGATTGCTGCGGCTCAGCTATGAGGATTTGCTGGTTCAATTTCATCCTGCGACCGTATCATCGGAAGAGGCCCCAACTGACAACCTGGATTTGGCGGCGGTTCTGGGAGCAACACAGGCGATTTCCAGCGAACTGGACAGAACCAAACTGTTAAGTCGACTTTTGGAAATTATCATCGAGAATGCCGGAGCCGAATACGGCGCCCTGGTGTCTGCCAGAAATGACGGCTTCTGGCTAGAGGCACTGGTGGACAAGAACGGCGTCGACATCCCCGATGCAAATATGGCAATTTCGGGTGATGAGAATCGACTGTGCCAAGCATCACTGCGTTACGTATCTAGAACGAATGAGCCGCTCATTGTTCACGATACTGCAGCAGATGATCGTTTTGCGAGAGATCCATATATCCTGCAGAAAGGTGTTCGATCGCTGCTCTGCTTGCCCTTTCGCCATCATGAACAGGAAACCGATAATCTACTTTATCTGGAGAACAATCTTACCACCGGTGCTTTTTCGGTCGAACGGGTGTCAGTCCTCAATATCCTCTTGGGTCAAGCAGCAATTTCTCTGCAAAATGCCAATATGTTCGAAGAGCAAAAACGTCTGGAAAAACAGATCCGGCATTCGCAAAAAATGGAAGCTGTCGGTCAGTTAACCGGTGGTATTGCCCACGATTTCAATAATATTCTCGGCATCGTTCAGGGCAATTTTGAAATTCTCCAACAACTGGTGAAAAACGATGAAAAAGCCGCAACACGAATTGCAGCGGGACTTAAAGGGACCGCGCGTGGGGCTAGCCTGACTCGCAAGCTTCTCGATTTTTCGCGCCGGGAAACCGGCAGTATCAAGCGCGTGTCGATCAACGACTTTATCCGCGACATGGAAGACCTGATCATAAAATCTCTGACAGTGTCGATCGATGTGAACTTACATCTAGAAACAGAAACTTGGCAGGTCGACATTGATCCTGGAGATCTCCAGGATGTCGTGCTAAATCTCGCTTTGAATGCCCGAGACGCCATGCCCGATGGTGGCAATCTGGGTATTAAATCCTGCAACAAGACGCTTGATGAAAATTATGTCCAGCGTTTTTCGGAAGCCAAAGCCGGCGACTACGTCATGCTATCAGTGATCGATACTGGTCATGGCATGACTGCAGAGGTCCGGGAGCGTGTGCTGGAACCCTTCTTCACTACGAAGGAGCAAGGTAAAGGAACCGGCCTTGGCCTTGCCATGGCCTACGGTTTTATTCAGCGATCCAATGGACATCTCGAGATCAATTCAGAACCCGGAAAAGGCACAGAAATTAACCTTTTTCTGCCACGAGCAAAGCAAAAACAGACCACCGATGTGGAGACCAAAATGGTGGTCACTAACGTTTTACCAACAGGAACAGGTATTGTTTTGGTTGTCGATGACGAAGAAGATCTACGAGAGATCGCTGTAATTTACATAGAAGGGCTTGGCTATGAAACACTGACAGCAGAAAACGGACACCAAGCCCTCGAGATTCTAGGCAATGGCCACGACATAGCCCTTTTGTTCAGTGATGTTGTTATGCCAGGGCCCATAGATGGCTATCAACTGGCTATGTCGGCCCATGAGCGAGATCCCGAACTCAAGATCCTACTAACCAGCGGTTTCACCAAGAAGCAGTCCACACTTCGTGCCGCCGGGGACAAACTCCTGTTCTGCCGGAACGAGCGGATATTGAAAAAACCCTATAACCAGACCGAACTGGCATATGCCCTGAAGAAAACATTAAACCAGCCAAATTGATGTCGGCTGTGGGTCAAGAACGGCTGTTTTACGGGTCTGAAAACACTTCCGCGTAGCCCCTATAAGCGGATATTGAAAACGAAATTTCAGATTTCAGTGCAGCTGCGGACATAAACTCGCCGGCCCTAAAAGGTCTTAAAAGTGCCAGAAGGGGACCTTCGTTAATCAGTAAAAATGAACAAAAGCTCACCACAACCAAAGTGTGAAATAACATTATATTGCACGGATATGCCTTACAATTAATGATCAGCATCTTTCCATTTGACCGGAGTAACGTAAACGAAGCTGTCATCAACACTGACCATCACATCGCCGTCCCATTATCTTTTTTAGTGACCTATTAAGTGATCACTGGGATCGCTTTTGATTTGGCATAGACTTTCAAAAAAAACCTCTAATACTATCCATCTAGACAATCACTTGTTATTACCATATGTTGTGCCTAGTAGAATTTAATTTACAATATAGGCTTGTTGGCCGCACGGTGTGTCATGACGTTTCAACATCTCGAGTTAGATCAGCGCGATATTGAAAGAATCATAAAGATTCTGGAGTTGTCGACATCCGACATTGATGGAGAGGCATTGGCAGCTATTCGTAAATCTCGCCAAATATTGCAAAAGCTTGGATGCAATTACGAAACGTTGATTGAGGCAGTTCGCACAAGTGCGAGGCGCGATGTAGAGAAGAAAGTTTCACATTTACAAGCTGCGCTAAGAGAGCAAAGCCTTGAATTGAAAATGCTGAAAAAACAGACTGAAAACCCGAAATTTGGATTGACTAAAGAGACTATTTTTACTGAACCCATGACAGTTAGAGGTTCTATTCACAAATTAAAATCTTTCTTGTTGACCCGTTTAAACTTGCAGAAATACGAACGTGAATTATTGGAGAATATTTCCAATATTGCACCAAAAAGCAAAGAAGAGTATTTGATCCTAATCTGCGCACGTCGCCATAAGATATTATTTCACACGAGCTGATTGTTCTCAACCAAATCAAGTTGTGCAGTTTAGACGTTGCCATATTCCGCGTATACGAGGGTTCAAGCCCACGAATATCACTATCCAGTATAGGGACCCCGGCGCCCATCACAACGACAAGCAACAGATTGAGCGAGCATGCTAAATTGCCAACATATACCTCTGCACGGAGTTGTCACAGTAACTTCCGTTAGACACAGGAATTTCTCAACCGCAATATATAGGCAACTGCGCTTGCAGTTGCCTATATATCAAAAGATTCGGTGCGACATTCCTTCAGGTAATTTCGATTGATTAGGTGGCGTTGGACATAGAAAATATTATAGGTGGCTGAGTGAATATTCAGAAACCTTTGCGCTGATCCTGGAGACTTGAATTTCTGCATTTTTCGTTCTCTTCGCCGAATAGGGAGATGTGAATTCTCAGCTCGATTGTTAGATCTTTTGTTATCAATATGCTCAGCAGTTAAGCCTATACTTCGAAATGCTTTAAGATAGGATTTCGGTTTATCGGTAATGATTTTCGTTGGCGCAAGGCCTTGTTTCTTCAATAATATAAGCATCAGTTTCAAGCCAGCTTTGGTGTTTCGCTTGGATTGCACGAGAAATTCCAGGACTTCGCCTTCGCTCTCGATCGCACGCCACAGGAAATGGCGCTTTCCTCGCGTAACGATGACCATTTCATCCAGATACCAAATATTATTGGGAAGAGGGCGAGAAGATCTTAGATTTCGCGCAATGGGGGCCCCGAATTTCAGGAACCAGCGTCGAACCGTATCGTAGGAAATATCCCAGCCACGTTCAGCCAACAGATCTTCAACATCCCGATAGCTCAGAGTAAAACGAGCATACAGCCAAACAGCATGCTGAATGATGTGGGACGGGAAACGATGCCGTGAATAAGAAATATTTTGCATCGCGGGAGATTAGACTAATGCCAACTACTCAGGACAAAGTTTACGTGACAACTCCAATATTTTCTATGTCCAACGCCAGCTAATCAATCGAAATTACCTGAAGGAATGCCGTGTCGGATTTTTTGGCATATGGGCAACTGCAAGCGCAGCTGCCTGAATATTGCGGTTGAGAAATTCCTGTGCCTAACGGAAGTTACTGTGACAACTCCTGAAAAAGTTAGCACTCTTCTCTCTTGCTCTATATTTGATTCGTTAAATATTTTGGAAAAAACTTGAATATATTCGTTTATATCATGTAGCATGAAAATAATGTAATCGTTTACAAAGAAGTTAAGATACTGAAAATTAACTGTTAAATAGTATTACGCAGATCCCTTAAGTAAGAAAAATCTAAATTTTTAAATACGGCACTTGAATTGGTTGGGCCAATTAGGTAAACCAAAATGGGCGTCCAAAATTTGAAGCTCAATTTTAGAACTAATTAAAATGCTTCAAAAATTGGTTGACTGAGTTTTAGGGCTGAAAAATATAAAACGAGCATCGTGGGAGCGAGAAATGCATCTTTCAACGCATAACTGGATGAGAGCCGAGCCTGTAGAAACGACATTGCGTCGTGGCAAGAAATATGGCTTGCAGAGCATAGAAATAAGCGGTGAACCTGATCAATACAAGACGTCTGACGTGCGGAAATTACTGCAAGAATTGGATATGTTCTGTTGGGGCTCGGTGACGTTGACATTGGGCGACCGGAATTTGGCCTCAAAAGATGAGGCCCAACGCGCTGCAACTGTCAATTATATGAAACAAGTTGCGACCATGGTGCACGAACTTGAGGGAACTGAACTTACAGTGGTTCCAGCTACAGTTGGAAAAGTGTCACCAGATGGATCTCCTGAAGAAGAGTGGAAGTGGGTCGTTGATAGTCTCAAAGAGGTGTACGAACTTACAGAAAGCTATGGCATAAAAATTGGACTTGAGCCTTTAAACCGGTTTGAGACTTACTTTTTGAATCGCGCTGATCAAGCGGTGGCTCTTGCCAAAGATGTTGGCCCAAATTGCGGCGTTTGCCTGGACGCATTTCATATGAATATCGAAGAAGTTGACTTCATGGAAGCCATTCGGACAGCCGGCGATATGCTCGTTGATTTTCATGTTGCGGATAACAATCGGATGCCCCCCGGGATGGGGCAGCTTAACTGGGTAGATATTGTGAAAACATTGACTGAAGTTGGGTATGACGGGGCAATGACCCTTGAATTTGTGACACCAATTGATCGCACGCCCGTGACAAAATGGACAAACCAAGTTGAAACTAATCCTGTCGATATATCACCTGAACAACTCAAATTTATTGAAGATCACGGCAGTAGTTTGCTTAGCGAAGAGTTTTACACCGAAATGGTAAAACGCTCCTGCCAGCACATCATGCCTTTGATTTCATAATGACTATGTATGGATCAAATATTGCGGATGTAACGGCAACCTGGATCAGTTGTCCAATCCCGTATGAGAAACAGCATGTCTCTGATTTTGGCCGGATCAGCAGTTTCGATATGGCGCTGGTGACGATCACTCTCGAAAATGGGATGGTCGGCTACGGCGAGGCCAAAGCATCTGTTGGTAGTCAGGGTTCATGTGAATCTCTGGTTACAATCATAGAGAAAGAATTTAAACCACAACTGATCGGTAAAAGCTCAAAACAAATCAGTAGACTTTGGAGTTTATTATACAACGGTACGCGGAGCGGCTATGGGGAGACAGAAGGTCGCTCTTTTCACGTTCTTGGCAGGCGTGGGATTTGGATTTCAGCCATGAGCGGAATAGATCTTGCACTTTGGGATCTTGCTGGAAAACGAATGGGGACACCTGTTCTGGAGCTGATGGGTGGGGCTGTCCGTGAAAAAATGGATGCATATGCAAGTGGTGGATGGGCAGACGTCAACACAATTGGCAAGCAGCTTAAATCCTACACAGAACATGGTTTTAAATCTGTCAAAATGCGCATCGGCGTGATGGATGGATCTGTGTCTGCCAGTGTGGCCAGGGTAACGGCTGCGAGGGAAGCTCTTGGACCTGATTACGGTATTATGGTCGATGCTCACGGGACATTTAACCCAAGTGAAGCTCAAGAATTTTGCCGCCGAACAGTTCATCTTAATCTTCGTTGGTTTGAAGAGCCGGTTAGTGCGGACGCGCGAAGAGCGATGACGGTAGTTCGACGCGAGGCGAAGATGCCTATATCTATGGGTGAAAGCGAATTTACCTGCTTCGATTTCCAAGATTTGATTGACCGAGAAGCTGCGGATATTTTGCAACCGGATATGGCAATCTGTGGAGGACTCACTGAAGGCATGAAAATTTCAGCCCTTGCTGTCGCCAATCAACTGGAGCTCGCGCCACATTGTTGGGGATCCGCTTTCTCATTTACGGCAGGATTAACATTAGCTTTCGCAAGCCCAGCTGCGCGCATTATAGAATTTTCCTTGGGTGCTAATCCACTTCTAAACGATTTGGTGGTTGAAGATATTGTAGCGGACAACGGCACATTTTCTCCTCCAACAGGCGAGGGTTGGGGGCTTACACTTAATACAGATTTCGTCAAGGAGTTTGGAAGATGAAGAGTTCACTCTTTGAAGAGGGAGGTGGGTATGTCTGAGAACTGGGTATTGCAGCATGTAAACATTCTCGTTGATGATCTCGAAGAAGGTATTGCCTTTTATAACGGTCTACTCGGGGCGGCGCTTGACGAAACGCCCAAATTGGATTTTCCTGCGCAATTTTTCAAATTTGCCAACGGCGCTCAAATTCACATGAATGAATTTAAGGATAGGCGCCCTTATCGTGCGCATTTCTGTATTGTTGTTGACGATTTTAACGCCATATTCCGAAGGGTAAAAGAAGCCGGGGTCATAGATAACGAACCTTGGGGAAAAGTCTGTCAGTTGCCAACGGGAACAATGCAGATGTTTTTGCGAGATCCTGCGGGAAATCTCGTGGAGATTGCCAGCAGAAAAGGGGATGCAATTGATCCTGATATTTTCACGGATGAGTTGGTTCAAATAACAACAGATAATCAGCTATCGGAATCTGGTGGCAATGATCCTCGCGGAGGAACATTGTGAAATGACAATTTTGTTGTTAGAAGCTATTGATCCCATGGGTTTGAAAATACTGGAGAATGTGGGGTCGGTTCATTTATCGCCCACTCCAGATGCTCTTGTCCATGATCTACCTTTTGGCGACATAACAGCGATTGTTACCCGTGGTCTTGGTCAAATTGACAACCATTTAATTCAAAGGTGTCCGAATTTGAAGACTATCGCCCGCTGTGGTGCTGGGCTTAATAATCTTGATGTTAACGCCGCGAAGTCAGCGGGTATTCCTGTTGTGTATGCTCCAGGTATTAACGCCTCTGCTGTTGCTGAACATAGTTTGATGCTCATGTTAAACGCGGTGCGGCAAGGGTTTTTTACAGGGACTAAGGTCAAAGGCGGAAATTGGAATTGCCGAAATAACTTTGCCGGCGATGATATGGGAAATAAAAGCATCTGTATTGTTGGAGGCGGCAATATTGGCCGGAAAACAGAAGCCCTTTGTAGTGCATTTTCGAAAAATGTCACTGTAATTGGACGCGGCGGAAAAGGGCATAGCGGTCTCGTTGAGAATTTGCAGCGCTGCCTTCCGGTAAATGACGTAATTTCGCTACATATACCGCTCACCGAAGACACCCGATATTTGTTCGATGATCGGATGATGTCATCGATGAAACTGGGGGCCGTTTTAATCAATACTGCACGCGGTGAATTGGTGGATGAAACCGCTCTGCTCAAAAAACTGAATGAAGGGCATATTTCGGCCTACGCCGCAGATGTTCTAGATGGCGAACCGCCAGCGGATAATCATCCGATAATTCTCCATGAAAATAGTTTTATAACGCCGCATGTTGCCGCGCTAACGAAGCGAACTTACCAAGAGATGTGCGTTTTCACAGCTGAGAACGTCGCTGCCATCCTGACCAACCGTATCCCAGAGGCTACTTCGATTTTTGAGCCTTTAAACAAAGTATGTGAGAAATAAGATATGTCGGCATTGAAAGTAACAGGACTGGTCAAGCATTTTGATGGTGTCAAAGCTGTTGACGGTTTAGATCTCGAAGTACACAAGGGTGAGTTTTTTGCTCTGTTGGGCCCGAGTGCAAGCGGAAAAACA
>Ga0209826_1001971_pt1 | contig 13838 bp, 12 predicted proteins | sample GOMGulsemesocosm_5_FD_184637 | JGI IMG/M metagenome (GOLD analysis project Ga0209826, IMG submission 184637) | Methane-oxidizing microbial communities from mesocosms in the Gulf of Mexico - GOM15C Gulf of Mexico (SPAdes) (version 2) | ecosystem: Environmental > Aquatic > Marine > Cold seeps... | reverse complement strand
CGTAAGGAAGCCAATCGGGATTACCTGTAAATTTTAGGTGAGGATGCTCAGATAACCATATTTGTTCTTGGGGAGTGAGTGTGATGCGGTGAATATCTTCATCGGGCTGAATAAATGAGCGTATGTCACTTATGTTTAGTTTCTTGGTTTGATGTAGGTGAGCATAAACATTAGCGGTGCGTAATAAACGACTTACTTTGATTTCTCCTAACGGAATGGTATCAGCAGAGATAAGTTTAGCTATTACTTTAGCCTCATAATGCAGACGGTCGAGGCCAAGTTTTCCGTTATATTTATCATGAATCAGCTGTACTAACTCTTCTTGATGCGTGAGTGCATAGTGCCAGCCTTTTATCGTTGCTTGTTTAAATCGCTGGGTTCGGCCTGAATTATTCAATATTTCTTGTACAGTGGTAAAGAGGATATCGCCATAAAAATCAACCCCATAATTTTGTGGTTTAATGACATTAATATCGATACCTAGCTCCTGATAATAGAACGGAGCATTAGTTGAATACGCTGAAATAACATCAACCTCATCCCGAACAAGGGATCCATTGTCATAACTATGATCAACGGAAATATAACCATCGTCTTTAAGACCTACACCGAGAAAGCAGGCCCTTAATGGCGAATGCGCTTCATATTTATCCAGCATAATACGTTTACCTTTCATTTCGAAAGGGTTGGTAATTAGAGAAGATTTTTTTGAGATAAAAACGAGTGGACTGTGTTGAAATATAGCGGCTAAAGCTTTTATCTGCTTGCCTTTTGAAAACTCTACAACAAGACCTGAATCACCAACACCATATTGTGCTTTACCAGATAAGACTTGTTTAACTGGATCGATATCTACAGTACGTTCTATAAATTCAACATCTAAGCCAACATCAGCATAATAACCTTGTTCTTTAGCTGCATAATAGCCTGCGAACTGGAACTGATGCGTCCATTTGAGTTGTAGGGTGATCTTTTCTGGTGCTATGGAAGGCAATGACCTCGCTGGCATACTAATGATCATGAATACCGTCAAGCAGAGAAATGCAAAGGGCTTTAGAGTCATGTATACCTTAAGGATTACTGAATAAAAGAGAATATACCATTGTAAAACAAAATGATTCTGACTGCTTTAGATAGTAAAAGGAAAAAATACCCAGGCTCGGTTGAAAAATGAAGGAACTGTAATTAGTTACTGACTGCTTATGGCTGATCTAAGCCTGTCAATATTCGCCTTGTTATCAGTATTCAAATTAAATTTAAAATCACTGATTTGGATTTTACGGTGCCTCACTGTTCATATGATTGATGACGAAAAATTGGTTTTTTGATAAAGAGTATTTCTTCAAAATATCAAAAAAGACTTCTTATTTTCTATTTAACGGAGTACATTTCACAATAAAACATCGGGGAATAAGTATGGCTGAAGAAGATTCTACACACTGGTCTATGGATAAATCTCTTAAATATATTTATATTAATGAGGTTATTTTTGTCACTTTGATTTTCTTATGCTTTATTGGTGAATTATTGGCCGAGATAACTGATCGTACAGCGATGTTCTATTGGTTTTTAGTCACCCCTGTTTTTTTTTATTGTTCAATCCTAAGTGAAAAAGCAAAAGCCATTAGCATTGGTGTAAAAAACGATTGTTTAATTCGTTACGAGCTATTTTACTGGGGTAGTACCATGATAGCTGTATTGCTCGTATTTCTTATGTGGCATGCTGAGGTTATAACATCAGGTGCTGCCGCATTAACTATTCATATTATTTTAGCTAATACTACATTTCTAACTGGTATTATTTTAGGAGCCCAGTATTATATGGTCGGGTTAATTTTATTTATGACAGCTGGATTAAGTATTTTAGTAGGGGGATCATTCGGTCTTGACATAGTGCTCTCAATTCCATTTATATGGTTAGGCTTTCATTTAGAAAAAACATTCATTTTTCCCATACTCAAACGAAAAAATGATTTCCAGAAACAATCAACAAAAAAAGATCGTAGAGGACAACCTTAAGCAAAACCAACCAAAATATATTGCTCTAATAGGCTGCATTAGCTTTGATTATGATACTCAATATGGGCTATCGACCCACAACAGGCAATCATTGATTTATTCTTACTGAATTGTACAGATTATCAATTTACTACTTTTCCTGATCAGAGATAACTAAACCTGTAATAGGAATTACAAAATTAAAAGCAACGCCACCACAAGTCTCATTATTGGCCCAAATGTTACCCTGATGGCCTTTGATAATCTCATAACAAATTGATATACCTAGACCTGTACCTCCCGCTTCTGACTTAGTGTTAGAGCTTTGAACAAATTTATCAAAAACCAAATTAAGTTCATCTTCAGGAATGCTCACGCCACAGTTAATCACTGTTAATTTAATGCCATCGACTATTTGTCCACTCAATAAAGACAAGGGTTCTGATGCAATAATGATCTTGATAACACTATTCTGATCTGAAAATTTAATTGCATTAGATAACATATTAATAATAACTTGGCTGATCTTGACATAATCACAAAGCACGGTTGTAGGCGCTTTAATTTCAACATTTGATGTTAAATTCAATGACTTCATCAATGCAGTTTACTCATTAATACAAGCATCCAAAATTTCATCCAGTTTAATTTCTTTGAATGTAAACTCCATTTTTCCTGCTTCTAATTTGGACAAATCTAATAGGTCATTGATTAAAGACAGCAAACGTTTAGCACTTATGTCGATACGATCAAAATATTTAGCAAGTTGAGGGAGGTCTCCCTTATCAACATTTTTTAGACCAAAATGAGCAAAACTTAAAATGCCATGCATGGGTGTGCGAAGTTCGTGTGACATATTTGCTAAGAATTCAGATTTTTCCTGATTTATTTTCTCCATCTCTTCTACTTGTACACGGTCAGTAATATCTTCAGTCATGCACAAATGACGCGGTTTACTTTTTTATCCTCAACCTGCATTGATGCAATGGTCATAAGCTGGGTATTAATGATGTGTCAAAAAGATACCACGACTTCGTAAGGCAAGTTAGTATTTGGAATATTTCCGGCTCTCACCGAATTTGAAAGAGATTTAATTTCAGAGTGAACTAAAGCTGGATGAGCTGCTGCTCGTGCTAGAAAAGGCGGGGCATCTTACAAAATGACTTATGCAAAATTAAGATTGGCTTTAGCTGCTATGGGAAAACATGAAACCAAAGCCAGCGACTTACGTAAGGAAATTGGAGTGACTAGACAAACACTTTATCGTTACATAGCCCCTGAAAAAATCTTAACGGGGTTTATGTTTTGTTTCGTGCGTCGCCCCCCATTTTGAGTCAAATCCGAATGGTACTTTAAAACGGAATAGGTGAGCTCTGTATCACGACTTTCAGTCGCCAAGCACTCTAACCCACCTGTCTTTAGCAGATGATTATTTAGTATTAAATAATAAAGTAATATAGTATGCTATTATTTTAATATCATTACGCTCAGGGAGGTTTTTTTGAAGCTATTACATATTACACTGTTAACATTACTCATTCTAATTAGCGGCTGCACAAGTATTGGAAAAGGAATGGTCGAAGCTTTCCTCGAAAAAGAGGACGAGGTCGATACTCGGATGTGTCAAATAAGAGGTGAAGCATTTCAAGGACTTGCTCCATTAGTTAAAGACCCAAATAGTACTGCCAAAGTATTAATGGTTCATGGGGTTGGTAATCATATCCCTGGATATTCAACGCAATTAATGGAAAAACTAGCAGATAAGTTAAATCTGAATTTTGTTGGTAAGGTAATAAAAAATATTTCATTAACCGACCCGGCTACAAATTCTAAAAAACTTGGTAACTTAAGAGTTAATCGTTTAACGAATCAAGATAAAAGTCATGAGCTGTTATTTTATGAATTAACCTGGTCAGAAATCACTGCTGAACAAAAAGCTATACTCGATTATGATAATTCAGGCGAACACTCTTTTCGTCGTACAGCAGTTAATGACATGTTAAAAAAGTTTTCAAACGACACGGGACCAGACCCAATGATTTACCTGGGTGAAAGTCGTGAAGATATACTTGTTTCTTTTGCGCAATCTTTTTGCTGGATGGTATCTGCACAATGGGGTGACTTACCTACACAATCTGACCAAGCTTGTAAATTGTCAAACCAGACAATAAGCAATTTGAAAAAAGATCATTATGCATTAATTTCTCATAGCCTTGGAAGCAGAATAACTATTGATGGCTTACAACGGATAGCTTCATTATTTGGAAAAAAATCAAAAACATCAGGGTTTTCTTTAAAGTTATCCCAGGCATTTAAAGAAAATAAAATACCTATTTTTATGCTTTCCAATCAACTCCCTATGTTACAAATAGGGCGAAAATTACCAGAGGTCACAGGACAATGGGATGACTATTGTCGTGCAGAGGGTACGTTATATAATTCACGATTTATCAGTGAAACATCAATTATCGCCTTTAGTGACCCTAATGACCTACTCAGTTATGCAATCCCTTACGGATTTATTGATCGTTATCTTGATTCAAGGCTTTGTGTAGATATTACCAATATTAATATTAATGTTGCTAAGATTGTCAATGTATTTGGCGTTGATATGGCTAACCCTCTTGAAGCACATATTGGCTATGAAACTGATGACCGAATTATTGCGATGCTGACAAATGGTGTAGGCAATAAAAATACTTCAGCTATTGTCAATGAACGCTGCCAGTCACTTGTAACTACAGACTAATAGAGTAACCGATAGATAAGTCCTAATAGTCATATTAATGTGTCCTAAATTACTATGGTTAGGTATTTAGGACAGTACGATAAAAAATCACCACCTAAAACACTATATTTAATAAAACTTTTAACGATGAGGAAAATAAGGATGAAGAAAAAAATTATAACGAGTTTATTTTTGCTAACGGGACTGAGCTTAAGCTCTATGCCTCAGGCTAGTGACAAAAACAACTCAAGCTCAGAAAATGAGTTAGTCTCTTCTGAGAAGAGCTTAGCATTAGATGCATTGAATAATATGTCAGGGTATCTACGTTCATTAGATAAGTTTTCAATACATGCGGATATATATGTCGATGAAGTGCTTGAAAATGGTCAGAAAATCCAACAGACTCGAAAAATTGCTGCTTCAGTTACGCCACCATCCATGCTAATGATTCAAGCATCGAGTACTAATGGAAGCAATGAGTATTACTATAATGGCGATAATTTCACAATATTCACCCCCCAACCAGCAGGTTTTTATGCAACTTTCAAAGCACCTAAGACTATTGGCAAGCTAATAAGAAAAGCAAAGGATGATTTTGATATAGACATCCCTCTAAGTGATCTTTTTTTGTGGGGAACGAATAATGATAATTCATCAGAAATTCAAGAAGCAATCCTTATAGGTGTTGAACGAGTCAATGGCGTCAGTTGTAATCATTTTGCCTTTCGCCAAAAAGATATTGATTGGCAGATCTGTATTCAACGTGGTGACATGCCTTTACCACTTAAGCTTGTGATCACAACTAAACAGGAAGAAGCACAGCCTCAGTACCTTGCATTGTTCAAATGGGATACAGCACCTACACAGAAAGACAAGCAATACTATACATTCATACCTGATGAAAATGACCATAAAATTGACATTCAAACCAATAAAAAGAATAAGTAAGGGGCTAAAAAAATGACTTTAACACTTAACAAACCACTACAGTTTTTTGTATTTACGCTTTCCATTTTTATACTATTAGCACTGATACCTCAACAAGCAGATGCTAGAAGAGGAAATAAAAAAGGAGGAGGAACTCGAACGAGCGTTAATCGTAGTAGTAATAAAAATAGGAACGTTAATGTAAATAGCAATAAAAGCAGCAATACAAACGTTAATATAAATAACAACCGTAATAGAAATGTTAATGTTGATATTGATGTTGATCGTCGAGGCCGCCGCAGAGGTGGTGTCTGGACAGGCGTTGCTATTGGCGTTACCTCAGCCATTGTTATTGGGACTATTGTTAGTACATTACCAACAGGCTGTACTACAATTATCCAAAATGGTATATCTTATCAGCAGTGTGGAACGGTAAGGTATCAACCCCAGTATTCGGGTAACAATGTGACTTATATTGTAGTGAAGTAACTTTAAAACGCTACAAATAAAAAAATACTAGGCTCTAAGTAATTACATTATTCTTTGTAATACAACTATCAAACCACGCCCTTCAGGGTGTGGTTTTTTATTTAAGAGGCCATCACCGCATGTCTCATGATAGATTTTGATTGATGTGTCACCACATAGATGATTCGATTCACCTACAGGAGACTGACAGCGGAGCAATAGGCAAAAGAGCCACAGAAAACAGAATGAAGCAGCCTAAGCTATACCTATCAAGTAAAAAAAGAAGATGATAGTGAAGATGGTTAAGTATCCTGATAAAAAATTATTGATAGGCTGGGTTGAACTTTTATTTTTGGGTTTTTCTACAGGCTCGTTAGGTTTATAAATAATAAGGAAAAACCATGACTAAAAATTTTACTAAATTACCTTCAGTTTCAACAATTGTATTTACAGGGTTATTTTTATTTACAACATCAGTCCCAGTTATAGCCGCATCAAATTGCGAGCCATTGAAAGGCTGCGAAAGGAAATTTTGCGAGATTGAAAGACAACTTAAAATTTCTAAGGAAAAAGGCAATGAGCATAAAACAGAGGGGTTAAGACGATCTTTAAATAATGCTAAGAAAAATTGTACCGACAAAGGTATTAAGGATGATCTAGTTGAAGAGATAAGGTCGATAAATGAAGAGATTTCAGAGTATGAAACTGATCTGAAGGAAGCTGAAAAATACAGAAAAACAGATAAAATCCGTAAGTACAAAAATAAAATTGAAGAAGAAAAAAGCAAGATGAAATATCTTGAAGATGAACTTTCAAGGTTAAATTAAATTCAGCTCCCCCTGCTTGCAGGCATAGGTATCTACACAAGTTTTATGAAAGCACCAGTAACCTGGAGTTTGTGCTCTTAAGCCCTTTCCCTGCCTGGGGAGAGGGCTTAAAGTGCAAGTATTTGTAACTACAAACTCCTCAGTTTAAGAGGATTATCTTTTTTGCTCTATTCTGCATAGCAAAAAAGAAAATACTTGTGTAGATACTTATGGCTTGCAGGGGAGAGCACAGGATGATTCATAAGGTTCATGAGACTTTATATTTAGCAATAAATAATATTTGAAAACAATTCTAATAATGATTACTTTTTTACTAAGGAGCGAGCATTTAATAATATCCTGCGCCATACTTCGGATATTATTGAATTCTTGCTCCTAAGGGATTAACATATGCTTTATCCTTTAGCTCACTAAAAGCGTGAGCTGTTCAGATATTTCCGGCGTTTGATCAATTAACGCTGAAATTTGTGCAGGCCCATCAATTTGCATATTCACAGGCTAATAGCCAGCACCAGCTCCAACAGCGGCACCTGCTCCCGCACCAATTAAAGCACCTTTACCACCACCAGCAAGTGCTCCAATACCTGCCCAGCTGCAGCGCCAATCATGCTGCCAGCACCTGCGTTCGACATTTTTCTCTCGCCAGTGTATGGGTCAGTAGCGCAGCCAGTAGTTAAGGCGGCAGATAAAATTACAGTTGATAAGATTATTTTTTTCATAATGTAATATTTAGGGTTATGGATTTAAGTGGTTATAAACTAAGTACCGCTTCCCTTTGGGAAGTGAGGCTTCAGTCTCGCCCGAATTGAGCGAAGTTGAAGTCTTCTGTCCATGTTGTAAATTATTCAGAAATTTATGAACATAATTACTCTCTAAGCGGTGGTTTATTCATAGCTATGTCGTTTTAATTATTTTCGAAAAGATGTAACTTTCAACGATTATAAAAATTAACTAGTAATCATTTTTTGCTTTATTTTTAACTTGTTGAATAATAGTCCAACCAAATTTCGTCAGTTCATTTTTAGCCATGTTCGTCATTTGACCTGATAGTAGAATGGTTTTTTGTTTGGCTTTAGCATTATTTTTTATAGCAAAAATATTTAATCGTTTATTCCAAGAAAGATAGGATACTGGAGCAGGAATAACAACATTCCCAGCCTTGGTGTATCCCACAACTGTTTCAGTTGCTTCTATTTTTGTAATAACTTGTTTTGACACATGATAATTAGCTAGCACCTCAACTGATTCAACAACAAACTGAGCTTGTAAATGAGACTCTACAGTTAAAGCTAAATCCATAACTTGTTCTTGACCAGATGAGTTAGGAAAACGGTTTAATGCACGAACCAATCGACCTTGCAAAGTTAACGTATACATTCGGTGACTCAATAAATGATCTGTTTTTTCCTGAGATACACCCATAGCCAAAAGTGTTTTTTCATTAAAGACTCTCATTTCTCCAGGCGGCATATCCCAAACCCAAGATGAAATCCTGGATGTCATATTAATAGCCATTGTTGCGGGGGCGGCCATTTTTAATGCTGTAACACCTAGTCCGCCAGCAAATGAAGCCCATGCCGTATCATCAAGTGCTTTTGCTAAAGGGGCGTTGGTTGTGTATGGGTCAACTTGTAGTTTTTTAGCAAGCATGCGGCGCTGGTCAAAATACCCTAACAAATTAATTGCAACCTTTCCTGTTGCATTTGCAGCTGCCATTACTGCATTACTATCATTTTTCACATAGGATTTATTTTTACCTGGAAGTGCTTTTCCTGAGCCACATATATCATCCTCCACCCCTGAATTGCCAATACGATCAAGACCTGTTGTCGTTGTGAGATAAGTTCGCTGAAAGAACCGGCCTATACCCGCTGGAATCCCTTTTATAGAATCAATAGGACTGGTAACTAAATCTTTAACATCTTTACCAAATTCAACTAAAGAATGCTTCATTCCCTTTATAAAAGCATCTGTTTTCGATATTTTATCCAATTGATCTAAAGCTGAAATTTCGAAAATACGATCATTCAACATTGCAGGGCTACTTGCCTCAAAATCACCAAAATCTGATTTAATATTGAACTGCATTAAAAAACCATCAGTCATTACCATTGGATCTACTTGATAGTTTGTGCCCGTTAATAAAATAGCCGGTACGATTTCACCTGCTTTTAAAATGGGTGGTTTTTCTAGCTGCTTTTCTTGTTCAGCAGATAAAACAACAGTATTAGTTTTACAATCTGTTTTTAATTCCCCTGTTGTTGAACACCCACTGACGATGACAGCCGCCAAACTAAATAATATGCTTTTTTTCATGTTTTGTTTTACCAGAAGTAAGAATTAAATTTTTTTGAAAATAGTTCTTATTTAATACAGGGGGCTTGATTAAAGCCAATAACAGTTTTATCACTGCAAGCTGTACATGCATTAGAAAAGGTCTTTTCTCCACCCTCTAATGACACTCCGCATACAGGTTTAAAATGCATAGTACAGACTTCAGGCTTTGGTTCTGGACAGCTTGTTTCAACAATCTGTTTTGTTGGATATGACTGGCACGCAGTAAGCAATAATGACACCATTAATAATGTACTTTTATGTTTTATCATTCCCTTAACCTTCTACCCCGCATATGAATAGGCTTTAAAATCGACCCTAAAAAAAAGACTATATAGAACAGGCACTAACACTAACGTTAAAAAGGTGGCAAATGTTAACCCAAAAATAATCGATACCGCCATTGTTTCAAACATGGGGTCTTGTGATATCCATAATGGCAACATACCCCCAACCGTCGTTGCAGTTGTCAAAAGAATTGGACGTAATCGTTGATGAGTTGCCATCACAATGGCTTCCATTTCATTTCGCCCGTTTGTTATTTCAATTTCGATACGATCGATTAACACAATCGCATTATTAATAATAATCCCAGAAAGTGAAATAATGCCCAAAATAGTAAAAAAACCGAACACTGAATTGGCAATTAATAAGCCAACCGTAACGCCAATAATACCTAATGGAATCGTGGTTAAAATAATAATAGGTTTACGAATTGAGTTAAATTGTCCTACTAATAACAGCACGATAATCATGCCTGATATAGGCAGTTTTTCAACAATGGATTGATTTGCAGTTCCTGATGCTTCAGCTTCTCCACCTAATTCAAAGCGATAACCATAGTCCCACTTTTTTGCATATTCCTCCAGCCAAGGGTTGAACTCTTTATTAATCATTGATGCGGTAATGCCAGGTAATAATTGCGCATTAACGGTAATCGTTCTGTCCCTGTTGGATCGCTTAATAATACTGTACTGCCAATCTAAATTAACATCAGCAATTTGTTTTAGAGGTACATTCTCACCGCTAGACTTTGAATACACCGTCATACTGTCAAGCTTACCTAAATCGTGGCGATCAGCTATCTCAGAGCGTAAGGTAATAGGGATCAGTAGGTCATTTTCACGATATTGAGTGAGCTCAAGTCCTGACAAGCCTGTTTGCAAAGAAATCGCGACATCTTCACTTGTCACTTTCGCTCGCCTTGCTTGCTCTTGGTTAATATCGATAAATAGTTTCTTGCTACGCACTCCCCAATCATCCAATACATCCTGAACACCAGCCATAGACAATAGCTTTTCTTTTATCGGACCGATAATGCCATATAAACCATCAAATTCCGGTCCAGATATACGGATAGCAACTGGATATTCAATAGGGGATCCATTTTCCAGTTTTTTCATTTGCAGCTGTAAATCAGGATATTGCTCTACGACATAATTTTGAACTTTTTCTATTATTTCTGGAATTATTAGATGGTCTGTTGTCGTTAAAACCATACTGCTATGGTAAGGGTTTGTTGGCTCTGGAGCGGCTGAAAGCATATACCTAGGTGCTCCTTTACCAATAAAGCAAACCCAGTGTCGCAAGCCTTTTTTTCCATCTATTATTTCTTGCTCAGAAACCGTTAAATTTTCCAACATATAATTTTCTATATCTTGAATAACCGCTTCCGTTGTTTCTATTGCCGTCCCTCTGGGCATATTAAACTTAGCATTAATAATAGGATTAGTGGTCGGCGGTATAAATACTTTAGAAACATAACCTAAGCCAAAAATGGCCGAGACAAAACAGCCCACAACGATCAACAGAAATAGTGTTCTATTTTTTAAAGCAGGCAGAAGAATTCTCCGATAACCTTGATACATGGTTGAATCAAAATTATCCTTGCTCTTTTTAGCTGTAATCCTTATCACCTTTTTTGCAATCAAAGGAATGATCGTCATTGCCAGTACCCATGAGGACAACAAGGCAATGGTGTTTACTTTAAAAATATCGGCGGTGTATTCACCAATCGTCGATTCTGCCAGAAAAATACTTAAAAAAGCGGCGGCAGTCGTTAATGATGAAATTAACAAAGGGACAGCAAGTTCTTTACCTGCACCAATGGCGGCATCAACACTATTCTCGCCTTGTTCAAGCTTAACCATGATGGTTTCAACAATAACAATTGCGTTATCAACCAATAAGCCTAAAGCGATAATCAGTGCTGCTAATGAAATTTGGTTAATGGTAATCTCAAAAAACTGCATCAATACAAACGAAACAGTCACTGTCATAGGGATTAATAATGAAACAACAATACCGGTTCTAAACCCTAGGAAAACCAGCATAACCAACATCACAATACCAACAGCTTGCATCAGGTTGTTCATAAAGCTACTGATTGAATCAGCAACTAACTTGGGCTGAAAAAAGATAGAGCGGATTTTAATGCCTAGTGGATAGTTACTTTCAAGTTCTGGAATCAGTTTTTCCAGTGTTTTCCCTAACTGTAGAATGTTACTTCCTGTTTGCATTGAGATTCCAAGAACAATAACGGGTTCTCCATTAAAATGGGCTTTATCTTTGACTGGCTCAGTATATCCACGATAAATTTTGGCAATATCATCAAGATAAACTACATCTGACTGCCCTGGAATTTCAATAACTGTCCGACGAATATCATCTAAAGAATCAAAGTTACCACTGGGTTCAAGCGAAATACGTTCCTGCCCAACCTTAACATCCCCACCAGGACGTAGAATATTAGCTGCTGACAATGTTTGACTTAATTGAAGAGGAGATAAACCTAATTCACTGAGTCGCGCATTATTATATTCAACATAAATTACTTCATCTTGTGCACCTTGGATAACGACCTTGGATATTGCGGATACTTTTAATAACTGATTCCGAATATCGTCTGCATAAGTTTTTAGTTCGGCATAACTAAAACCTTCACCCGACAAAGCATAAAGCATTCCAAAAACATCACCGTATTCATCATTTACAAAAGGGCCAATGGTGCCATCGGGTAAGTCATTAATTGAATCAATTTTACGGCGCAAATTATCAAAAATAGGCCGCATATCACGGTAACTTTCTTTAATATTAACCGTGACTAATGAAAGACCATTTTGTGATTCTGAGCTAACCGTTTCTAACTCGGGTATCTCTTGAACTATTTTTTCAATTTTATCCGTCACTAACAGCTCAACACGCTCTGGGCTTGCACCTGGGAATTGGGTGGTAACCATTGCTGTTCGAATGGTAAAGCCTGGATCTTGTGCTTTGGGCAACTCAATATAAGCACTTAGCCCGCTAAGCACTAGAATGGCTGTCAATACATAAACAACCCGATCAAAACGAAAAGCAATTCCTGTCAGACTCATTGCTCTGTCCTTACGTTTAATCCGTCCCTGATAACACTTACACCAGCGATAATAACTTGATCTCCAGCGTTTATACCGGTAATGATTTCTAGACCATTAGAGGTTAATTCCCCAACACTTACAGGAACCTGTTTAATAATGCCAACATTTTCCTTCTCTGTTTTTTCTAATAGATATACAAAGCGACCCTTATCATTTTCTATCACTGAAAAGGTAGGTAAAACAAAGTTTTTAGTTACTGATTGAAGATCAAAACTTAATCTTACATCAGCTGACATGCCTGAGCGTATTAGCGCTTGTTGATTTTTTAAGGCCACATTGATAGGAAAAGAAGCGCCTCCACTAGTTGAAGAAACACCAACTTCAGTTACGATGCCAATAAATTGCTTTTCAGGCAATGCATTAAAAGTAACCTTTGCTTCCATACCTTTAGCAACAGATCCAACAAAGCGAGCTGGCACACCAATTTCCACATCCATTGCCTGAGTACAACTCACTTTAGCAATAGTTTGTCCACTTCCAACATTCTCATGATTTTCAACAGCTACTTCAGCTACATCACAAGCTGCAGATGATTTTAAATATGTGTGAGATAGATTTAACTGTGCCAATTCAAGTCCTTTTCTAGCCGCTTTGACTTGAGCATAACTGAACTCTGAAGATGCTCTGGCAGCATCCAGTTCGTTTTGTGAAGCATTGTTATTTTCGTATAATCCTTTTAATCGCTCATAGGTCGCACTTGCATTACGCATAGAAGCCGTTGCTTGTGCAAGTGTTGCATGGGATTGTTGCGCTTGTAATTCAAATTGTAGTGGATCTATCTGTGCAATCAATTGCCCTTTTTTTAACTCATCCCCTACTTTTACGGGTAATGATGAAATAGTCCCTGCTAATTTAAAACTTAAATTGGCTTCCATTTGCCCTTTAGCCAATCCAGAAAAACTACGAACCTGTTCTTGCATATTCGCTTTGACTTCAAGCGTTTTCACATGCCTAAGTTTTTGCTGTTCCTGAACTTCCTCTTGCCCACACCCACTGAGAAAAAAAGAACTTAAGGTAATGATCAAGACAAATTTCTTGTTAAAAAACATATTATTCCTTAATAAAAATTCTAAATACCTATTTTCGGCTTGCGGTAAAAAACCACTAATTTTTTGTATTACTTTAAGATTGGCTTATAAC
>Ga0209826_1001968_pt1 | contig 13841 bp, 15 predicted proteins | sample GOMGulsemesocosm_5_FD_184637 | JGI IMG/M metagenome (GOLD analysis project Ga0209826, IMG submission 184637) | Methane-oxidizing microbial communities from mesocosms in the Gulf of Mexico - GOM15C Gulf of Mexico (SPAdes) (version 2) | ecosystem: Environmental > Aquatic > Marine > Cold seeps... | reverse complement strand
GTATATAGTAAGGAATACTTATTATAAGTCTTGCTGGTAAGTCTCGTCAAATGCAAAATTCATCGCTGTTCTGTCCAAGCAATGTAGACTATTGGTTTATATATTATTGTTGGGGCGGGTTTTGTTTGTTTTTACCAATATAGGTGCGCTGGGTGAATGTTATCAGCCAGCGTAAAATTATCCATCTGGATATGGATGCTTTTTTCGCCTCCGTTGAACAGCGAGATAATCCAGAGCTTTGTGGTAAGCCCGTTGTCGTGGGTGGGCAACCCGATAGTCGCGGGGTGGTAGCGGCTTGTAGTTATGAGGCAAGAAAGTTCGGTATCCATTCAGCAATGCCAAGCTCAAGGGCTCATCGTTTATGCCCGCAGGCAGTTTTTGTTGCCCCTAGAATAGAGGCTTATCGCGCCGTATCGGTGATTATTAAGCAAATTTTTTGGCGTTATGCCTCTGAGGTGGAGCCCTTATCCCTCGATGAGGCTTATCTCGATGTGAGTGATAGTGAGATGTTTGCTGGTTCAGCGACACGTATAGCACTAGCGATAAAGGAAACCATTCTTGATGAAACAAAGTTGATAGCCTCTGCGGGTGTTTCGTATAATAAATTTCTTGCCAAGATGGCTTCTGATATGGATAAACCCAACGGCTTATATGTCATCGAGCCGGCGCAAGGTAAGCGTTTTGTGGAAGGTTTGTCGGTAGCTAAACTTTATGGTGTTGGGCCTGTGACCGAGGCGAAGATGAATCGTCTTGGCATTAAAACAGGGCGTGCCTTAAGGGCGAAGAGCTTACATGAATTGGTTGAAGAGTTTGGCAAGTCGGGTGAGTATTTTTATAATATCGCACGTGCGGTAGATTTACGTCCTGTACGTAGTTCGAGAGAGCGAAAGTCCCTAGGGAAGGAAATAACGTTCATTTCGGATATTCGTGAGCTAACCGTTTTGCGTCAGCAACTAAGCCTGCTGGGTAACCAAGTATGGCAAGGGCTGGAGAAAAATAGTTTAAAGCCTAAAACATTAACACTAAAGCTGAAGTATGGTGACTTTCAACAAGTTAGCCGTTCGATAAGCGTTGGAACAGTTATTGTTGATTTATCTGAGCTGCAAGTGATGCTCGTGGGTTTATTATCGCGTATAGAGCTTGAGCAACGTCCGGTACGTTTGCTTGGAGTTACCGCAAGTGGTTTTGATCCCGCTAAGCGAATGGATGACGGGCGTCAACTCGAGTTGTTTCCAGAATAAAGGCGTTAGTCGCTACGCTTTAAGGCTTTCAGCCTTTTGATGATGGAGAAGGAGGCGCTTCTCGCCATGAAACATGGTGTTGAGGCTTAATACCTGAATTCAGCTGCGACGTTGCTTTCTGAAGAAAAACTAATCACGACACTGGCCGGTTTTGCTGAATTAAACTGTGCAGGGGGAGTGACATGAAAAGGTTGTGTTTGGTAAGAACGGCCATCCAGTTTCCAGGAAAGATAAATGGCATTTCCCTTGTAGACTCTTTTTTTAAAGCCGGTTGAACACGAACGTCCGGTTAATAGCACACTGCAAAATACATGAGCACCAGAGTTTTCAACGTTGACACTAACGTCATTCAAGGTGGTGCCGGATCTATTATCAAAAATTAGAGCGTTAAATGTAAGGTGTTGTAATGTAAGAGGGGCTGGGGTGAGTGTGCAGCCCGCACTTAAAAGGATGACAAACGATACTAAGCAAAAGGCTAATCGGCTTTTTTTAAAGCTTGGCTTGTTAAGATTCATTTTAACCAAGCTCTGGCTGCCTGTTCTTCTTCACTAACAAAATATTCGATAGGGAAGCTTCGTAAGCCTTTCATGGTAAATAACTCAAAAGAATCTTTCCATCGTGCTTCGCCAACAATGGCCAGTTGCTGAATATGGCTATCGAACTCTTCAGCAAAGGAAATGTCGGCCCAACTGTCCGCTGAGCCGCCCCAGCCATCGAATCCTTCTAAAATAACAAGCACCTTATTGAAGCCTTTTTGTATTGCTTCCCCTGCTTTTTTTTGCTGTTCAGCAACGTCTTCACTCTTTAATGTCCCCGATAGATGGATTTCTAGCAGCTCACCTTGTTGGATTAATTTATGAATAGCCATATTGATCTACTTTTGTTTGAGTCAGTCGATTCGTTTACATCAAGTACGGATCATTTGGAGCAGTTAACTAAAACTGCTGGTTAATCAGTTATGGGAAGCAGAGCTGCCCCGTAGTTATCTGCTTCACACTCAATTTTTATACGTTCCGAAATGGCCCAGCGCCGCTGCGGTTTCCCCTTGAGTTGATGTTTTTTCTTACGTAAATTTTCACAATGAGAATTTTGCGTGTCACTTTCTGACAGTTGCGGTTTTTTATTCGTTACTGAGTCAGGGTTGCTAAACATAATGGACTGATTTGTTTGCGCATAAGCAGCAAAAGGTAGTATTAACAGTAAGCTTAACGTTAGGTTTTTCATATGGGTATTTTCAAGTTAGGTTATAAAATGATAGCGCGAGAGCAGGCTTGCCTTTAGGGTGAATAATAGGCTGTCTAGCGAGCTATATCAAGGTCTTGTTTCTTGTGATAAAGGAGGCGACAAGCTCATATTCAAAAGGGGCTCCTGTTTGATAATAGCGGAATTTAATCTGGTGTCGACGGTCGATGCTATTGGTCAGAGTAAAGGCTAATTCACGTTTTTGATGCTCACTTAAGTTGAGCCGATCAATTGAATTAAAAGTGAGCAGGTCAGCAATCTTACCCGCGGTATCACGCAGGTTTGATGGGCCTAATATGGGTAGTACGATATTAGGCCCCGCGCCGACCCCATAATGACCAGGTGTCTGGGCAAAATCCTCGGGTTGTTCGAGTACATTCAGTTTTGTTGCGACATCAACAAACTAACTACACCGATGGTGTTATTAATAAGTATTCTTTTTGTTGTTAAGCGGGGTTTTGGTTTTAGCTGTAACTGCCGCTAGCATAGTGATAGCGGCTAAAAATTATGATAATAAAGCCTAAGGTGTGTTGTCTCATAAAAAGCCAGTTAAATATCGCTATACTCATAAGACGTTAACAAAAAAATTACCCTTTCCTAGGCGGAAAAGGAAGCTTGTCTTTATTGTTGGTGAGCTAATATTTTAGCCACCTAAGCGGGGGCGTTACCACGCCTATTGGGTAAGCCTAAATGCTAAGATCCCTGAGGGTCTTAACGACTTGTTTACTGGACAATAAACTTTGTGTGCATGGCCATTTTCAAAATGCTGTATCAACCGGGGTCGATGTGTTTCAAGCGAAGTCACTGCTGCAAAAGACGAAAGCGATTATACCGTCACTAAAAGTTGAGCGGGACGAATCGATGCATAGATTGAATGCCTTGCTGAGAATTAACCCCAGTGATTTGTGGCTTGAGGTTAAAGGATTGTCTGTTGCGAGGTTCAATATTGCGGTGGGTTTATGATTGGTATAGCTATTCAGTAACAGTAAGAACGAGAAGCATCTAGATTGATTCGATCAACCTAATTATCTAAAGAGAGAATATAAATGCATGATTCCCCTTTACTCATCTTAACGGCATTATTAGTTTTCATCTATGGCTTGGGGTCTAAACTCTCAGAGCGCTCAATCGTGACGGGGCCGATGGTTTTTATGACGGTTGGTGTTCTTATTAGCCCTGTTGGGCTAGGTTTATTTGAACTGCACCTGATGGCGGGTTCAGTCAAACTTTTGGCTGAGGTCACTTTAGTCATTATTCTATTTGTTGATGCAACACAAATTAAGCTGAGTGATATTCGAAAGTCAAAACAGAAGATAGCATTAAGGCTACTGGCTATTGGCTTGCCGATGACCGCTTTATTAGGTCTGCTCGTTGCCATTCCCTTCTTTGAGTCATTAAGCCTTTGGTCGCTACTTATTTTAGCCCTTATATTATCACCAACCGATGCGGCGCTCGGTCAGGCGGTAATAAAGAGTCCTCATGTGCCGAGCGATATTCGGCGGGCTATTAGTATCGAAAGTGGAATGAACGATGGGATAGCGTTGCCGCCCATCTTTTTATGTCTTGCGGTGTTGTTAGTCGAGCAAGGTGTTTCTGAGCAAATGGAGGGTGGCTGGGGATTGTTTATGCTAGAACAATTATTAGTCGGTCCTTTGGTGGGGGCTAGTGTCGGCTGGATCGGTGGTCGGGCGATTGAGTTTTTTTCAAAAATAGACTGGATGGAGTCTTTGTTTCATAGACTAGTTGTGGGGGCTTTAGCCATTTTAGCCTTTGTATTCGCTGAGCTTATTCACGGTAATGGCTTTATTGCTGCATTTTGTGGGGGGCTTTTTTTAGGGGTTAAATCAGATAGCATTCGTGAAACGATGCAAGAGTTTGGTGAGGCAGAGGGGCTTCAGTTATCTTTATTTGTGTTTTTAATATTTGGGATGCTTGCCATTCCAATGGCCATGGGTGAATGGTCTCTTAATGTTTTCGTTTATGCCTTACTTAGCCTCACTGTTATTAGAATGCTGCCGGTGTTTATTTCGTTAATAGGTGTTGATTTAGACCTTAAAACTAAGTTGTTTATTGGCTGGTTTGGGCCACGTGGAATAGCATCGGTGCTTTATTTATTGATTTTTGTCGATGAATTAGGGGTTGAGGGTAATGAACTGTTACTTTCGGTGATTGTGACAACCATTATGTTAAGTGTGTTACTACATGGCATTACGGCGGTGCCGTTTTCAAAAGCCCTGTCTACAAAGTAACAATGAGCGGGGTGTTGGTCTTAGTGACGATCTAAGGGGTGCTCGTTGACATAGCCACCAATAAGGCTGGCAACAAGAATGGTTAGGTAAAACTGCCCGCTAATGGCTTCTATATAGACCAATGCACGAGCGAATTCATTAACTGGGGTGATATCGCCGAAGCCTAACGTACTTAGGGTGATAAAGCTAAAGTATATATAGCTCCATAGTTTCCCAGGTTCTTCAGCGGTGAGGCCGGTAAACGTGTTGTCTGTTAATTGGTCGGTGTATAAATAAAAGAGCGCCCAAATAATGCCGAGAAGAAAATAAATGCAAACGGAGCCAGCCAGTTTGTTGAGTGTTACTGGGCCGCTAAAGAGCACCTGCCTCATTGCCACCACGGCAGATAATATACAAAAAATCAGCAGAGGTAGTAAGTTGAGTAGTCGAGTGTTTTGAGCGTCCAATAGTGATGAAAAAAGCGTTAAGGCAATGCTCACAATAATTAAGCCAAGGCCTAAAAAAAACCAGCGTTGGTTCTTTTGTAAACTCCAAACGCTGGCGAACATAAAAGATAGGTATATTGATTGAATAACCACCCCAGAGTGATTTGAAAAACTTTTGGATAGGCTGGGTGCCGCTAATAAGAAGAGCATTAAGCCTATTAGCATATAAACAAAGTTATCTTGTTGCAGGCTGCTTTTATTCATCCAGACCCACGATTGTGGCGAAGCGTGCTTTTCATACTAATGAAAAGGGAAAAGGTAGTTTAACCAAGAAGACATTCTCAGTAATATTTTCCGCATAATAGCAACGTGGTGCACATGCTCGGAATAAACCGCTGTTTGAGCATAGGAACCACCGGGTACGGTATCTTTGTATTGTTGGTAATCAGGGTCAGTGATTTTTATCAGAACTGGGATTCGTCCCGGCCGCGGAGAGCGCGTGTAATTAATAAGGTCGCCAGAGGCTTGTACCTGACCTTCTTGCATGACAGGCCAAACTTGTTCGACATGCCCGGTAAAGACTCGTCCAGGAAGCCCATCAAAAGCTACCTCTGCCTCGTTTCCTACATTTAAGCGCAATAAGCTGTTTTGTCTGAACCAAGCGACAAAATAATGAGACTCGTCATGTACGAAAATCATAACTGGGCGTAAAGGTAAGGACGCTGCTCTCATGCCAGGACGTAGGGTGTTTTGTATAACATAACCATCGGTCGGGGCTCGAACAATACTCTGATCCAAATTATATTGAGCATGGGCACGGTTAGCACGGGCTTGGGAGACAACGGTGTTCTCGCCTCCGATAGTGGAGTCTATAGCGGCCTTAGCTTGAGCCTGCTTAGCTTGAGCTTCTTTGATCGCGGCACTCCATTTTTGAAGCTCCTTCTTCCAGCGATCAAGATCACGCTGTGCTCCCGCTTTGAGGGCGACTAAGCGTATATACCTCTTAACTTCAAGGCTTGCTCGATCGCGTTCACTTTTAGCTTTATCAAGACTCGCGTCAGCAGCATCTAATTGTGCCTTAAGCTTGGGTACCGTGGATTGAATGGCTTCTGCTAAGATCGCTTGCTTTTGAGAAAAAACAGCTTCAAAAGGAGTCGGGTCAAGAGTAAATAAAATATCACCTTTAGCCACTTTTTTGTTGCCCTCAACAGTGATGCTTTCAACCGTTCCTGTTACGGCAGGAACAATAGGTGTGCTTATGAAATACTTGCGACTAATCTCTGAGTAAGGGTGGTTGTAGTTCATCGTGAAGATGAGTGTGCCAATGAGCAATATACCACCCAGTACAGCCGTTGGAACAGACCATTTATTTAGGGGGATCTTAAAAACTTTAAATACAGTAATGCAGATGGCGGTGTAAGACAGAATAAGGAGTAAATCCATTATGTGTCTCCCTTAGAGAGAGTTGCATTATTAGCAATAACTTTTTCTAATAGGTCAATTCTTATCGTTAACTCAGACAGTTGTTTTTCAAGCTCGTCCACATGATGTGAGGCGGCTGTTTTATCTTTAAACCCCCAGCCACGGTCCTCTCGATATAACGTGGACCAAATCCAAAGAAACGGCCACAGAATATGTAGTGTTAACAAGCTGACCCAGCCGGCGACATGAATGGCGTCACTATGGGGGTGGTTACGGTGCTTAGCAATTTCATAGGGTATGTCGTGAATAACAATAACCCCGTAAAAAACGACGACGAAACTAAAGCAGAGTATTCCTAAAGCAATTCCTTCTAGCATTTAATGTCCATTTTTTTAATATTTGCATAGTGAGATCATCGTATTATACTGGCGTTGGAAAGTGGTAACTTTTAACGGGAATAATAGTTTTTTATGAAAAGGACAGGTCCTTGTTGGGTTCGGTGTAATAGCGAACAACCTGGGTTTAAAACGGATATAACTAAAAGGGATTAATGATGAAAGTATTAAATTGTTTACCGATAATGTTGCTAGCTTTGCTAACAGCTTGTGCTGCGAATAAGGTGACGGAGGAAAGTCACTCAGGTTTTTTAGCTAACTACGCCCAGTTGCAACCTTCTGAAATATACCCAAACTCCAAGGTATTTGTTGAGTCAGATGTGAACTTCTCAAACTATAAAAGCTTAATGATCGACAAGGTCGTCATCTTATCTTCGGCGGCTCTTGAGAACCCTAATGATAGCTTGATGAGATCCATCGCCACTCAATACGAACAAGAACTTAAAGATAGCTTTAGACAACAAGGTTATAAAATTGTTAATCAAGCGGGAGCTGGCACAGCGCGTATCCAAACCGCTATTACCAGTGTTTACACAAGCTTTGATGACTTGAAGGCATATCAATACATACCTATTGCGGCTGCCATTACGGGCACGATGCGAGCAACCGGTAAAGCCAAAAGAAATGCACGGGTCATGATGGAAGCTAAGGTAACGGATGCCAAAACGAATCAACTATTAGCCAGTATTATCGACTTACAGAAAGGTGAAGAGGTTGATGAAGGGAACAAGGTCTCTATAAGCGATGTTAAGCCTGTATTAAAACAATGGGCAACACGTTTTGCGAAAGCATTTGCTTCATTATAGCTAGCCTTTTACTCATAGGATTGCAGTGTCTTTAGACGCTGCCTGCTCGACACGAATAACAGGCCAAGTCTCTGGCCTTTATGTTTGCCATGCCTGTGATGCGCTGCAAAACATCGCGGCGGTTAAACCAGGGGCTGTGGCCACGTGTGTATGCTGCGGTAGTACGTTACTCAGAAACCCCAACGGAGGGGGCGAAAGGCCGCTGGCATTACTTATTGCGGCGGCCATATTGTTTTTTATTAGCAATATTTATCCCATCATGGACATTAAAATTGCCGGTATAGAACAAAGTACGACGCTAACCGGTGCGGCCATGATATTTGTTGAGTTAGATAACCATCTCCTAGCCGCGGCAGTATGGGTTCCCGGTGTGCTGATTCCTGGTATTGTTATTTTTGGATTACTCTATGTGATGGGCTCTATTCAGTTCAACTTGGGCTTTCCCTATACAAAAAATATCTTGGTCTTGGTGAGTAGGCTGACCCCGTTCGGAATGATGGATGTTTTTTTACTGGGTGTGCTCGTTGCCCTAGTAAAATTAGTTGCGCTTGCCGATGTTATTTTAGGCCCGGGTTTTTATGCGCTTATGAGCCTGATTATCGTTTATGCGGCCACTATGTCGTCTCTTGAGTTACATTTACTTTGGGATAGCTTGGATGAAAAGCCGAGTAGCTCACTGGAATGAAGGGCTCAATGAAAAGGCAGTTTATTCGAGCAAAAGATCATGGCGTGGCGGGTTGCCACACCTGTGGTCAGGTGGTCGTTTTAGGTAGTCATCAACAGGCCCTTTGTCCACGTTGTGGTTGTGCAGTTCACTATAGAAAGTGTAATAGCTTGGCGCGTGCCTGGGCTTTATTAATTAGTGCGTTCATCATGTATATTCCGTCCAATACCGAACCGATGATGTACACCTCGTCGTTGGGTCAGCAAGGAGCGGATACGATCATGAGTGGCGTATTATATTTTTTGTCGCACGGTGATTGGCCTCTTGCGCTGGTTATATTTTCTGCCAGTGTGTTACTGCCGTTGCTGAAAATGATCGCCATCGCCTATATTCTTATCATGGTTCAGCTGGGCTCGACACGCCGAAGAATTGAAAATACACGTTTATATATGCTTGCCGAAGTCATGGGGAAATGGTCGATGGTCGACGTCTTTGTGGTCAGTTTTTTAACCGCCTTGGTGCAGCTTGGCGCGTTAACGACGATTGAACCGGGGCCTGCTGGCTTAGCATTCGCCGCAATGGTGTTGTTGACCATGTTTTCAGCAATGGCTTTTGATCCGAAACTGATATGGGACCAAACGGAATAATAAATTATGTTAGATATACCTAAGGCAAACATACAAGAAAAAAATAGGACGATCTCTGCTGTTTGGGTGATCCCCCTCATCGCCGCACTCATTGGAGCTTGGCTCGTTTTTCAAAGTGCGACAGAAGAAGTAACGACGGTCGAAGTGAGCTTTAAAAGCGCGTCTGGCTTAGAGGTAGGTAAATCGTCCGTCAAGTTATTGGATATCAACGTGGGCACGGTCAGGGATATTCAATTTTCTAATGATTTAACGAGTGTTGTTGTCACGCTGGAGCTTAAGGGAATTGACAAAAAGAGTATTACCAATAAAACGCGTTTTTGGGTCGTTAGACCACGGGTGGGTGCTGATGGCGTGAGTGGGCTAGAAACGTTATTAAGCGGGGCTTATATTGAGATAGACCCTGGCGATGGAGGGGAGATCGCTAATCAGTTCAAAGGACTAGAGGCGCCGGATATTCGTCAACGAAGTAATCTTGGTACACGGTATATATTAAGAAGCAAAGATTTAGGTTCGCTGGCAATTGGCTCACCTATAAAGTATCGAGGCATTGGGGTGGGTGAAGTGACTCGGTATGAATTAGTCAATGATCATCAACATGTTGATATTGAGGTTTTTGTCGCGGCTCCTCACGATAAGTACATTAAGCAACAGACTCGTTTTTGGAATATATCAGGTGTTGGCCTCAAACTGAACTCCGAGGGCTTTCAGTTAGACATGGATTCGATGACCTCGTTGATGATTGGTGGCATCGCTTTTTCTAACGAAGGTAATGACATAGAAAGCGCCCCTGCCGCAGAAAAGACCGTGTTTAATTTATATAAAACTGAAATGGCCGACGTCGAGGAGATACTAACCTTAAGCGTACCCATGAAACTATACTTTGTTAATGGCGTTAAAGGCTTGTCTAAAGGGGCCGCTGTTGAGTTCAAAGGCTTGCGTATGGGGACGGTGAGCGAGGTTGGGGTCGAGTTTGATGAGGCTGAACAGAATCTTTTAACTTTCGCAATGATCAATATCGAGCCTCAACGGTTGCCTACTAAATTGAGTGAGCAGTATACAAACTTACAACGTATAGAAAGGGTCCATGAGTTTTTTAAACTGATGGTTTCGAAAGGCGTTCGCGGGCAATTAACGAGCGGAAATATACTGACGGGTCAGTCTCAAATTACCTTAGACTTTTTCCCGATGATGAAAAAGGGACAAGTGAAATTTATTGAGGGGGTTATGGTATTGCCGACAGCCCAAGAATCATTAAAGGGGCTGCTTGAGAAGGTAGATCAAATTATGCGGCGCTTTGAAGCCATGCCGATAGAGGAAATTGGTCAGAACGTTGAGCAAACGACGGCCTCTATTAATAGCCTCGTTCATTCACTCAATGCGGTTGAAGGGGGTGTTGTTGGAGTGCAAGTAGAAGAGGCATTATCTGAGCTTACTCGTGCCGCTAGGTCTATACGTTCAATGGCGGAGTACCTTGAAAGGCATCCCGAGGCGCTTCTAAAGGGGAAAAGTAAACAATGAAGGTCTTACATAAAGTAAATAGGAGGTCATGCATGCTGCGTTATTTGTTAATAATTGGTTTAGTGCCTTATTTGTTTGCCTGCGGCGTGACTCCAAAAACACACCTTTACGTGTTGAACTCAGGGAGTGGGGCTTTCAATAAAGAAGATGGTTTAAGTATTGGGCTTTGGAAGGTGAAATTACCCGAGTTATTAGATCGTTCAGAAATTGTTACCCGCAATGGCCAGTATGAAGTTGAGCTGGCAGACTTTCATCATTGGGCGGGTAGCCTTGGGAATAATATTAATGCTTCAATCGCACAAGGCTTGAGCCAGCACTTGAAGACAATAAACGTAAGAATTTCACCCTGGCATTCAGAGAAGCGGAATAATTATCAAGTGAAAATATTAATTGAGCGTTTCGGCGGACAATTAAATGGTCAGGCGCTGGTCAGTGGTCGCTGGGTGTTGCTGAATGGTAAAGGGAATCAGCAATTAAGCCGGCAATCATTTTTATTGGAAGCCCCCATGAGTAGTGAGAACTACAATGGCTTAGTGGCCTCGTTGAGCATATTAACGGGGCAATTAAGTCAACTGATAGCCGAAGATATAGAGCGGTTGAGTCAGCGATAACGATGAGTTTATGGCTCGCCGCTTCGGTGGCTTGTTTACGCCATTTAAGTCAACTCAGCGGCACTGAGTTCTATCGACTATAGGCTTGGCCTTGCTAGGGTTTTGTTACCGTAACCTTACGAAAAGTACCGTGTTGGTAGAGCGTTACGTTAATGTCGGCGCCTTGCTTAATGCGAGCTATTTTTTGAATGATCTTTTTATAGTTACTTTTCCCCTTGATGGCGATTCCTTCAATGGCCACGATGATGTCGCCGCCTAACAGAATAGAACGGCCATTGATGATGGCTGGTAAAGTACCGGCTTTTATGCCGGCTTGTTCAGCCGGGGAGCTAAACGCAACGGCCTGGACAAGAGCGCCGTGTTCGCGTGGGTAATTAAGCGCTATAGCAAGCGTTTCATTAATGGGGGTGGCGGTTAAGCCGCTCCAAAAATTAGCGCCTTGATGGATTAATTGTTGAGCTGTATTGGATGTAATAGCAAACCCTAAGCCTTCATTGCCGCCAGACTTACTCTTCATGTGGCTAACTACCCCCACTAACTCGCCGTTTTTATTGATGACCGGCCCGCCTGAGTTGCCCTGGTTGATAGCGGCATCGGTTTGAAAAAACTCACCTTGAAAAAAAGGCCCTGCTAATTGATCCGGCTGATATCTAGCACTAATATGGCCAACGGTCAGGGTGTGTTCTAAGCCATAGGGGCTACCGATAACGATGATTTCCTGACCAACGGTCACGTTATCTGAATCGCCCATTTTAATAACCGTCATGTTGTTGGGGATTCGACTGAGCTGTAAAATTGCAAGGTCAGCGGTGGGCTCAGATGCAATGACGGTTCCTAAGATTTTTTCGCCGTTGCGAAATTCAACATGAACAGAATCGGCCGTCTGAACGACGTGTGCAGCCGTTAAGATTTTACCTGAGGCACTGATAACGGAGCCAGTACCTAGGCCGTTAGGGCTTGTCGATGTGTCCCCAGTGTCGCTTTCAGAGCTGTAAGTGTGTAAAACAACAACGCCGTTATCAACATCGTTAAATAACTGGCTAAAATCTGTCGCAGTTGAGGCCGCTGAAAAGCAGCATAAGAAGAGAATGCCGTATTGAAAAACAGCTGATAAGACAGCTGTTGTTTTAACCTGCCGAGAATTCATCCTTGAAAGTGACATGACGTATTATGAGCCTTAGTTGGGTTGGGGTGAGTATCCTACCTTGAATATACGGTGAAATAAAAGATGAAGGCTTACCTTTTATGTCATGGTGAGTCGATTGATGATTTTGAGGCGGTGAACGGTATCGCCTAAGTCTGTCCTTAGCTTTCGCTGATGCAGGGTACGGGATAGGCCTTGCGCTTAATGCATCATTAGAGGGGTATGGGCCTACGATCGATATAACCTGCGGCTACGAGACAAAAATCGGCGGTTAGATGTTGACGTTAATAGCCTTTATCGGCAGCTTGAGGTTTTTTGTCGGTGTTTTTTTTAGCGCCACTGTTATTCATCGGGGTAAATTTCACCGCCTGGCTCGTTGGCTTGAATTCCTCATGGTTGTCGATGCTGAAGGTGCGCACGCCATTGATCATCGCCGACACATCACTACCACCCGCCTTATAATCATGCCAAACCACCGCAATAAGGTGCAATAGGCTAATAATGAGTAGCGCATCGCTGGCTAATTGGTGAATAGGCAGGGCTGGAAAGCCGAGCAAGAATTTCCCTTCGCTGAGAAACACGCCGCTGATAAGTAAGCTGATTAACAAGAGGTAAATAAACAAGTAAATCGGCTTCCAAAACGGGTTTTGGGCATACCAATTGGGCAGTGGGGTTTTGCCGAGTAGCGCGTAAAAACGTAACATGCCGAGCATTGTCCGTAGTTCGCGAGCTTTCGGTAATAAATAGCTAAGGCGTTCATGCGGCTGGCCAAAAAACATCAAACTAATGCGTATGCAGAGGCCGGCCATTAACAAGCCGGCGGCGTAGTGGTGGATGTTGGCAGCGTGTTGGGCGAGCAAAGGGCTGTGTTGAATTAAGCTGCCGGTGCTGAGTAAGGCAAGAGTGCTAAGGCCAATGAACAGGTGGCTAAGGCGAAACCAGCCGCTCCAGATTAGAATTCGCTTAATATTTGGGTTCATGTTGTGAGGTTTTTATCGCTGATTAATAGGGGGAAAAGGCTAGGCGTTGGCGGCTTAAAAAACAATCAGGTGCAAAATACCACGTATGCACAAACCAAATAAAGCGCCGTATACCGCATAACGAAGAATGCTACCCAGTCGCTTACCGACGGTGGCAAATACCGCGACGCCGGCAATATCCAGCGGGTTCAGTACAAAACCGGCCATCCGATTGAGCTCTAGCGGGCTGAGTAAACCTTGGTTAATGAGATCAATGGTGACCCCAGTAAAGGCAGTACCACCGGCGATGAACTTGGTGATAATCGGCAGCATCGCGGTTTCTGGTAAACCAATAAAACCCAGGGCAGGGGCCAGAAAGGTACTTAAGAATTCGATCGCGCCGACCGCCTTTAAGCTATTAACCAGTAGCAGCGCCAAAATCAACATGGGAATCATGCCGATGGCAATCTTAACCCCTTCTTGGCCACCGGCTACCAATATTTGGATAACCGATGATG
>Ga0209826_1001967_pt1 | contig 13841 bp, 12 predicted proteins | sample GOMGulsemesocosm_5_FD_184637 | JGI IMG/M metagenome (GOLD analysis project Ga0209826, IMG submission 184637) | Methane-oxidizing microbial communities from mesocosms in the Gulf of Mexico - GOM15C Gulf of Mexico (SPAdes) (version 2) | ecosystem: Environmental > Aquatic > Marine > Cold seeps... | reverse complement strand
CGAGGGTGACGCTATTGTCAGGCTCCCATCCTGCACCATCAGCGGCAGAAAAGCGCATAAACACCGGTTTGTTTGTTGGAAAATTGGCTCTAACGCTTTCAACGACTTCCACAGCAAAGCGCATACGGTTACTTTCCGAGCCACCATAATCATCGTTGCGCTGATTGGCCTGGGGTGACAAAAACTGGTGTATCAAAAACCCATGGGCTGCATGAATTTCGACCATGTCGAAACCAGCTGTATGGGCGCGGGCCGCGGCTTTACCAAAAGCGTCGATAACGTCCGGTATTTCTTTACGCGATAGGGGGCGTGGTGTGGAGGCCGGGCTGTCGCCAACCGCGCTAGGTCCAACTGGTTCCCAATCTTCCCAGTCGTCGATGCCAGGGTTTTCAGTCAGGGGGCGACCACCTTCCCAAGGGCGATGTGAGCGTGCCTTGCGCCCGCTATGCCCAAGTTGGATGGCAGGCACGGCCCCACACGAACGGATGAACGATGTGATCCGTTGGAATGCTTCAGCTTGATCGTCGCGCCAAAGACCTAAATCACCAACTGTGCCGCAACCGCGACGCTCGACTTTGGTTGACTCAACAATAACTAGTCCTGCCCCTCCAGCGGCAAACCGGCCTGCGTTCATCAAATGCCAATCATTTGGCATTCCCTTCACGGCAGAATACTGATGCATAGGTGCAACTACAACACGATTTTTCAGAGTGATATCCCGCAATGAAAGCGGCGAGAAAAGCTTACTCTTTGGCATATATAAAAACCCTCAAATGAAAAATCAAAACCACGTATTCAATACTATACTGATTGCGGACAAGTGTTGATAGAGTGTATCGCTGTCTACAATAGCAGGCCGAGGGTTCAGTCAGATGAACGCGAACGGGGCGCTGTCATGTCTGGATGGCACCCCTTTGGCAAGGTAAATTTTTGAGATGTTTTAACGAGGCAGTCGGGTGCAGTCATGTCTCCGGCCTTTGAACGCGGCACTTATGACCGCTGGCCCTGATGTTTTTCGCGGGAACCGGTCCCTATCACAGTAACGCGCTTGATTTGCGCTAGACAACGCCACGGGTTTTTCGGTTCTGGCGTATCCCATTTCGCCTTTGTTTCACATCATCCCTTTTTCACTCCGCCAACTATCATGCCCACAGGGCAAACTCTAATCATTGCTTTCGATTATGCTGTTTTCAATGCACCCCCCTTGGGTATTGGTTGATATATTGTGTTTTGGGTCATAATCGCCCATGCGATACGGGCCATCTTGTTCGCCAGTGCAACGGCAACGAGCTTGAAAGGCTTTTTCTCCAAAAGCGATCGAGCCCATATGGCAAGCGGCGTATCGGTTTTGCCCGACTTGATGCTGTAGAGGGCTGCATGGGCACCAATAACAAGCAACTTTCGCAAACGCCGGTTACCCATCTTTGTGATGCGTCCTAGACGAGGTTTGCCGCCAGTTGAGTGTTGCCGGGGAACCAAGCCTAGATAAGCGGCAAACTCCCGGCCGCATTTAAACAGGCTCGCATCTGGAATACTGGCGGAAAGACTGGACGCCACGATCGGACCGATACCAGGAATGGTCGCGAGGCGCACACTCACATCACTGCTGAGATGAGCGGTGAGAATGGCCTTACTCAGCGTATTAATTTGGGCGTCCAAATCGAGCAATGTTATCGCCAGAGGCAGAAGGGCCGAGCGGGCACTCGCGCTAAGATCATCATTGTCCTTATCAAGAATAATGGTAATGAGAAGGTGACCATTGCGAGCGCCTTGAGAAACGACCATCCCAAATTCAGCAAAATGCCCGCGCACGGCATTGATTAAAGCGGTTCGATGTGAGACCAGCAGTTCCCGGGCACTGTGCAGCATCAGTGTAGCTTGTTGTTCTTCGCTCTTTACGGGGACGAACCTCATGGAGGGCCGCGTAACGGCTTCACAGATTGCCGCAGCATCAGCCGCATCATTCTTTTGTCGGCGCAAGTACGGCTTTACATAAGCCGGCGGAATGAGCCGAACGTCATGGCCCGATGCCTTAAGCGTTCGGGCCCAGTGGTGAGCTGTCGCGCAGGCTTCCATACCGATCAAACAAGGGGATAGAGTACTGAAGAATGTCATCATTTGCGACCGTCGGAGGGTTTTGCGTAAGACCACCTCACCGTTCTCACCGATGCCATGAACCTGAAAAACATTCTTTGCTATATCGAGGCCAAGTGTTGTTATGGTTTCCATAGTAGGGACTCCTCTTCGGTGTTAAATGTACCTACTTTGGCACATAAAATGGCGTTGGGGGGTGCCATCCACCACATCACAGTAACTTCCTTTAGGCGCAGAAACTTCCCAGCTATAATACTCAGACAGCTGCGCTTGCAGTTGCCCATATGTCAAAAGATTCGGCGCGACATTGCTTCAGGTAATTTCGATTGATTAGGTGGCGTTGGACATAGAAAATATTATAGGTGGCTGAGTGAATATTAAGAAACCTTTAGAGCTGAGCCTGGAGAGTTGGATTTCTGCATTTTTCGTTCTCGTCGCCGAATAGGGAGATGTGAATTTTCAGTTCGATTGTTAGATCTTTTGTTATCAATGTGCTCAGCAGTTAAGCCTATAATTCGAAACGCTTTATGATAGAATTTCAGTTTATCGGTAATGATTTTCGTTGGCGCAAAGCCTTGTTTCTTCAATAATTTAAGCATCAGTTTCAAGGCAGCTTTGGTGTTTCGCTTGGATTGTTCGAGAAATTCCAGGACTTCGCCTTCGCTATCGACGGCACGCCACAGCAAGTGGCGCTTTCCTCGCATAACGATGACCATTTCATCCAGGTGCCAAATATTATTGGGAAGAGGGCGAAAAGATCTCAGATTTCGCGCAATGGGGCCCCGAATTTCAAGAACCAACGTCGAACCGTTTCGTAGGAAATATCCAAGCCACGTTCAGCCAACAGATCTTCAACATCCCGATAGCTCAGAGTAAAACGACCATACAGCCAAACAGCATGCTGAATGACGTGGGACGGGAAACGATGCCGTGAATAAGAAATATTTTGCATCGCAGGAGATTAGACTAATGCCAACTACTCAGCGACAAAGTTTACGTGACAACTCCCAATTTTTGTATGCTGTTAAAGAATTTCAATTAGTACTACAAATGGGATCGATAAAGTCTGTGTTAGAAAGGGCTCTTGCGATATTTGAGAGGCCCACCACCTTTGCAGACATCTTGCAGTTTACAGATGAAGAAAGGAGTTTTAGATTATGTCCAGTAATTCGTTACATAGAAGAATTCAAACGTGATGCAGCAGCTGAAGTCACAGAGCGAGGCTATTCAGTCAACGATAACGGGTCCAACGCGTTATTTGCTATGAGGTGTTTCTGGCTCATCATAGCCCCTAGGAGTGAGACATGAGACATGAGACATGAGACATGAGACATGAGACAGAGAAGCAGAACTGAGCGCAAGTCTTCCAAGAATATCGTCAAGACCATCAACCCCACAACGCGTAAGCAATATTCTTCTGAGGAGAAGGTCCTAATTGTTCTTGATGGGCTGCGAGGCAAAGAAATATTGCGGAGCTGTGTCGAGTGAGCGGATTCGCGGAGGTGTTTATTATAAATGGTCCAAGGACTTTCTGAGACTGGCAAGAAATGACTTGTTGAGGATACAGAGCGAGCCGCTGGCACGGGTAAAATTAAAGAGTTGCGCCGCGAAATCACTGACTTGAAAGAGATTGTAGTTGAGCAAACTCTTGAAGTAAATCAGCGCTCAAATACTTCCACTTTTAACCATTCAGTGCACGGCGGATAGTGTTTGAAAGCTGTAGCTTATCGTATGGCTTGTGTAGTAAATTTTTGTCTAACTCAGAAATATACCTGCTATTTTCGGAACTGAGGTCTATTGGTTTTTCGGCGAAGCCGCTTGTCAGTAAAACTTTGAGTTCGGGAAATTGTTTGTGAACCAAAATAGCCAGCTTAAAACCGTTGATATCCCCTGGTATGATTATATCCGTAAATAACAAATCTACACGTTGGCCGTTTTCCAGTATTTCCATAGCTGCCTCGCCGTCTCGAGCAATAATAACTTTAAAGCCAATTTCTTCTAACTGCATAGTTACAGTATTGCGGAGATCTTCTTCGTCTTCGACAACCAATATTGTTTCAGTGTTAGAGAACAATAGATCGTTGCCTTCATCAATCGTAGCAATTGAAGTAATCTCAGTATGAGAGCGTGGCAGATAGATATGAATTGTTGTACCTCTGTTGACTTCAGATACAATTTCAATATGCCCACCTGATCTTTGGACAAAGCCGTAAGCCACACTTAGTCCCAGGCCAGTCCCTTTATTACGCTCCTTTGTAGAAAAGAATGGCTCAAGTGCACGGTCCATTATTTCATTGGACATGCCGCACCCATTGTCACTCATCGAAAGCAGCACATAATCTCCGGTAAGGTTTATAGAGTTTTGCAAATGAGAATTTTTATCGAACGAACAGTTTTTAGTTTCAATTATCAAGTTGCCACCATCCGGCATGGCATCACGAGCATTAATAGACAAATTTAATAGGGCATCCTGAAAATCTCCGCACTCTACTTTAACTGTCCAAACATCACTGCAGAGGCGATACTCAACATTAATTGAAGTCGTTAGAGATTTGGCAATCAATTCAATCCAACCACTAATTTCCTTGTTTATCGAAATTGATATTGCTTCATCAATGCCTTTGCTTGAAAAATTAAGAAGCTTTCGTGTCAGGTTAGCGCCACGAGATGTTGCCTTAAGCCCGATGTCAATACGCTGTAAAGCCTTGTCATTCTCTCGAAACATGCGCTTCAAAATCTCAAAATTACCCTGAACAATGCTTAGAATGTTATTAAAATCATGAGCTACGCCGCTAGTGAGTTCTCCAATTGCCTCCATTTTTTGTGACCGACGTATTTGTTTTTCAAGGCGTTTTCGACCGGTAATATCAATAACAAACACGACGAATTCGTTGGGATCGTTCCTGTATCTCGACCCACCGATGAGAATTGGGACACGATGGCCATCCTTGTGAATATATTCTTTTTCAAAGGCAGACCAGAACCCTTTATCTGAAGCTTCTTTCAAAGCCTTCATATCAAGATGCGAAAACTCGGGTGGTGTCAATTTGGCCCAATTAAGTGTACCGTCCTTCAAATTTTTCTTTGAATAGCCCAGCATTGCCAACATATAGTCGTTGGCGTCGATGATACCACCCTTGTCATTCGATTGAATGATCCCAATAAAATCGGAGGCCTTCCAGTTTTTGAAGAGATCTGCGTATACCTTGTTCTTGTCAGCCTCCTGCTGAGCCCGGCGCAGACGGAAGAATAAGATTACGGACGTGCTGATGACCAACAAAAAAGTGGCTGAGATAAAAGCAATTCGCGTGACCACTTTAAATTTTTCAATACTTTGTTTTCTGGAGACTAGAAGTTTTTCCTCTTCTTGGCTCATTCCCTGAATGAGAACCCGCATTTGATCCATGAATTCTTTGCCAATGTCGGTCTCAATCAATACGCGGGCAGCTTCAAGTCCCTCAGTTTCGCGCAGCAATACAGTTTCTTTCAATTCCTTTATTTTTGCTGCAATCAACGGCACAAGCGCTTCAAGTTTGCGCTGCTGTAACGTGTTGTTGCGGATCAGATATTTCAAATCAGAGAGATGTTGATCAATAAGGGCGTAAGCGGAATTGAAGGGCTCAAGATACTTCTTTTTACCTGTCAGAACATATCCGCGCTGGCCAGTTTCCAAGTCCTGCAGCACCGATAGCGTCTCAGTAAGTTGGGCCTGAACCTTTAAGGTGTGTTCGACCCAGCCATTAAATTTACTCGTTTCCTTATCCACAACATAAGCAATGAGACATAATGACAGCAAAGCGATACCTGTCCCACAAATGATCCCATAGTCCATGATACGAAAAAATTTACGTGATGAAATAGCGGGTTTCGTAAGGAGAGTGTGAGTAAAGTTCATATTCATTCGATACTGCCCAAATTAAACTTTTTGGTTAAAAGAAATTGCATCCGAGTTTTCGACTTAATGCAAATTTAATCATAAGCCCTTTTGTGGATATAAATATTATTGTTGAATTAGCTGGCGATCAGCAGATCTGACTATGCAAAGAATTTATTCTTCTCGTTTATAGCATGTTTCAATTCCAGTAATTGTGTTTCAATCACTTCCAGAGCGATAGGCTTTTGCAATGTCGCGACAATGTTAATCATTTTTGCCTTTGCAAGCTTCGCTGCGCCTTTGATATGCCTGACGTCGCTGCCGCTGATCAATATGACTGGTAAGGTACAGTGTTTGCGCGATAACCAATCTAGCAATTCAATGCCATCGACTTCCGGCATAATGATGTCGAGGACGACGACGTCCGGAACTGTATCTTCCCAACTGGTTTTTAGTTGTCGCGCTGACTGCATTGTCTGCACAGCATACCCTGTCTCCTCTCCCGCGAAGGCAAGGAAATCCGTAACCCCTGGATCGTCATCGACAATATAGAGAATTGGTTTAACAGTTCTGATGTTTTGATCTATTCCAAAATGCATCACACAAATCCTAACTTTCGATTTCTTATCGATTTAAATTTTCTGACAACGCCGTTTTGTTTGCGACATGTTCATCATCGTTTGTAAGGAAACCCGATAAGTTACGGTTGTCATCTGCGCTGATATAAATGCGAAATATAGTCATATCTCGTTGATTGGATTCAAAACTAACATCTCCGCCATGCCTTAGAGTGAAATTTTGGATCATTGTCAGACCTAAGCCGAGATTTGCCCAAATCTCTTTTGTAGTAAAGAACGGATCAAAGATTTTTTCAGCAATCTCTACGGGTATTCCTTTGCCATTATCTGTAATCTCTAGCATCACGTATCGCCCTGGTGAAAGACTAATGTTTGACAAAGTTTTTTCCTTAGTTTGTGTCAGATTTTTAGTGCTGAAGGTAAGTTTTTTAGCAGCGTCTGTTGCTTCAATCGCGTTAAGAATAAGTTGATTTAAACAGTTCTCCAGTTCAGGTTTAGCTAATAATATTTCAATCAAATCTTCAGCATAATCAGTATCTACTTGGATATTGGGGGCCTTCAAAAGAGGGTTTTTGTTTATGTTGTTAGCAATCAATTTGTGTATTGGATAATAATCTTTCCTATATATACGATCGCCAGAATAATCACCAAAGTGTCTAACTATATTGGATATTCGTTTGGTTGCAGATATTCCGGAAAGTGCCAATCGATGTATCTTTTCTGTACTAATATTCCTTCGAGTCAACATTTCGAAATTCCCAAGTACAATTGTCAACAGGCTATTCAAATTATGCGAAATTCCCATCGCAACTCGTACAATGGCATCCTGTTTTTTTGATTTTTGAAGTTCAGATTCAGCACGCTTTCGTGCCGTTACGTCAGTCCTTAGCGCAATGTATTCTAAAATATTTCCATGCGTGTCCAAAACAGGCGTTATTGTTGTTTCAACCCAATATAATTGACCATTTTTGGTTTTATTTTGAATTTCACCTCTCCAGATACTTCCGCTTGAGATAGTGCTCCATAATATCTTAAAAAACTCAGGCGAATGGCGACCAGAATTGAGTATTCGGTGATTTTCTCCCAGCAATTCTTGTCTAGAATAACCAGATATTTCTAGAAATTTGTCGTTTACATTCGTGATCTTTCCACCAGCGTCCGTGACGGCAACTATTGCGTGTTCGTTTAGAGCGGTGAATAATTTGGAAAGTAAAAAGAAATCACTATTACCATTCAATTTTTGAAGCTCTCTATCCAATTTGGAAGATCCTTTAACAAATAAATTCGATAAAAGACTGGCCGGTTTTTCAAAAAAAAACTTCGATGTTTCTTTCTATTATGAGTCACGGCCGGTCGAGTTCAAATTCAGGCTACATTTCTTGCTTTTTCAAGAAACTCTTGTACTACTTTTTTAAGGTTGACTGACTGAAGAGCAAGGTCGGCTGCTGATGCATTTACCTGCACAGCAGTTGAACCTGTTTCTTGAGCGCTTTGCGACACCTCAACGATACGCTTGCTAACTTCGGTAGCCCCGTCAGTTGCCCGGGAAATATTCACAGAGATTTCTGATGTCGCGGCGGATTGCTCCTCAACGGCCGCAGAGATTGAATTATTTGCTTCTGTTGTCTTTACTGCTTTATCGGAAATATCCGAAATCCCTCCAACGGTTTCTTTAACGGCTTTTTGTATACTCACAACAAAGCTCGAGACCTTATCTGTTGCGTCTGCCGTTTGGGAGGCGAGAATCTTGACTTCACTTGCAACGACGGCGAACCCTTTGCCAGCTTCCCCCGCTCTTGCAGCTTCAATCGTGGCATTGAGGGCTAGCAGTCTAGTTTGGTCAGAAATATCACTGATCAAATCCACAGCCGAGAAAATCTGGTTCGAAGCTTGTTCCAGTTCCTCGATTTGTTCTTGCAAACGACTAGAAATTTCTGACGTTTGATCCGCTAACTCAGTCGCATTAATTACTTGTCGACTGATCTCGGTGATTGAGGCTGAAAGCTCTTCTCCTGCGGCGGCAACGGTCTGCGTGTTTACAGTTGCTTCCTCTGACGCGGCAGCAACAGCGGTTGCTTGCGAAGCAGTGCCGTCAGCTATGGATTTCATACTTTCTGAAGCAGATTCTAGTTCAGTTGCTGAACTAGAGACAACATCAACAACTTCCCCTATATTTTTTTCAAATTCGTCGGTGACAGTTGAAAATTCATCAACTTTTGACTGCATGGTATCAAGTGCACTATTCACCTTCCGGCTCGCAGTCAAATAATCACCAACCATACTTGTCTCGATGATTTTCCGAAAATATTTGCCGTTACTTACATGCTCTAGACAAGCTGAAGACTCTCGAACATAAGCATCACAGCGGTCAACCAAATCATTAATCGAAAAAAGCAACTCAGCCACTTCACTGTTGGCGTCAATATTAGTCAGCCTTACACTGAAGTCACCGGCATTGAGTTGCTTGATCACTTTAAGGGCGCTTTCAATTTGATTGCTGCGATTTACGCTGTCTTGTGAAGCAGAGATCGAAGTACCGATTGTGTTAATGTCATCAACTGATGCGGGCGCGACTGGATTTTTTTCTTTCCTATTAAAAAACATTTTAATCTCCCAAAGAAAACATGAATTCATTAAAACTGAGGTTTTTGCTAGATATGAGTTCGGATATAGCGGCTCTCGATTTTTCCAACCCTGACTTTGGACTGGGATCGCCCACTTCAATACTGCAAAGTTGTTGGTACAGAGGGATTATATGTTGGTTCAAAATATGTCTATTTGGAGTCCTGCGGTTGGAATGGTATCCATTGATATTTCCCATTGCATCTAGACTTGACGTAACATGAGCGTATACCCAATAATGATCTCCATTGGAGGATTTATTAACAACATAAGCGAATATTTCTTCACCAGCTTGAAGCGTACTCCATAGTAGGTCGAACACGCTTCTGGGCATATCAGGATGACGGACAACATTATGTTGCGTGCCAATACATTGTTTTTCAGTCAAGCCCGCAAGCTCATAAAAAAGCCTGTTTCCATAGGTAATTTTACCTGTAAGGTCCGTTTTAGAAACGATCAAATCGTCTTCACTGAATGTCCGTTCTACTCCAGTCAGCTGAGTGTTTTCGCTTTCGTGCATCAAAAATCTCCCAATTTTTGCTTTCTATGTTGATCCGGAATTGGTCGATCGAACAAAGATAAGTTCGTTGATGAAGTATGATTATCCATCACAATTGTATCAGGATGATTTCAGAAGAAGGGTTGTTTGGTTACATTTTGTTTCTAAAATGTAAATCGTATATGGTGAGTAACATTTTCTGTCTATTTGTGAATATTACTTTTGACTAAACGGAGAAGCTTGCCAAAGTTGTATTTCTTCTTTGCCCAACAATACAGTCAGGAAAACAAGTCAAAAGGCCGACTTGTATAATAGATGAGTTTTGTAAACTTATATTTTTGGTTACTAATTGTTACAAAATTGGATGCAAATGAAGTTACATTTAGTACGGCTACCCGAAAAATGCAAAATCTGCACATGTCAGCTCCATTCGACTTTAGCCGCAAATATGTATCCTATAGATCTTACAGACTGAATGAGTTGATCTGAATTGGGTCCATCCCCCAATTTTCGGCGCAATCTCATAATCTGTATATCAATACTTCGATCAAAGCTGTCCTCGCTCCCTGTAGCGTCAAGAAGCTGTTGTCGAGACATTGTGCGCCCGCAATTTTTTAATAATGCAACTAACATGGCAAATTCACCCGAAGACAACTTGATGGAATTGCTATCATTCAAGCTCAATGAACGACGGTTTATGTCACATACCCAATTCCCAAATTTGGCTATATTTTTATCTCGAACATCGGAAGTCTCTTTTGTAATATTTGATCGTCTTAACACGGCATTGATCCGGGCCAGCAATTCAGCTGTTCCAAATGGCTTCGTGATATAATCATCCGCCCCAAGCTCGAGACCAACAACCCGATCAGTTTCTGCGCGTCTTCCAGTAAGCATAATTATTGGAACAGTGGACGATTTTCTCACCTCAAGTGCGATCTCAAAACCGTTGTCAGAGCCGAGTTCAACGTCTAACAACATGAGATCAAACGTTTCCGCTTTCAATTGCGAAAGTATCTCATTTTTATTCGTTGCAACTGAAGTTCGATATCCAGAATCTTTCAACAAAAAAACAACGGTGTCCAGCAATTGCTCATCATCATCCGCGATCAAAATTAAATTAGACAAATGGGTTCCTTTTGTGCCTGACCTTACATTTATAGCTTAATCACATCTAAATAGGTGAAAAATTGCCTTTAAAACTCTTAAGCATTTTTTACAAAGTTCACATGTTAAGTTGTAGTAAAAAACATAGTAAAAACAAAGAATTATCGATAGTAGTCGGGACCCTCAATCCAGGGATAACAGGATCGAGCTTTATACTGCCCCCAGTATTCATGACAACCTTCTATTTTACAGCTGTTTTGAAAACACTTTCCAGAAGAAGATTTTTTGAGATTTTGTGTCAAAATCTTCGGAAAAATTCCTATGAATAACGATTGATCAAGTCTTGTATTTCGTCAAACTGGAATGGCTTTGATATAATCTGATCAAATTTACATTCCAATTTGAAAGAGAAATCTCCTGTCAGCAGTATTTTTGGAATACTTCTGTCCAAAGCTAACGCGACTTGGTCACCCGTCGTATTTGGAAGTCTAAAATCAATAAAAAACAAATCTGGAGGGGTCAGTCTGCAGGCTTCAATTGCCTTATCGGCATCAAGGAATGTGGTCACATGAATTAGGTCAGAGCCAAAAAATTCCGCAAAAATATCGCAGAGAGCGGCTTCATCATCTAAGTAATATACTGTGGTTGACATTAGTTTACATTCTCTGATTTTTGAAATTCGATTGTGAAACATGTGTGAGGAGAATTCTGTTCAACAGCAATCGTGGCGTTATGCTCGTCAAGAATCCCCTTCGCAATAGAGAGCCCGAGGCCCGTTCCATCTCCTACATTTTTAGTGGTAAAAAATGGGTCGAATAATTTATCACTTACTTCTTCCGGTATTCCTGATCCTGAATCCGTGATCTTAAAAACAACACATGTATTTTTCTCAAAGATATCTATGGAGATCCACCGTTCCGGCAGGTGTTTAATCGCATCAATAGCATTATTTATTAAATTGATAATGACTTGTTCTATCTCAATTTCATTGCATATAATTATCATTTCAGCATTGCAATCTACTGAAATTGATGTCGAATGGCGCTTTGATTTATTGCCAGTAAGCGTTACGGCTTCATCCACAATATCTTTTAAACAGTGCAGGGAAAATTGTTTCCCGTCACTTGTGCGGGAGAATTTCTGAAGGCTTTTAACGATATGGCTAATTCTTTTACTTGAATTGTTAATGTCATCAATTTTTTTAATTAGCTTTTCTGAATCTTCAAGATATCTTGGCATAAGCTGTACTGAGCCATGGATAATTGCAAGCGGGTTGTTGATTTCATGGGCAATGCCAGCCGCCAATTCACCTAAAGCAGCAAGTTTTGAGTTTTGAATGCTTTTCTGTCGTTCTAACGCATATTTTAATTCTGCTTTTTTTCGTGCATCTATATCTTGAATGGTGCCAGATAAGGATACTATTTTCCCATTTTCATAATTTGGTTTTCCTGTGGTATTTATCCACAATATGTTTCCTTCAGCGGTCAGTGCTTTTAGCTCTAAATTATAAGGCTCACCAAATTCGATCGCTCGTTGAACCGCCTTTTCGATGATTGGCTTGTGAGCTTCAACGAAGAGATCCAAACCTTCTGGTAGGATAGGGCTTTGATAATGCCTTTGCTTAACCTCAAGTATTTTGAAGGTTTCATTGGTCCAGGTTAACTCTCCAGTCGCTACTTCTAGCTCCCATCCCCCAACCTTAGCGATTGCGCTGGTTTCTCTGAGGATACTTAGCGTTTTGTCCAGTTCTACTTCATTTTTTACGTGCTCAGTTGTATCAAATCTGACTGCTAAATAATTTTGTATTTTTCCTTGAATATCGAAAATTGGCGTTATAATGCTTTGGACAAAATAGTGATCGCCCGATTTGCGGCGATTTTCTATCATGCCTGACCATGTCTTGCCCGAAGAGATGGTTTTCCACATGTCGCGAAAAAAATCTTCTGAATGGTTACCCGAGCTGACTAGTCTGTGGTTTTGCCCAATTAATTCTTCTCTTGAATAGCCGCTTATTTGACAAAAATTATCATTAACTTCAGTTATCCTGCCGGCTCTATCTGTATAAGCGACAATCGATTCAGAATTTAAGGCATTTTGAATTTGTATCAATACATTTTTTGCCTCACGTTCTTCTGTTACATCCCGAGCGATGGCATATACTAATTTTCTGTCTACATCCGCCTGAGCCGACCATGAGAATGACTTATACTGACCATTTTTGCAGCGATATCGATTTTCAAATTGATTTATAACCTCACCATTAATTGATTTCCCCATCTCTAATTGAGTAGCCTCAATATCATCAATGTGAATGAAATCATAAAATGGTTTTGATAGAATCTCTTCCTCTGCGTAGCCCAAAGTTCTCGAAAATGAAGGATTTATTTTTTTGAAATATCCATCAATACCTGCGATGCAAAGCATGTCCACTGACATGTCGAATAATATTTTCAGATTGGCATCTTCTTGAGAAAGAGTTGGCATAGAACCTCATTGTGGCTTTTGAACACTAATATTCTCTCTGACGAGTGTCAGACCTCGGTTTCTGTAGCCCTTGATGGTGTTATCAAGACTAATGGCTTATGTCAAATAGGATATTTATGCTCACTTACCACATAAGCTAAGATACTTAGCGCTTAGAACTTAATGTTTAGTAATTAACACTTCTAACTTGTTGCTAACCTCATGTCACAGTAGAGAGCATAAGGCCGGTGGTTTCTCGGCCAGACGATGATTAAGTCCCGCTTCCCGCCCTGTTCAGCCGTTGGCCGGTATTTGTATCGATCGCTTTGTCCGCCTCGCTGCCTATCAATTTATCAAATTGATGATTTTGCGCGAACGTCCGCTTTCGGGAATGTACATGCTAATCGATATTGGTCGGTGAAGTTCGGCTATGGGCCGTTCTAAGCGAAGACTATATCGGAACCAAACGCCTGTTTCGTGCGGTGGTCTCAACCGGTCGAGGCAACACTTTAATCTTTTATGATGAGATGGAGTGTTTTGATGGCTTACAGACGACGCATATATTTTACAAATAAGGAGAAGGCAAATATTTGGGATCGATGGG
>Ga0209826_1001966_pt1 | contig 13841 bp, 11 predicted proteins | sample GOMGulsemesocosm_5_FD_184637 | JGI IMG/M metagenome (GOLD analysis project Ga0209826, IMG submission 184637) | Methane-oxidizing microbial communities from mesocosms in the Gulf of Mexico - GOM15C Gulf of Mexico (SPAdes) (version 2) | ecosystem: Environmental > Aquatic > Marine > Cold seeps... | reverse complement strand
CTCGCGCCGATGGTACTTTGTCTTAAGGCACGGAAGAGTAGGTCGTTGCCAGGCCTGCAAATATCAGCTCATCTCACAACATCAAACACTAAAGCACCCCTCAAAAGGTGCTTTTTGCGTCTCTTACCTCCGCGGGGTGGAGCAGCCCGGTAGCTCGTCAGGCTCATAACCTGAAGGTCGTAAGTTCAAATCTTACCCCCGCAACCAAACACAAACCCGCTAACTCAACAGGTTAGCGGGTTTTTTACGTTAACGGGTCTTTGCGTTAATTTAGACGGGGCTACCTTGGGGCTACTCATTTTTGACGGAGCAACATCGATTGAAAACATTGCTTTGGTTGCGGTTTTGAAGGAATATGCGTCTGCTCTGTAATGAAGTTTGTGAGTCCAAGATAATTACACTCCACTTGATTGAATTTCTTTGTTATTATCTCCGTAATAGGTAAAAAGCAAATCAAGTGATGGCTTTTAAAATAGGACAAACCTTCAATGAAGCTTAAGAATTTTTCCGGCAGAGACGTTAATGGTTTTTTGGACTTCGATATTGATTTCAATCGCAACCTAAGCTTCATTACAGGTATTAATGGAAGCGGGAAAACAACAGCACTTAATCTAATAACTTCGCTTCTTTTGCCCAAACTTGAGTTTCTTGCATCGACTGAATTTACTAAAGTGTCCGTTTGTGTTGAAAATGAAGGCAATGAAATAACATTGTCAGCAAAGAAGATCGGAACACTTTTGACTGGGAAAGGCGTTGAACTATCCTGTTCCTATTGTGAGAATGAAGAGGTCATTGAAAGAACGTTTAATTTTGTCCAATATGCCAACGATCTTTCAGTGCCCGATAGAACACCAAACCGAAGCCAACGGGAATATTATAGTAGTTTGCTTGCTCAGAATTTTGATAATGAAGTAATTAGACTGATTGGGGAGTTGCCGACACCAATGTATCTGGGGCTAGATCGCAGAAGTAATTCTACAAGTGAATTGGGAAATGGTGGTCAATCGCGAGGTTTGTTGGGTAATTTGTCTCCTATTGCTCCCCCCAAGAAGTTGAAAAAGAATATTTTTGGCGCTTCCTTAGAGCAAAGTCTCGAAGAGGCAATAAGATATGCTGAAACTGAATACCGTGAATTGGAGTTCAAAAAATTACGACTTAGTGGCGAATTTAGAAGAGATATAATTCTTGCACTGTTTGAGTTCGAGCCCATTTCTTTTTCAAGTAAGGTTAAAGAACCTTCTGCAGCGGAGTTGAAGAGTTTTGAAGAGGCAAAAAGAAATTTGGAACGCCTACCGGAAATGTTGAATATTTCTGAAGAGGAAATTTCAGGAAAACTTTCTCCACTTTTCAATTTACTTGATCAACAAGCTAAACTCTTGGGAAGTTCCAAAAATAAAGGGGATGAGGTTAGTATTGAAGTGTCCGATCCTGTGTTTGAAGCTGCAGTAGATTGGATGTTCAATAAAACTCACTTATCCAAAATCAATCGCATTTCGAACATGATTTCAAAGAATAATAAAAGTAACTCTTTATACGAAAAAGAGATTGATACTTTTTTGAAATCTGTAAATTTCTTCTTTTCAGATAGTAAAAAATTTATTGAGTTTGGTGAGCATGGCGATCTTAGCTATTTCTTGGATGATAAAGGAAGAGCTAGAGATCTACGTACACTTTCATCAGGTGAAATTCAACTATTTGTAATATTGACTCATTTGCATTTTAACCCGGGTGCAGTTGATGCAGGCGTATTTATTGTTGATGAACCTGAGTTGTCACTACATGTTCAGTGGCAAGAGAAATTTGTTAATGCGGTAATGGAAGTCAACAAAAATATTCAATTTGTAATGGCTACGCATTCGCCCTCAATCATCCAAGAGAAGATTGACAGCTGTATTGATATATCTAGATAAATGGGAACAACAGCAGTCTACCCGCCCAAAGCAGCTCAAGCCCTTGGATTCCTAAAAGCTAGTGAAAACGATATTGATATATACGTAGAAGATAATGCTGGCCAAAATCTGTGGCTAAATCTACTGAAAAATATTCTTCCGGGTGACGTTAAGCTAACAAGTGTTTCATTGTTAGGCGGACGTGAAAATGTGCTTGCTGCTTGCAGAGGCGATCAGGCGCGGGAAGGTCGCCCTCGTTTGTATATTATCGACTCCGATTTTGATATTTTGAAAAACATAAGGAAACCCAATCTGCGGCATCTTTATAAACTACGATCTTACTGCGTTGAAAATTACCTTATGCAAAAAGATGGGTTAATTCGTATTGCGACAACTTTTGATACAAGGACAACCGCGGAAAATGCAGAAAGGACAATAGATTTTGATGGTTGGTTTAGTCGAAATGAAAGGAATCTGGAGAAGTTATTTACTTGTTACGCAACAGTGCATGATTTTGAACTCGGCATTGGAACAACAAGTTACAAAGTACATCAACTTTTCATACCAAATTCGCCAAAATTTGATTTATGCACTAGCCGTGTAAATGCACGAATTATTGGCCTATATAAGAAATTGTTGAATGACGTTCCAGCCGGATCAGTGAGAGAAAAGATGGCTGAAATTAGAGTGAATATCGAGAATAGGCCCAGCCGCGACTACGCGTCTGGGAAAGATTATATTCTTCCTTCAATATATTTATTGATGCGTAGGGCTTTCGGCATAAATTACTCTGTAGAAAGTTTTAAAGCCCATCTTGCACAATTTTATCCGAGTAATTTCGATGTATATTTGCAGCGCCGCCTCAGAAAAATTTGCAACATGTAACCTAATGCGAAGCATGCTTTAAGGGCTTCAAGATTGGATGATACTGTTCCCGAAATAGAGAATTTCCAATTCTTCACCCGCTTAAACCTACTTTTGAACTAACCTTTCAAATTGGCCAAGAAAATACGGGTCATAATTTTTGTCAGTATAATGTTGGTTCCAAAGTCCCGAGCTGCGCACTAATGGCCGATTTGAAGAGTGACCCAACCAATTCGGTGATGGGGGATCAAGTTGATTACGTTCATGGTTACTAAGAAGGGCAATCGCATTACGTTCAATATTGTTGCGTAGGCTGTCCGGTCCGGGGGCATCGTCAATGTTGAGGTGCAGAAACGGCATCGCTCCTACATATTGCGTTACAGCTTCTTCGATAGGTGCTTCAGCCTCTTTTATTGCTTTGTGGGATAGATTCAAAGCAATAGCTGCTTTTTTGTCTGAACCTTTCAACCCCCATGAAAGGCAGGGAGAAAGATCCCCTCTCGCGATCAATGCTTGACCTACTAGTAAACGGAAAATTGAACTGCGATGCCTGCCACCACCGGATACTTTACCTCTATGATGTGAAAGGCGTTGGCGTAGTGTTGATTTAGCGCCAGTTGTAAGCGCATGCGTACCAATTCGTACTAGGCGAAGGCCAAATCCACTGTGGCTCAGCTTTTCAGAGGGCTCAAAAAAGAAATATATGCCGCGTTGAGGCCAGTCTCGATAGTCACTGAAATTGGAAAGTAATCGGGGTTCTCCAGAATTGTGTTTTAGTAGGTCTAGAAGTGCATAGAACCGCTTGATGTCGTTGAGGCGAGGCATTTACTAGTTTCCACTATAGGTTTGAGGTAAAAGATCGAATTGATTAAGCGAGAGGCCATATGAACTCACCCAGCCGTCAAATAGCTTACCATCAAGCAAGGCGGTTAAAGCTTCACCCTGTGTGACAGGTGCTTTTCGAGTTGCACCTCGAGTGCGCTCCGGCGTCAGCAGCAATCCGTCCAGTACGTTGGCCATTCGCCAATCAACGCGTTCTACTATTTTTCGGTAGTCTGTTGATGCTGATACAATGGCCCTAACTTTTTTAAGCTCATTGTAGCTGGCGTAAAAGCTTATAATCTCTTCAATCAACCCGGTAGGCCACCATGAACGTTTAAACACAGCTTCGTAAGTACCAATTGGTTCGGTGGCAAGAACAACGCCGTACCCTCCGCTTAAAATTAGGATATGAGAGTCCGCAGCCGTTGCTTTTTCGAGACTTGTTTTGGCTGATGTATATAAAGCTCCGCAATACCTTTGCCACGCAGGTATCATGAATGTTTCGTTAATGCTCGCTTGAGCGAAATTAGCTTTTCTCGCGTTAGCTAGCCGTTCAGCTAAATTGGGGGGCAGAATATCGAGTATAGATGGGCCATGAATATTTCGCTTGAGGGCCGTGTCCTTTTTCTTTGAGCAAGGGATTATGAAAAGTGTCGTCGCTAAATCTGCATCAATAGTCTTTTTCTGTAGTTGAGAGACATCAATGGATACTTCATTAATTGAATTGGTTTGAGTTTCGTTTTCTCTGCTTTCATGGATGAGGTTTTGAGGGCTATAAGGTGAGTTGAGGTAGTTGATTATTTTTCCTCTGACTCCAATTTTTCGCATGATTAGGCCTTGTTTTTCTAATTTATGGCAAGTTTGATTAATGGTTTGCCGTGGAAAAATGTCGGCACTCAGAGAAAGTTCATCATCATCAAGCCCCGGCTGCTTGGCGATAGCTTCAAGAACTTTCTGTGCGTTTGTACGATGTGTCATGCACGTTTTATGTGTTTGTTTAAATGTGAAGAATTTATGTAATATGTTCAACGTTACGGGGTATTATAAGTGTAGTCAATACTCGTATTGTCGTGTTTGATCTGTCTGATTTTGAGTGTTAGGAAATTCCATTGTTTTATTGCGTTCCGCTGTTCCGGGGCCTAGGCTCCGGAACAGCGGAACGGAGCATATAGTACAAGGTGAGTACGGTCGCCCGGTTATAAAAGCCCCTCTTCTTGTGCTTTCATTTTCCACCGATGCACAGTTGATTTCGATACCGCAAGGGCCTCGGAGATTTTATCAAATTTTAGTTCGCCAACTTTCAAAAACTCAATACACCGTGCATAAGTAGGATCGCCCTCACTGTACTCCCAAACAAGATTGCCTTCCTTGTTACGTAACGTAACTTCTATATTCTGCGTGTCTTTGGCCTCAAGGTGGCGCGATTTCGTATACCTAACGTTCATTCGAGTGGCATCCTCTCCTGACGTGTAATCGTCGGGCCGTTTAAGCTGGATCACCACATCCATCACATCTTCTTTTTTGTGACTGCCACGCTGCTTGCCTTCCTTGTTGGCATGATGGACCAGCACTGTGGCAATGCCGCGCTTGCGAAGCTGGATAAGCCATTCCTGTACGGGAGCCCAGCTATCAGCCTCGTTCTCGTTTCCTGTCCGTACGAAGGTGGAGATGTTGTCAATAAACACGACCTTCGGGTTGAGCTGCTCAATCACGGTGTTGATATGATCGCGCCCCGTATAGGACCCAAGATCAGGCGTGCCATTATCCTGATCTTGAATATCCGGTGTATAAATATAGAATGGTGCCTTCGTATCATTCCCGCTAAGTGCTTTGATACGCTCTTGCATGGCCGTGGCCTGCATTTCCCCATCCAGATACAAGACGGGGACGGGAGTAGGCGCTGAATACGTTACGAAACTCTCCCCGTTGGCGATAGCAATGGCGCAGGAAAGGCAAAAGAATGTTTTTCCAATCCCACGGTCAGCAAACACCATGTTGATGGAGCCTTCCGCCAGCCACGGCCCTAGATACACCTTTCGAGGCGGTAATTCCAACTTACAAAAATCATTGGCGGCAATGAGCTTGTGTTTGTTGGGAGTTACAATGAATTTCCAATGCGCCGGGATGGGTTCGCGGTTTTTTTGTGAATATTGTTCAAAGTTTGCCGTAACCACTGCCCGTTGCGGATGTTCTGCCAAACTGACCAACTCGTTCCAGCTAGCGAGTTCTGGTAACGTTTTGAGGTAGTCGCAAATATCCGCTTTTACTTCAATTGGGAAACGTAGACTGTGTACCTTTGCCGCGCGCAAAAAGGGCCGAATTTCCTGATAAACTTTCCGGGCGTATTCCATGCCCGGTTCGTCGTTGTCCGGCAGGATATAAATCTCTGTCATTCCCCGTAGGATTGACCAATCAGCCTTTTGAACCTGATTGCTACCGCCAAGGCTTGTAATCGCCTGAAGCCCGAGCCCTTGAAGCGCAAAAGCACATTTCTCGCCTTCAGTGATAAACACCGGATCAAACTGGTTTTGGATGGTTTCAACACCATAAATCCGGTTCTTTCTGGGAAAGTCACTGGGAATTCCCGGTTTTTCCTCCTGATTGAAATGAGGAATAATCTGCTTTTTTACTGGATCATTCTGGTTGTATCCGGTTTGTTCCAATCGAATAACATACCCGTAACAGGTTCCATCTGGTTTTCTGTAAGGCCAACGCATCACTTCTTTCATTGCACAGCCTCCGCCAGTTGTCTGAAAGTTGCATTGAAGGACAAGTTATACATGTTCATGTGAAAGGAGAGGATATCACCGCCGTTTGTTCCGCATGAGAAGCATTTGAAAGCGCCGCTCTCACGGTTCACAACGAAGGAGCCCGGTTTAGTGTCGCCGTGGAACGGGCAGAGCCCGTTCCACGTGTGCCAACCATTCCCGGTGTGTTTACCAAAAACACCGTTCAAATGTTGGCTGTAATAATACTCCGGTGAAATCCGGTTTTTAAGTTCGTTAATGGAAAGACTCATTGTGGGGCCTCCCCAATGATACGAGATTCAATAAAGGATATAACGTCCTCTTCTCGATACCGAATAAGGCGTCCAGATTTTACATATGGCAAGTTATAGCGTTTGGTTGAACGCCATACGGCCAGAGTTTCTACGGTTACCCCTAAAGTGCGCGACACCTCCGCCGCTGTCAGTAAAATGATGCTCATAAATATAGTTCCAGTTTAATCAAACACACCGAACAAAACGCTCCGTGTTTCTGGATCTATAAATGTCAATTAATGTTAATCAGCTGCAGTGGAGAAATCAAAATTCACTATGGAGAAAAGTTTTCTCCATAGTGAAAAACAGGGCGAGATTAGAGTTTTCGTGGGTTGCTTTTAGAAGTTGCCAATTGAGTTCAAATAGTTTTGTAACCATGATTTTCGCATGATTAATGGGTCTGTTTTGTGGCTTGGATGCGAATAGAAATAATCTAAAGGGTCGTCATAAGCTTCAGAAAGCCATTGGAATAGATTGCCGTATATTTCCAGATTATCTCGATCAAGTTGGATGATTTCAAAATGGTATTCAGTCATAAAATCAATAAGCTCAGCAAAAAAGCCCCGGAAAGCTTTGACTGCTAATTTTGATGCTTCTTCTGAATCTTCCAAATGTTTGATAGAGAAGGCCAAAAACTCAGCAATAATATAGCTGTTGTCAATAAGCCGCTCTTCTTTAGTTTCGGGCGTTGAGAGTTCGATATAATCGTTATATGTTTCGCGTAGTTCCCGAAGCAATCCTTCCGACATAGCCGTATCACCACGCAAACGGGCAAGTAATCTCATGGCTTGCCTTGGCGACGCACCGCGCTTTACCATTTGCTCTATGAAATAGCAATTTACCTGTCGCGTATCGTAATTATATGTTTCTGGGCGACCTATGGTTTTGTAATGTTTAAGCATTTTGTCGCTAATCCAACCAAGTTTATAACCAGTCAACCGCCTGATATAAATATAAAGGCGGTCATTTGCTTGAACGGCGATTGAACTATGTGGATCCATTCTGTTTTCTGGCTGTTCGAGCGAGGCTTTATAGATCTCAAGCTCACCAAATGGGCTTAAGAATAATTGTTGCTTCTCTTCTCTACTCGCGGAATTTATCAAATCTTTTGCGGCTTCCAGCTCTTTCATGCGGGCAGGGCTGATAACTTCTCGTTCTTCTTCACTCATATTATTTCTCAATAGTTTTGAAAGACATCATAACCTCTGTAGCTTTGTCGATAGAGGCGCGAATAGGATCATTATGTAGCCTCGCGTAAACGCGGGTGGCTTGGCTTGATTTGTGGCCAAGTGATTTACCGATAATGGTTTCACTCGCACCTGTAATAGCTTGGTAGCTTCCAAAGGTTCGGCGAATGTCATGAATGCGAATATCCATTAACCCTTTTGGAAGGGGAGTTTCCTGTTTTGCAGCTTTCTCTTCAATCTTTCTGAAGAGAAGACCTATCTCACAGTACGTCGGTAATTTGGACCGTGTTTCTCTAACAAGGCTCGCTAAATTTTCATCTTGCATCCAATGGGCCAGTGTTGCCCTTTGGCGGATGCGTATCCAAGCCTTCTTAGGATCATTTAAGTGTCCTGCTTTGCTTTTATCGCTTGGGAATACCCATGCGGTGCTGGGATTAGCTTTTAGGCGCGTTTCAAGTAGCTCTTCGGCGACAGATGATAGTGGAATTATTACTGGTTCTCCGTTTTTGGTTTCTGGGATGCGCCATGTCTTGTTATGCCAATCAATCTGTTCCCACCGCATTTGCAGAACATTGGTTTTCCGAGCTCCGGTATAGAGCGACATATACAGATAGTCCCGCGCCACATCGTTTAACTCGTCATCCAATGCCTTGAAGAGTAGAGGAAGTTCAGCGGGGAGCGCGTAGCGGTCTCTTGATTGCTCTTTGAATTTCTTGATGCCTTTGGTGGGGTTCTCACCATCCCACCCCCATTCAATGGCCTTGTTGTACATAGAGCGGATGCGTTCCAATATTCGGTTGGCTTGGTAAAGACCATTATTCTCTCTGGTTTGAAGATGGAGAGTGCCGATTTCAAACTTGCTAATATCGGATATTTTGCGATTGAACCATTGTGAGAGAAACTTGTTGATTTCCCGCTCATCATATTTCCAGCTTTTCTTCTCAATCTTGCTATAGCGATCCATATACAGGTCGAACAATTCCTGAAGGGTGATTTCCTTTCGAAGGCGGTTTTTCTCCACATTGGGATTTGTTCCTCCAGCCAAAGAACCTTTGGCTTTGGTTGCTTCTTTACGGGCGTTTTCAATGCTCATGTCAGGGAACTTGCCCAAAGTAACCCTAATAGGCCTTCCTTGGAGCTTCTGGTAAAGCTGAAAGCTCTTAGCGCCGCAGGATGTCACACGAATGATTAAGCCGGGAACTCTGGTATCTTTAAACGAAAACCGTTTGCCTGCAGGTGGTAAGGGTAGGGTGTCCAAAATCTTCTTTGTGAAGTTGAGCTTTTCATTTGGGGCTACCATAGGGCTACCTATTTCAGTAAAAATGGACTATCTAAATCTATCCTTATTAAACGAATGTGTCGGAATTATGTAAATAAAATAATAGGTTATATAGATACAGTAATGTTCGTTAAGAATAGCCTTGTTTGGCTCATAACCTGAAGGTCGCAAGTTCAAATCTTGCCCCCGCAACCAAACAAATCAACGGCTTAGCAAGTAATTGCTAAGCCGTTTTTTATGTGCAGGTAGCAAATAGGTAGCTTCTGAAATTTGCCGTGTAATAAGTTTCCCGACTGCATTCGCGAAATTGTAAAGGGCGTGACCATTAAATGGGTAATTTTCCACATTACACCATTTCAGTCTCGAAGCTCCCAAGGCGAAAAATCTTCTAGTTGTAGTAGTTTTGGAAACACCTGATTGGTTGGATCATTTTTGTCGATGTAAGCGTTAGCCCAGTTGAGCCACTCTAACTCATCTGGAGATGGTTGACCGTCAGAGGCGCGCTTTTGTTTCCAATTGTCCAGTAATTCTCGTAGTTGGTTTGCTTGCTGCCATTGAGTTAAATACTCGCTCAAAACATTGACGCGTTTGCCTTCTAATGCATTTAGCTGTCTAATTCTCTCCCGCTGTTCTCTTTGTAATTCCCATTCCCTAGCCTGTTTTTCATGCTTTTCACGATTGTGTTTCTTGCTAATCGCGCAGGTTTGAATACCTTGAATGATGTCGGGTAATACAGATTCTAGAGTTTGAATTTTTGCGTCTGAGAATGTTCTCCTAAGTCCATCATAGCCATTATATTCGATTTTAAAGACGAGCTTCCCAGAGGGGAAATAGTCCCATTCAGGGACCTGGGGTCTTCCCAGCAAAGAAATCCAATCACCCGATTTTCTTTCTTGCTCCCAACGGTCCAGCTTACTTTGTTCTAACTCGGTATTCTCATGTGGTCGTCTATCCAGTTTTTCAGTGATGCTAAATGGAAAAGTTTCTCCATCAAACTGAAGCAATATGTCTTTTTCTTCGGCAACAACGGTTATATTCGCTCTATGTATTGCCGTGTGGAGTGTTCTTAGAAACCGAGTTACTCGTACAGCGCTGTTTGCTCCGATGGAACAGCTGATGTATTTCGGCGCAATCAAGTTGATTATGCCAGAACTATCAGGCTTTTTACTCTCAAGTTTCTTGATGGTTTTTGAGAAAACCTTATAGAGCGGAATGTCTTCATTTGAATTGGCCGAGGGTTTTTTATTTTCAACAAAAGAAATTTTCTTCTGTAAATCTGAAGAGAGCTTTGAAAAGTTAGACCCATGTATTTTTATCTGTTCTAATTTTGGATCGCTAGGAGGACGGAGAGGTGTTTGACGCACTTTTTTACCGTGCGCTTTCTTTGCCCAGTGCCCCATTTTGGGTGTCGGTATTTCATGTTTAACGCAGATCTTTTTCAACCCAACATCGGACAGCCCTAATTCTTGCGAGGCCTTCGTCATGGGTTTTGCCCAGATAAGATCATAGAGTTCTTTTCGTGCCATTGATTTGGTCATACAGGATTTAACTTACTCAATTATAATCAGTAAAGTTTCTGGCGGGAGTTAATTTCAGTAGAGCAGGACTATATGTGCATGATTTGGTGAAGTATCTCGTGTTATAGATTGAATAAAACCCTTGAAATTGAAAAAGAAATTCAGATTAAATGTTTCAATTTCAGATTGTAGTCTTATAGTATTAAACTATTGGTTCGTGCGCCGTGGCTTTCTTGAAGGTCGCAACATTAGCCGAGCCATGGAAATAAAAAGAAAATGTCTTTGTTTACACATTATCACAGTCAGTATTTTGCGAATAAGATTACCCTGGAAGGGTTGGGGGACGAGGCTTTTGCCAAATCACTATCTACTGCTCGAGTAGATATGAATCCCCATCAAGTTGATGCTGCATTATTTGCGCTGCAGTCCCCACTTAGTCGAGGTGTAATCCTTGGTGATGAAGTTGGTTTAGGGAAGACGATTGAGGCATGCCTTGTAATCGCCCAGAAATGGGCAGAGCGCAAACGCCGCGTGATGCTTATTGTACCTGCATCTTTGCGCAAACAATGGGCACAGGAGCTACAGGAAAAATTCTCTCTTAATAGTGTTATCCTCGATGCCAAGACTTACCGTGAACGCTTAAAGGCTGGTATCCGCCGCCCCTTTGAAGCTGACGATACTGTGATAATTGTGTCCTATGAGTTTGCGGCAGGAAAAGCTGATGATGTCGCTATTATAGATTGGGATTTGGTGATTTTTGATGAAGCTCACCGGCTCAGGAATGTTTATAAGAAAAGCGGTTCAAAGCGCGCCAAACAATTGAAAGAGGCTTTGAAAAATCCTTTCAAAATGCTTCTTACCGCGACACCACTCCAGAACTCTCTGATGGAATTATATGGCCTCGTTTCCATGATTGATGAACACCATTTTGGTGATCAATATTCGTTCCGTACAATGTACGCTGGGGCAAACCCAAGCCCGGCATCCTTGGTAATGCTGAAAAACAGGTTAGAGCCTGTTTGTCAGCGCACTCTGCGCCGTCAAGTTGTTGAGGCTGGGCATATCAATTACACCAAACGCATGCCGCGCACATTTGATTTTGAGCCGGGCAATGAGGAAGTCCTACTTTATGAACAAGTCTCCTTTTACTTGAAGCGCAAAGACACCATAGCTTTTGGTGACCGGGCCAATCACCTGATGACACTGGTCGCGCGTAAAATATTGGGATCATCCACCTTTGCAATCTCACAGTTGCTTCAGGGGATTATTAATCGGCTTGAGGAAAAAAAGCGGCTTAATGAAAGTGCATTGGACGATATTGATATTATTGACGAACTAGCGGAAGAACTAGGCAGCGACGATGAAGACGGCGCTTTGGATATCAATCCCAAGCAATTAGCTGCCGAAATCGCGGAGGTCAAAAGTTTTCGTGATCTGGCGCTCTCCATTGGGTCAAACGCCAAGGGCGAAAAACTGGTTGAGAAGTTGCCTGAAATCCTTTTCGAGATCGTCAAACGTGGCGGTCAAGAAAAAGCTGTGATCTTTACGGAATCTGTCAGAACACAAAAATATCTAGCCGAAGTGCTTACTGCAAAAGGTTTTGATGGGCGTATCGTTTTGTTGAACGGCTCCAATAACGATGCTGAAAGCAAGGTGATTTACGCGGACTGGTTAGCCCGTCACCAAGGCACTGACGCTATATCTGGTTCAAAAAGTGCCGATATGAAAGCCGCTATAGTTGAAGCATTCAAGGGTGACGAACGCAACATCATGATTTCAACGGAATCCGGTGCCGAGGGCATCAACCTACAATTCTGTTCTTTGGTGGTGAATTTTGACCTGCCTTGGAACCCGCAGCGCGTAGAGCAGCGTATTGGGCGCTGTCACAGATATGGTCAAAAACTCGATGTAACAGTAGTAAACTTGCTTAATCGTAAAAATCAAGCCGAAGCGCGGGTTTTCGAGTTGCTAGAGAAGAAATTTAAATTGTTTGAAGGTGTTTTTGGCGCGAGTGACGAAGTTCTAGGCACCATTGAGCGCGGTATAGATTTTGAGAAAAAGGTTCTTCAGATCGTACAGGAAGCCCGCAACGACGATGAAATACAAATGTCTTTTGATCTTTTACAAAAAGAGATGGAAGACACTATTGATAGTGACATGCTGGATGCTCGCCAGAAACTGATGGAAAATATGGATCAGGGCGTAGTAAGCCGCTTGAAATCCCGCAAGGGTGCAATTGAACATTCACTTGATGATTTTACGAAACGTCTATTGATTGTTGCTCGTGCAGAGTTGCCAGAAGCAAATTTCCACGGTGATCACAGCCCGCGTTTTGAGTATCAGAACCAAACATTCACAACAGAATGGCCGCTTGCTGATGATCAGGGGTGGCAATTCTTCCGCTTGGCTGATGGTAATTTAGCTGAAGGCATAGTCGAAGCGGCCAAAGGCCGTCAGTTGCCCATCACTCATATTCAATTTGATCATTCAGCGCATGACGGTTTACTTGCAGATGTGCGGGATTTGGGCGGTAAATCGGGTTGGATAAAGCTATCCAAGCTCAGCATTAAAACGCCACAGTCAACCCGCGAACATATTGTCGCGGCTTGTATTACTGATGAAAATGAAGAAGTGCATCCTGAAACAGTGGACAGGATGTTCCTTGTGCCAGCAAATGATCTTGGCGGGGTTATTACATCTCAGCCAGAGCAAACCTTAAACACACTAGCGACAGGCCTGCAAAGCGATCTTATCCATCAAGCAAATGAACAGAATGCTGAATGGTTGGATGCAGAGACAGATAAGTTGGACGCTTACGCCGATGACCTTGAAAAGGCAGCAGAGGCCGAGATCAAAGAATTAGATACTGAGATACGCACTGCCAGAAAAGCACTGCGCACCAATACGGGCATCACAATGGCAGACAAATTGAAAGAGAAAAGGCGAATTCAGCGCCTAGAAGACAAGCGGGATGAAATGAAGCTAAAAACCTTTGAGCGCCGGAAAGGCATACGCGATGAAGTCAATCAGATGTTGGATGATATCGCAACAAGCATGGATGCTGCCCCAGTGTCAGAGCCGTTGTTTACGATCCGATGGAAGGTCGTAGCATGAGCCGTAAAAAACAAAAATTAGAACTAACATGGATCGGTAAGGATGATCGCCCAAAGCTGGAGCCGCGCATTCTAATCGAAGACCCTGAATTGTCCTATCATGCAAAAGAGCGTCATTCAGAGAGTGACA
>Ga0209826_1001965_pt1 | contig 13842 bp, 11 predicted proteins | sample GOMGulsemesocosm_5_FD_184637 | JGI IMG/M metagenome (GOLD analysis project Ga0209826, IMG submission 184637) | Methane-oxidizing microbial communities from mesocosms in the Gulf of Mexico - GOM15C Gulf of Mexico (SPAdes) (version 2) | ecosystem: Environmental > Aquatic > Marine > Cold seeps... | reverse complement strand
TTATGTGCATCACGATCTGAGCCGATCCCTTTCTTTGGTGAATTGGGATCAGTTAATCCCGTATTTCTTCTTCAGCAAGCAGCTTCAAACCGAGCGGCTGAGGTTGGTATTGGCTGGGCAAACTCGCTCACAATGGGCGCAGGTCAATTTTGTACTAATCCGGGCGTAATCCTGATGTTGGATAACGATGACGCGAGTGTCTTTACACAATGTGTCTTTACACAATCAGCTATCGACAGACTTTCAACGATCGGATCACAGACCATGCTGACTGACGGCATATCCGATGCTTATCGCCGCGGTACTGAGCAAATACGATCCTTTGACAATATTGGTGAGATTTACGGGACAAGTTCCTCAAATCGGGAAGTAACGCCTAACCTATTTACGACAACTGGGGATACGTGGCTTTTAAACAAGGATTTGAACGAAGAAGTGTTTGGACCGCTTGGTATCATTGTGCGCGTTAGAGATTTTGATCAGATGATGGAAATTGCGCGTAATCTTGATGGACAACTGACGTGCACTTTACAAATTGACTCAGGGGATCATTCCGACGCACAAAAACTGTTACCCGTGCTGGAACGTAAAGCCGGTAGGATATTAGCAAATGGCTTCCCGACCGGAGTTGAAGTTTGCGACACAATGGTTCACGGCGGGCCATACCCGGCAAGTACTAATTTTGGCGCGACATCGGTAGGAACAATGGCAATTCGTCGTTTTTTACGCCCTGTTTGTTACCAGAACATACCGGCCTCTTTACGACATTCTGCACTTAACTAGACAGGGTCGAATTGGATCCATACGGTCCAACTTGCACCTTTTGGTAAAATACGCATGCCGCTCTCACCGGACGGCATGCCTTTTCCGCTCAAATTAAAAGCATCTGTAATATGTGAGACAGGTTCAACGCAGAAGAATTCTTCGCCTTTTGGCGCATATACGACCAACCGATCCAGATCATTGCTTGCAGAAAGCTTAAGAGACCTCTTCTCTTTTCGCCAATGTATCATTGCAGAACCACGCCATGGTTCAAACAAATGGTCACACATCAACGTATCGACATTCTTACCCGTTTTAAGATCCCATGCTTCAGGGGCCCTCATTCGTTCGATGGGAAGGCATTCTTCGTTATTCATCCATACATTTTCGACATCCGCAGTCAAAAACACCTCCCCGTGTTTTTGGAAATACGGATGCGATCCAAGCCCTACTGGCATAGGACCATCAGACATATTTCTGATTTTCAGCTCTTGCCGCAAAGAATTCCCCTTCAGCGTAAAAATCTGATGGGCGACAAATGCAAACGGCCAACCGTCACCGGAATAGCACAACTCAAGAATGATCTTATTTTCGGTCTGGTGTACCACTTGCCAATTTGATTGCCAGCCAACGCCATGAATACTGTGAGGGTGCTCCCCAAAATTCAGTGGAACCGCATGACGCTGTCCTTGAAACACAAAAACACCATCTTTAATACGATTTGAATAAGGAACGAGGGGGAAGGACGACGCTTCAAGAGGATTTATAGTTTCAACATTATTTGCAGGCCTCAATATGTCGAAACCATCAGCCAATCTATAAGCGCATATGCAACCACCATCCGGGGTGATCTGTAATTCAGCCTCAGAAGTTTTGATTATTAGCAGATCACCCATATTGCACCATCCTCAATCAAGAGGTATTCTTCATCGGTTTTTTACCCAAAATGATCATTCCGAGAATGTCGTCATCGTTTACATCCTCAACACGTACAGTTCCGACCAATTTACCGTTTTTCATCACACTTATCCGGTCGCAAAGCTCCATCACATCATGAATATCATGGGAAATCAGGAAAATTCCCAATCCTTCGGCCTTCAATTTTTGAACAAGTTCAGCAACCATTTGTGTTTCTTGCGGCCCAAGAGCGGCTGTGGGCTCATCCATAATCAAAATTTTGGCGTTAAAATACACAGCCCGCGCAATCGCGACAGATTGTCTTTGTCCCCCTGACAATGTGGACACAGGCGCTGAGAATGTTTGAAAATTCGGGTTCAAGCGGCTCATGATTTTTCTGGTTTCAGCTTCCATCGCATCATCATCGACAAACCCGAAAGGTGTCAGCAATTCACGCCCAAGAAAAAGATTGCTGCCCGCATCGAGATTATCGGCAAGGGCCAAAGTCTGATAGATGGTTTCGATTTTGTAACCGCGAGCATCGCGGGGATTGTTAATCTCTACAAGCTCACCATTGATTAGAATTTCGCCGCCATCGGCTTTATAAGCCCCCGACAGCATTTTGATCAGCGTGGACTTTCCAGCGCCATTATGACCAAGCAAGCCAACGACTTCACCAGAATATAAATCGATCGAGACCTGATCGACAGCCTTATTGCCTCCAAATGCAATATGCATGTCACGCATTTCGACCAAAGGCGTTTGATTTTCCATATTAGATCTCCTCAAAGACCCGCACGGCGACGGTAGGCAATATCAACATAGACAGCGAGCACCAGAACCACGCCCACGACAATCGACTGTAACGGCGCATCAACACCAACCATGGCCATACCCGATTGTAATGATTGCATGATAAGGGCACCTAAAATTGCCCCGTGAATGGTCCCAAACCCACCAGACAAAGCACTGCCACCAATTACGGCAGCTGCGATAACCCGAAGTTCATCAAGGTTACCCAAATTATTATCTGCAGATCCCAAGCGCGCAGATGCTATAATCGCCGCTATCGCGGTTAAAGCCCCCATCAGAGCGAAAATCTTAACTGTCAGCATTCTAGTGTTTATACCCGACAACTCAGCGGCATCAGGATTTCCACCTGTTGCAAAAACATACCGTCCAAAACGGGTTCTTTTTGCCAAAAAAGTCATTATGATCGCAACAATCAACAGGATCACAACTGGTATAGCAATGCCATACACAAGCGCGCTGCCACCATCAGGTAGCTCAAGACCTTTATTTTCATATATTCTTTTTGCAGCGCGGGCCGGGATTGGATAAGCGTTCATAAATGCCGCATACCCAACAATCACAACCCCAATGATACCAGCAACAGTCAATTCTACCCAAAAAGGCTTCACCAAAAACCCATGGGCTAATTTTCTTTTGCGACTAAGGTATAACAGCCATAAAGCGGCAAGCGTCGCGAAGACACCTAAAGCCCAGCTCAAACTCTCTCCCAATGTTCCCTCGACGCCACCCCCAAGGAGTTTGAAAACAGGATCAAGCGGGGCAACTGTTTGGCCGCTCGTAACCCACCAAGCAGCCCCGCGCCAAACAAGAAACCCGCCGAGTGTTACTATGAAGGCCGGAACTGCCAAATATCCGATTACCCAACCTTGGAAACTTCCAATGATCGCCCCTAAAGTCACACCAAACAAACATGTAATTATCCAGATAGACCAATGACCGCCACCAACCAAATCAGGGAGAAAATACACTTGCAGTGCCCCCATCATCATGCCGACAAACCCAAGGAGCGAGCCGACCGAGAGGTCAATATTTCGGGTTACAATAACAAAGACCATTCCCGTTGCCATTACGGCGACCGAGGCAGTTTGTACTGACAAATTAAACAAATTTCGCGGGGTAATGAAACGTCCACCAGTAATTAGATCGAACATGACCCACAACGCAACAAGCGCTCCTATCATGCCTAATAACCGTCCATCGATCCCCAGAGAAGCAAAATAGTTTTGCTTATCTTTGGCCATTTCCTGTTCCTTCAGAACTTTACAATAGGCAACTGTAACACGGACCAGAAGGTTCGGGCCTGTTTGAACAAATTGCTAATATTTTGTTTTTGAAAGACGCGTTTATTTACAAACGTCTGCTGTTGCACCACCAGCACAAAGAGCTTTCTTAGTAATCCAGCCTGCGTCCAAAACCAATTTCAAATTTTTAGCAGTTACGGGTACTGGTTCAAGGAATTTTGCTGTCATTTTCGTGCCTGCTGGAGAAGTCCAGCTCGAAGAACCAGCCACTTCCATCAGTTTTTTACCATTCGCCAATGAGACAGCTATTTCGCCAGCAGCTTTACCCAGATCGCGGGCGTCTTTCCAAACAGAGACTGTCTGCGTGCCACGTGCAACGCGGTTCAGTGCGGCATGATCACCGTCTTGGCCTGATACAGGTAGGCCTTCCATACCTTGAGCGGTAAGTGCCGCAACAACGCCGCCAGCAGTGCCATCGTTAGATGCAATGACCGCATCAACTTTATTGTCTTGAGCCGTCAGGATTTGTTCCATATTACGCTGCGCATTTGCGGGCAGCCAGCCATCCGTATACGCTTCTGCAACAATTTTAATTTTGCCCGCATCTACAGCGGATTGAATAATTTCTTGCTGTCCGCCGCGTAAGAAATCTGCGTTTGGATCAGTTGGCGAACCTTTGATCATAACGTAATTACCTGCAGGTTGGGCTGCAAGAATAGCCCGCGCTTGCATTCGACCAACTTCAACATTGTCGAAAGTCAAATAGAATGCCCGTGGATCTTCAATTAGGCGATCATAACCAACAACCGGAATTCCTTCATCAGCGGCAGCACTTACAGCGGGCCCAATAGCCGCAGCATCTTGTGCCAAGATAATCAAAGCATTTGCACCCCGTGCGATTAGACTCTCAACATCCGAAAGTTGTTTTGCAGAAGAACTTTGTGCATCCGCAGAAATATACGTTGCGCCAGCAGCATCTAGTGCAGATTTAATCGCAGCCTCGTCTGTTTTCCAACGTTCTTCCTGAAAATTAGACCAGCTGACACCGACGATCAATTCACCAGCCATTGCTGTACTAGCCATAACGGTTACAAGCGCCGTCGCAGCTATTAGTTTAATGCCCTTCATGTCTCTCTCCCATTGAATTTGACACAGCTCTCCCTTTCTGTGTCTGACGTTCCAACTATCAGCCGTTTTAATTTATCTGTCAAATTAAATTAAACCTAATATAGCCAATATTCAGGTGAATTTTTAATTAATCCTGCTAGAATGTAATAAATTACTTGTTGTTCGGCGATATTTTTTTTGTTATTCAAAATAAATACTCTAAGCACTACAACATCTGCTTTCTCAAAAAAAGCGGAACCAATCAAGAAAGTCGGTCTGACATGATGAATACAAGTACAACTCCCAATTCACGTTATTCCGATTTAGAAGATAAAGGGATTTTCATCTCTGGCGGTGCAACCGGAATTGGCAGAGATCTTGTCATTTTATTTCGTCAGCAAGGCGCTCACGTACTTTTCGTTGACATAAATAAAAAAGCCGGCGTTTCTCTCTGTGATGAGTTATCAGATTTTAAAGATGGCTCACTCACCTTTATTGAAGCAGATGTCACTAAAGACGACCAATTAGAGGCCGCCATCAGGCAATCCGACGAAAAAGGAAGTGGGCTTTATTCGATTATAAATAATGCAGCCTATGACATGCGTTTCAAATTCGAAGACATTACTCCGGAAATCTTCATGTCCACAGTAAACGTCAACTTGCGGCATCAATTTAAAGCAGCTCAAGTCGGCTATGAATTAATGAAGACACGCAAAAATGGGTCCATTATTAATTTTGGATCTGTAGCTCCAAAGATGGGCACAAAAGACCTTGATGTATACGGTGCATGTAAAATGGGTGTTCACGGCCTCACTCGTTCCATGGCCCGGACAATGGGCCCGCAAAACATTCGCGTAAATACACTCGTACCCGGCTGTATTCTCACGCCAAGACAACTCGAACTCTGGATATCCCCAGAAGATGAGATAAATATTCGATCACTTCAATGCATTGACCGAAGATTAATTGGAAAAGATGTTGCAGAACTTGCGCTGTTTCTGGCATCAAGTGCCTCATCAGCCTGTACTGCGCAGGAATTTATCGTGGATGGAGGCATTACTTGAGCGGACCAGGCTCCTTTAAAAATCAAACTATGTCAAAAGCCGGAAACCGCGCTGCCATATTGGAGTGCATTAGTACTGCTGGAAAAATTGCACGCGTAGACATTGCAAAAGTAACTGGGATTAATCCTGCAACAGTAACGGCGATGACAAGTGATCTCCTTGAAGAAGGTATTGTCGAAGCATTACCTGATGAAGAGAAACAAAACACAAAACGCGGTCGCCCTCAGGTTAAGCTTTGCCTCAACTCAAAAGCATTCATACTCGCCGGCGCAAAGATCTCAGAAGACGCCATAACTGTTGCCATTATCGATTTCGCGGGCAATCAGATTTCAGAATATGTTCGAGAGGGGAACAGCTTCTCCATCTCCAAAGAACAGCTTGCAGAAAACCTTAAAGAAGCAATCTCTGCGGCAATTGCAAATACAGATTTTTACCTTAGCGATATTTCAGCACTTGGCGTTGGGGTTCCAGGATATGTGGATATAGCGTCAGAATGCGTTCACTGGAGCCCTGCTATTTCTGATACCCCCACCAATTTCGTCAAAACTTTGAGATCAGTATTCGATTTTCCAGTCATGCTTGATAATGATGTCAACCTCGCTACGCTTGCCGAACAGCGCTTCGGGCTTGGCAAAGGGGTGTCTGACTTTCTAGTTGTGACAATTGAACATGGTGTTGGCATGGGGATAGTGCTCAACAACAATTTGTTTAGAGGAACTCGCGGGCTTGGCGGTGAATTTGGCCACACTAAGGTCCAATTAAACGGCGCCTTGTGCCGTTGCGGTCAAAGAGGATGTTTGGAGGCCTATGTCGCCGATTATGCATTATTGCGAGAAGCAGATACCGCGTTCAAATTCAAGACCTCACATGATCTGCCAACGGGTCAACGTCTTGCCGCTCTTTACCAGGAAGCAAAATCGGGTAATCAGGCCGCGCTTTCAATTTTTGAGCGAGCCGGCAGAATGCTTGGGATGGGACTCGCCAATCTTGTAAACATATTCGATCCCTCACTGATCATTTTCTCAGGTGAACGAATGCAATATGATTTTCTGTATGAAAAAGATGTTCTCGAAGAGCTTAGAAAAAACACCTTGGATATTGACCGCCCTCCCCCCGAAGTTCGCGTCCATAAATGGGGCGACTTGCTCTGGGCGAAAGGAGCTGCTGCGTGGGCAACCGAATATGTCATCCATCAGGTAGTTGCAAAAACAAATGCCTGTTAAATGGCTGTCGCTTTGTTTGATCTTTTGGTGTTCGATGACATCGGCAGGCCCAACCAATTATCCGGATGCACCAACAAATGCGGACTACAAGAAAGTTTCACCGATACAGGCAAAACTAGGGCAATTATTATTTTTTGATCCGATCCTCAGCGGCAATAAGAATATCGCTTGCGCAACCTGCCATCATCCAAAATTCGGAACATCAGATGGTGTTTCTCTTACAATTGGTGAAGGGGGAAAAGGTTTAGGTCCAGATCGACGTTATGTTTTTGGGGACAATGCCCCGGAACAGCGTATTGGCAGACACGCCCCCAATTTGTTTAATCTTGGTGCCTCTGAATTTCGCACCTTGTTTCATGATGGTCGTTTGGAAATTGAGGGCACACGAGTTTCTGGTTTTCGCACCCCCCTTGAAGACGATATGGTCAATAATTTTGACGGTGTTCTCTCCGCTCAAGCCATGTTTCCAGTCTTATCGGGAGATGAAATGGCCGGACATTATAATGAAAATGAAATTGCTAAAACTGTTCGTATTGGAATACTAACCGGGCCGAATGGCGCTTGGAAGAAACTTACCAACCGTATCGCCGAAATACCGGAGTACAGAGACTTATTCAGACAGGCATATAATATTACTGCTCCAAATCGACCAATTGTATTTACAGATATAGCAAATGCAATTTCAGATTTCGTCGCAACTGAATTCAGAAGTGATAGCAGTCCGTGGGATCATTTTTTGCGAGGTAAAATTACCTTACCTGATGCTGCGATGAGAGGGGCCGAACTATTTTACGGCAAAGCAAAGTGCGCATCGTGTCATTCCGGCAAATTTCAGACTGACCATAATTTTCACGCTATTAGTATGCCGCAGTTTGGGCCCGGGCGAAACGCCCGCTTTGAAGGACATCAACGTGACATTGGTCGGCAGCGTGTAACGGGCAAGGAAGAGGATGCTTACAAGTTCAAAACACCCAGCCTTCGAAATGTTGCTTTAAGTGCGCCTTACGGCCACACGGGTGCTTACCCAACATTAACAGGCATTGTTCGGCATCATCTGGACCCGAGCCGTTCCTTTACAGCGTATGACTTCAATCTGGCCAGCCTTCCAATATTTGGCGAAAAGAACCCTGATGATTTTCAGATTATGAAAAATGAGCGCGACAGAGCCGAAATTTTAGCTGCGAATACGCTAGAAAAACAGACTTTAACAGAGATAGAAATCAACGACCTCGTAAAATTTTTGCACTCATTGACTGACAAGACCTTCATAAATGGTCGCCTCGGAATTCCTATAACTGTGCCAAGTGGTTTGCCTGTTGATTAAAATTTCAGCGATGTGACTGCCAGCTTATTCTGTAGCTTTTCAATCTTCAGATGCTGATTGGCTGTAACCTCGACCCAATCACTTGGGGCATCCGCCGGCCAATTAATTCGCAGCCAAACTTTCTCGTTGTCCCCAAGACCGAAGTGGTGGAAACCTGCTTGACCACTGGCATGACCGCCGCCCACGGTAATTTCTCTGTGCCAAACACGAGATCCTGCCTTTAGTTCAATCCATGCACCAATTGCGTTACGATTGGTCCCATCTTGCAAAATCTTCAGGGATAAAAACGCTCCTGCATTCTTAGATATGTTTTCCAATATTTCAATATTAGCCCGCCGGTTCAGAGCCACGATATCAAGTAACCCATCTAAGTTAAGGTCAACAACAGCCGCGCCTCGTCCCCGAAATAAGCTCGCAACGCCCGCTTCAACGCCACGTTCTTTGAATTGTCCATTTGGCTGGGCCATCAAAAGATTGTTTGGATCTGACATTGCCGCGTCAGGCATTTGATCAACATTGCCTTTTGTAATAAAAAGATCGTCAAGGCCGTCATTATCTACATCCCCAAACTCAGCATGCCAGCCGGTTGAAGGGCGTCCATCCCCACCAACATAGGGCCTGTGCGCTGTCACACCAATTTCAAATCGTGCATTCTCGAAAGTTGGCGATTTTCCTGGTTTCAAAAATTGAAGTTTTTGATCGCCCATACTGGTCAGGTAGATCTCCGCGAAGCCATCTCCTGTAATGTCCCGACTGGCAATTCCCATTCCCCAAATACTGTGCTTATTCCACCCTTCAGCCTTGGTATACAATTCAGGTTCATCACCCATTTTCCAAAGTTGCTCAGCCCCGCCGCGAACATAATAATGTCTGTCGTTTGAAACACGCAAATCTTGCCGGCCTGTCCGGCCCCAGTCACTAAATAGCATCGATAAACTACAAAAACCGGGACTTAAAGGAATTGGGATGTCATATGCTGCGTTCTTTGGACGGTATAGATAGTTATTTTCGCAAGTACCAAAAGGCGCATCTTTATGATCACGGTCAACGTAATTTCCAACCGCAAAAGTTGGCAACACCTGCCCGTCTTCCCAAGTTGCAGAAAAAGCGGTACTCCACAGACCGTCGTCTTGGTATCCAAATGAAGCATTCGCAGCCGAGAAATGGCAATCGGGACCGCCTTTTAAAATCTTGTTTTCACCAACTTTTAACAAAAAGAGATCTATCCAACCGTCATTATCGATATCCAGCGCATAAGCACCAACAGTTGCAACTTCATTAGATTTATTTTGCACTCGAAACGAAAGTGTACTGTCCGCAGAAGGCGTTGTATTTATAAGCAATTTATCATTGGTACTGCCGCCAGATAGATATATTTCGGGATATCCATCCTTGTTGCAGTCAAAGACAGCAACGCCGCCACCAACGAAATGTTCCCATCCACCTGAATAGGTATGGTTTATCTTCAATTCTTCAGCACGATCGTGAAATTTCGGGGATCCTGCCATAACACTTTCTGAGAAAATGTAAGTGGAGATCATGAGCGTCCAGAACAAAAATTTACACTTTAAAAAAATGACTGACATTTCGGATCCAACTATAGATCAAGTAAATTCACTTGTTAATCAAACACCTTTGCAGATTTCCTAACAATAAGTTCACTATCCAGAATGGTCAATTCATCAATTGGCTCACCTGGATTAGACAGCAAAGCGACGAGTTTCTCCATTGCAACAATCCCTATTTCCCGGCGAGGTTGATGTATTGTTGTTAGCGGCGGATAATAACTCTCAGATAATTCAATATCATCAAAACCAACAACAGAAATTTCTTCTGGTACGGAGAAACCAGCTTCGCGCGCAGCGCTTATCACGCCAATTGCCATTTCATCATTGGCACAAAAAATTGCAGTTGGTATGTTTTCTGTATGGATAATCTCTTTAAAGGCCTTTTTACCTGAATTAATTGAAAAATCTCCAAAAAATATTTTGTCTTGATCTTGAGGAATACCCGCTTTTTCAAGAGCCTGAAAAAAACCTGAACGACGATCCTCAGTCAGAACATTGTTTTTGGGCCCCCCGACATGAACGATATTCTTGTGCCCCATTTCAATTAGATGCCCCGTCGCCTTGTCCGCAGCATCTACGTTATCGATGATAATTGTTGGGAAATTTGATCCGGGTATGCGTTCACATAATACGACCATCGGCGGCAAATTATTCATATAATTAGCGTTCGCCTCTGCCCCTTCAGGAACAGGAATATGCCCATTTAGAAGCAAAATTCCATCCGCCAAATTGCTTTTAATATAACTCGCATAAATATGCTCACGCGACGGATCATTATTTGTGTTCCCAATTAATACATTGTAACCCTCTCGGGTCGCGACACTTTCAATTCCGGACAAAATTTCACTAAAAAAAGGGTTACTGATGTCTGGAACAAGGGCAACAACCAAACCTGTACGATCCAATCGTAGATTTCTTGCCATAACATTTTCCGTATAACCTGTTTCAGCAACGGCAGCTCTCACCCGTTCACGGGTTTTCTCTGACACAACATTAGGTTTGTGAAGCGCACGACTAACTGTTGCGTTTGAGACGCCGGCCAAACGCGCAACATCATCAATCGTAATGTTTCTCTTTTTCATTTGATTTTGTTCTTTTCCCCAACCCAAGTTTCTTTAGATGTACATTCTTTATGGGAAAGAAGCCTCTTATCAAAGACACAAAAAAGAAATTGCATCCTATTTCACTCCAGTCAAGAATTCTGCATGTTCACACAATTGACAAAACAAGTATTTTCTTATTGAAGTATTCGACTTAGATCAAGAGACCGGCCAAGCTCGAGTACTTCGTGGGCCAACGAAGTTTCAAATGACTACAGAGCCTTCCAAACGGCTCCTTCATTGCTTGATGCGACAGCTGCTTCAATAAATTTCAAACCATCCAGTCCATCATACACTGTGGGAACCAGATTTTCTGTTTCAAACATAATCATATCCGCAATATCTGAGTATAAATTTGCAAACCCCTCGAGATATCCTTCCGGGTGCCCTGGAGGAATGCGCGTACCAGCTTCTGCAACAGGGAAATTCCCCGGGCCACCACGGGTAATACGCCTTGGTTGTTCCCCGAACGGCGAGAAAAGCAAATAGTTGGGATCTTCTTGAGACCATTCCAAACCTGCTTTTTCACCGTAAACTCGTATTTTTAGAGAGTTTTCATTACCTGGCGCCACTTGACTAGACCAGAGCATACCCCGTGCACCATTGCCATATCGCAACATGATTTGAGCGTTATCGTCCAAAGCACGTCCTTCCACAAAGGTCGTAAGCTCAGCACAAAGTTCAGTCACCTTTAACCCCGTAATAAAATTTGCGAGATTATACGCGTGAGTTCCAATATCGCCTATGCAGCCACCAGCTCCTGACTGTTTAGGGTCAGTCCGCCAGTTAGCTTGTTTATTATCGGCACCCTCTTGTTTCGTTGTAAGCCAATCTTGCGGATATTCAACATGGATCACACGAATATTACCAAGAGCCCCTTCCGCGATCATCTGACGCGCTTGGCGGACCATGGGATACCCAGTGTAATTGTGTGTAAGTGCGAATATTTTTCCGCTTTTCTCAACAATTGAGGCCAGTTCTTCAGCTTCAGCGGAATTCAACGTCATTGGTTTATCGCAAATGACGTTGATACCAGCTTCCAAGAAAGCTTTTGCAGGCGCAAAATGCATATTATTTGGCGTTACAATAGAAACGACATCAATACCGTCCTCTCGTGCAGCCTCAGATTTCGCCATTTCCCTAAAGTCGGTATAAGCTCGGTCTTCTGAAATATACAACTCAACTGCGGAGGCCTTCGCTCGGGTCGGATCTGATGACAATGCTCCAGCCACCAGTTCAAATCGATCATCTAGTCGAGCAGCGATACGATGCACGGCTCCAATAAAGGAACCTCGGCCGCCACCGACCATACCAAGTCGAAGTCGCCGAGATGTTTTTGATGTTGAATTCCCCTCAATAGCCATGTTCAGCTCCCTTAGCTAAGTCCAAGAATTCTACGATTGGCAGCATCGTCAGTACCGCCATCTGCAAAATCATCAAATGCGCGCTCGGTCACTCGAATGATGTGATCATTGATGAACTTTGAGCCCTCACGTGCGCCATCTTCAGGATGCTTAAGACAACATTCCCATTCCATGACCGCCCATCCATCGAAATCATTTGCCGCAAGTTTTGAGAAAATTCCTTTAAAGTCAACTTGGCCGTCTCCAAGTGACCTAAACCTGCCTGCGCGATCGACCCAAGGCTGATAGCCTGAATATACGCCCTGTTTTGCCGTTGGATTAAATTCTGCGTCTTTGATATGGACCATTTTAATCCGCTCTTTGTATTCATCAAGGAACGCAAGGTAGTCTAACTGCTGTAGCAAAAAATGGCTTGGATCATATAAAATATTGCAGCGTGAGTGATTATTTACCCGCTCAAGGAACATCTCGAAAGTAATACCGTCGTGCAAGTCTTCACCGGGGTGAATTTCGTAGCAAACATTTACTCCAGCATCGTCAAACGCATCCAAAATCGGTAACCAGCGTTTAGCCAGTTCGTCAAACGCAGCCTCAATCAATCCAGCGGGACGTTGCGGCCATGGGTATAGATATGGCCATGCTAGAGCCCCTGAAAAGGAGACATGATCGGTAAGACCCAGATTCTGAGAAGCTTTGGCGGCTTTCATCATCTGGTCAACTGCCCACTCCTGACGCGCCGCAGGATTGCCTCGAACTTCCGGCGCGGCAAAACCATCAAACATTTCGTCATATGCAGGGTGAACCGCAACCAATTGGCCTTGCAAATGAGTAGACAGTTCGGTTAGCTCGAGCCCATGTTCGGCGAGCGTTCCTTTGACTTCATCGCAATAATCTTTACTTGTGGATGCCTTATCCAGATCAAAAATTCGGCCATCCCAACTTGGCATTTGCACACCTTTAAATCCAACAGACGCAGTCCACTCTGCAATGGAGTTTAACGAATTGAAAGGAGGTTCATCACCAGCAAACTGTGCCAAAAAAATCGCAGGGCCTTTAATCGTTTTCATAACATTTCCTCCACGTTGCAGTGTCTTTTATTTATTATCAATAACCAGTGTTTCGTCTTCAGGAGACGTGCCCTGGTTAATTCGATTTTCCCAAAACTGTCCGACCGTTGCCAAATGCCCGTTCAGTACAATCTCTCCCGCAGTAAAATCCCGATTGGCCAGTGCTTCATATAATTTTAAGTGGTCTTTATGGGAGCGCACGCACTGTTCTTTTGATTTAAAAAATACCTTTCGACGATTTTCGGAGGTCAAATAAAACGAGTTTACCAAGCGCACATAAACTTGATTATGTGCGGCCTCCACAAGAGCGAG
>Ga0209826_1001964_pt1 | contig 13843 bp, 13 predicted proteins | sample GOMGulsemesocosm_5_FD_184637 | JGI IMG/M metagenome (GOLD analysis project Ga0209826, IMG submission 184637) | Methane-oxidizing microbial communities from mesocosms in the Gulf of Mexico - GOM15C Gulf of Mexico (SPAdes) (version 2) | ecosystem: Environmental > Aquatic > Marine > Cold seeps... | reverse complement strand
AAAGTTAATTCATAGTATTGATGCCAACACCGCCAGTAAAGTCGCTAATATTGATTTACCTTATGGCGGTTTGTTTATGCCAAATGCTGGTTGGTTATCACCTCCAGATGCAGTTAAGCAAATAATGACTGCTGCCAAGGAAACCGGTAAATTAAAAGTTCATACAAATACCGTTGTTAATAAAATAGAACAAGTACAACCTGATAATGAGAATAGCCAGAAAGAAAAAATTCATTGGTCACTCTCAACCAATCAAGGAGAGTATTCAGCCAGTGTTTTAGTTATTTGTGGCGGCGCAGAAATTATCGATTTAGATTTTATAAAACAACTGCCCTTTAGCTCAGTTCAAGGGCAAGTGACCAGTATGAAAACTAACGATAACATTAGTGAACTTTCAACGGTTATTTGTCATAAAGGTTATTTAACGCCTAGTCATAAGCAAGCACATTGTATTGGTGCAACGTTTAATAAAAACTGTACACGTACAACCGCTAAAGCAGAAGAAGATCAATTTAATCTAGAAATGTTAGCGACTTGCTTGCCAGAGTTATCTGCAAACATAAATTGGGCAACACAAGACATTGCAACGAGTAAATCTAGATTACGCTGCATGACACCTGATCATATGCCCATGGTTGGCGCAATGCCTGATATCGAAAAACATATTACAAGCTACCCTCATTTAGCAAAAGACAAAAATTGGAAGTACAAGCAAGCAGCTCCTGTGGTAAAGAATTTATATATAATGATGGGCTTTGGCGCACGAGGTTTATGCTCAGCGCCATTAGCCGCTGATATTCTTACCGCTGATTTATGTGGAACCCCCTATCCTGTAGAAAACGACATGTTATTTAATTTAAGTCCTAACCGTTTTGTTATTCGAGATATTATTAGGCGAAAAACTTAATTAGTCGCAGCTAAACTGTAACCTTTTTTTACTTGCGATCATCCAATGTATATTAGTAAAGAATAATGCTATCACTACTCTATATTTCATTGGATTATTAAATGCATAACAGCTCAATTGACAATGCCCTCACCACAAATGTTTCATGTTCAGAGCTTGCCTTAAAAGAAAGTGATAAGTCTGAGAAAAGTGTTCTACTCACATCAAATATAACACTAGCTGCATTTCCTACAGATACTATCACAGGAAAAATAATTCATATTTTTGCTCCTATTCTAGATAGATTATTAGGTATAAATAAGCTCAAAAGCATTTACCTTAAACAAAAACTATCAGGATTAAATAAACAGGAATTTTGCCAAAGACTATTAACCGGCTTAGGTGTAACGGTGTTAGATGGCGAGAAGCTCACCGCTAAAATACCCAAAACAGGAAGGTGTATAGTCGTTTGCAACCACCCTTATGGCATGGTCGAAGGCATTATTATTGCTCAGCTATTAAATGCTTATCGCAGCGATACTAAAGTTATGGCAAATATTGCCTTAAAAACTTTTAAAGAGATTAACGACTATTTCATTTTTGCCAACCCGTTAAAACCTAATGCCCCTGTGAATGCTACTGCAATAAAACAATGCTACCAACATGTTGAAAATGAAGGTTTGTTAGTAATATTTCCAGCGGGGCGTGTTTATTACCGATTTCGTTTAGCGATGCTTGCTCATGAAATGTTCAAACTTCAGGGTCATAAAATCACCTTGAGCACTCACAACTTGATCACACCTAAGCAATTACATACATTCGACACTACTGAAAAGAAGAACGCTTTTGTTTGTAAAAACCCAAGGTATCGCACGCTTTATGGCACCGTGTCCCTGAGTAAATTATACGACCCCCGCTCTGTCGCTATCATGGAAAAAGCAATGGTAAATAAAACAGAGGGCGTTTGTGCAAAAAACAAGTTTACGGGCAAGTTACACCCAGAGGTTAATCAATTCATTACGCAAGAAAGGTTAGGATTAAAGGCGTTATCCACTATGGTTATGGCATTAGAGCAAGACGGTAAAGACATTCCTGTTTTACTCAAACAATATCATAAACTAGGGGCTAATTTTCACTGTATAACTATTGATAATAACTTTAATCAAACCCCTGGTTTGCTATTAAGCGTGCATTTACCTATCGCTCCAGAGAAGTTATTAAAATTGTATTTAGGTGATAACAAAGCTGATTACTTAGCGTTTAGAGAGTAACACCAAGTAAATGCAATATTGAAAAGAAGCTTGGTATATCAAGCTTCTTTTCTAAGGTAAGTAGCCGTTGCCGGCGCTATACCAAAATTGGCAGGTAAATCTACACTTTGTTGTAGGGAAATTTGCGTAATCATAGCGTAATGATGAACGGCATGGCTAGCTGTGAAAATCAGCTCACGCGCTAATGACGTTGGCACTGACTGTACTTTTGTTTCACTCACTGAAATTTCGGTTGATAGCATAAGTGCCTGATTCAAATCTGTCGTTGTTAATGATGTTAACCAATGGGCAATCTGAGTTAACTTTGCTTGTGCTAGTTCAGGCTTAAACTCTAATTTATCGTTTCTATGTCTAATATCATAATCTACAACGCCCTGACTTAAGCCTGAAATAAGCGCTAAGTAATGATCAATAATATGGCGCATATGAGCACCTGCAGAGCTAATAAAAAAGGGAGTAGCACGTCTTGGTAATTTTTTATATTTTCACTATTGGATATTGTATTTAGGTAATCTTACCCTTGCTTTATAATTTCTAACTGACTCGTTAGCATTGTTTAATCCTTGTGATCTTGCGCTACTTTAACCGCTGCATCGTGAGAGTACCTTGCTTTTAAAATAGCTGTCATTAATGCTTCTGGCACTTTGTCTATTGGCTCAGCAATAACAAAACCTTCTTTTGATAAACGAATATTATCTTTGTAATCATTTACATAGGACTTACACTCGCGACACATTGAGATATGCATCTTAAATGTAAACTGCTGGCTAAAAGACAAATTTCCTTGGTGAAAATCATACAGAAAACCATCTACTTCTTGGCAAGTTAACATACCGGGAACATACTTTGTCATTAACCGTTTAATCATTAACATGTTTGCCCGATCCCTTAAGTAATGCCGTTAATAGCAGCCTTGCTCTATGTAACTGAGTTTTCACTGAGCCTTCTGATATTGCTAGTACTTGAGCACTTTCTTTTGTACTTAACTCTTGGATGTCACGAAGCATCAAAACGTTACAGTATTTTTCAGGTAATTGAAAAATAAGATCTGCCATGTCTGTTTTCAGTTCAATTTTTTCAAACATATTTTCAATATTATTGCCTTGAAAATCAGAGAATACAGTACGTTCACCATAACTGTTATAGCGTTGCGAGAAATCATCTAAATTTGAAATAGAGGAAAGGCGTTTACTTTTATGAGAGCGTATTTGCATTAATGCGCAATTAACCGTAATACGGTGCAGCCACGTGCTAAGTTGGCTGTCTCCTTTGAAGGTATGAATATGCTGAAAAGTTTGAATAAACGCTTTTTGCAGACACTCTTGTGCATCATCAGGGCACATAAAATAGCGGCAACAAATAGCATACATTTTATCGCTATAATCACGCACTAATTGCTCAAATGCAGCGTCACTATTCGCTTTTAATTGAATAACTAAAGCCTTTTCTGCTTGCTGGTTAGTTTTTTGTTTTGTTAACGACTCGGTTACCGTAGAATTTCAGTAGTTTTAACCTTAAATACAGTACCTCATTAACTTATCATGACTTTCTGTAAATCCAACCAAAAATTTTTAACAATAGCATAGTCTTGTGGACTAAGTTCGACTTTTGCTTGCCTTAATTTTTCTGAGATTAGCGCAATTAACTTTGGTGATATTTGCTGATGCTCATCGCCAAAATCAGTTGCCGATACAGAAATAAACCCACGCAGGTAACCGCTAGCAAATAAGATATCACTGTTAACATCTTGGTCAAACAAGCTATCTAAATACTGATAAATTTCATTGACTGTATTTATTTTTTTAAACATTAAAACCTAATATCTCTACAAAATATAAAAAATTAATTTTACCTCTAAAGCTTCAATAAATATATCCTAGCCATTAATTTTAAACCACTTTAGCGATTATCTGATAAAGAATTTATTTTAGCACCCAAGCTCTTCACCCATTAATAAAGTTATCAATAAGTATGAAAAGTGATATAAAAATAGTTTTTCTAATTAAATAAAGCTTTATCGTTAACAAAGATAAAGAGGAAAGCTAATGGTCGCAACAGCGCCTTGTTCGTCAGTTCGGTTTGCTAACGACAGTTCACCTTCATGGTTTCTTATTATTTGCCTACTTAACGCTAAACCTATGCCTGAGCCTGTGGCTTTGGTGGTGTAGAATGGTACAAATAGGTTTGCGGTATTGGCAATGCCACAGCCTTGATCTAATACTTTAATAACAATCTGCTGAGCGATTTGGTAAACCTGTATTTCTATATTTTTGTTTAAGTTATTGCTTAAATTGGCGTTTAACTTTTCGTTTGAACCTTTGTTTGCATGCTGAGCTTCTTTAGCATTTTTAATTAAGTTTAATAGTACTTGTTCAAGTTGCCCTTTATCAGCATTGATAAATAAAGCGCTAGATAAATTCACGGTTACTTGTTGCACTAAGTTAGCAACACCTTCTAACAACTCGGTTAAATCAAAACTCTGATAATTGGGTAACGGTAGTTTAGCTAGGTCTGAATAACTGTCGATAAACTGCAACAAATTATTGCTTCGGCTATCTATAATTTTAATAGCTTGTTGGCATTTCTCCGCTGTTAAATCAGGCATTTCAAGTAAGTTTTGGCTTAGTGTTGAGATAGGGGTTAAAGAATTTCTTACTTCATGATTAAGAATTCGAATAATATTCTGCCAAGCCTGCTGCTCATTTTTTTGCAGCTCTAGCGTAATATTATTCAACATCAGTAAGTGATAATTATTGTTATTGTCTTTAAATTCGCTTTGTCTTATCTGCCAGTTATTTGTCATATTAAAGGCGTTATGCTCAGAAAATCGCCATAAACCTTTATGCTTTTCTAAACCTAATTTTTCAGCCGGGCTTTGCTTCAACGTTTGCCATGGTACTGAAAACAAAAGTCCTACCGCCGGATTAGCATGCTGCAACTGGTTTTTCTGATTAAGAATAAGTACTGGTGAGTCTAATTGCTCGATGAGGCCATACAATAAGAACATTTGCTGATCGTAGCGATTTTTACTTACTTGCAAATTTTGGCTTAGGGATGACAACTCATCAAACAATGTCGCTACAATACCCTGAGAATAAGGCGAGTTAGCTCTAAGACTGTAGTCTTCCATTTTTAATGCGTCAGCTAAGCTAGTCAAACTATAATAGGGCGCGATAGTTAATCGATATATCGCGACAACTAAGCTGGTATATATCACCAAAAGTAACAAGCTTAGTGTTAACCAAAGCACCCAATCAAAATCAAATGCAAATCCAGACACAATAAAAATGACGATTGTTGGTGATATAATAGCAACAAGCAGCCAGCCAAGTCGTTGCTCTAGGCTATGCCCTTTTTCTAAACTATGCCGCGGCTCTAAGTTAAGATTTTTGGTCAATTTGATATTTCTCTAATCGTCTATAAATTGCATTCTTTCCTAAACCTAACAACTCACCCGCCTCGATAACTTTTCCTTTCGTTCTTGCTAATGCCTGTTTAATTAATCGTTGCTCAGCCTCATCAATGGTCATAAATGGCATTTCGTCACTCGAATTTATCGTCAACTGCTCATTTAAGCCACTAACTTGAATTTCGTTTGAGTCACTTAATAAAACAGCTCGCTCAATTACATGACTAAGTTCACGAATGTTTCCAGGCCAGTCGTATTGGCATAAAGCGGTTTTTGCTTGTTTTGACAAAAAGAGTCCTTTTTTGTTGTACTTATTGCTTTTCTCCACCAGAAAATGCTCAGCTAACGGTAATATATCTTCTTTTCTTTGTCGTAACGGTGGAATATCAAGCACGATGGTATTGAGTCGATAATATAAATCTTGACGAAACTCACCGTTAGCAATGGCCTGTTTAAAATCGATATTACTGGCAGCAATTAACCGAACCTCTGCCTGCAAGGTTTTACTTGAACCAACCGCCTCAAATTCACCTGACTCAAGCACTCTTAATAATTTAGGCTGTAAGTTCATTGGAATAGTACCAATTTCATCAAGAAACAAACTACCTGATTGGGCTGCTTCAAAACGTCCCATGCGATCTTTTTTTGCGTCGGTAAAGGCGCCTTTAGTATGACCAAACAGCTCACTTTCAAACAATGTTTCTGGAATAGCGCCCATGTTTACCGTAACGTAACTCTCACTATAACGCGTTGAATGTTGGTGAATATAACTGGCTAACAAACTTTTACCTGTACCATTTTCCCCGGTGATTAAAATTGGCGTATCTGTTACGGCAAGTTTTTTAGCTTGGGCAAGCACCAACTGCATGGCTGCAGACTCACCTAACATAAATACGTTATTTGATGGCCGCTGTGCTTTAAGGCGCTTGTTTTCTAGTTGCACAGAGCCTAACTGAAATTGTTGCTCTATCAAACGAATTAAGCGCTGATTTTTCCAAGGTTTTTCAATGAAATCTTTCGCGCCAAGCTTAATAGCTTCAACGGCAATTTCTACGGTAGACCATGCGGTCATAACAATAACGGGAAAGCTGTAGTTTTTATCTTTTAAGATTTTCAACATGTCTAAACCTTCTCGGCCAGACGTAGTATCGTATTGAAAATTCATGTCGAGTAACATTAAATCAACGTGTTGTTCGGCTATTTTATCTAATGCATGTTGCGGTGATTCTGCTTCAATGACGTTAAACCCATAATTTTCAAGCACAAATCTAGCGGATAAGCGCAGGTCACTTTGATCATCAACAACAATGATTGTTTTTTTCATATTGTCTTTATCTTCTGTTAACTTTATTATTTTTTGTTTTTAGGTACTAAAATTACTAGCTTAAATAATATTTATAAATAGACGCAATAGCCATATGACTACTGCGCACTATCGTTTTGTTTATATCTTTATTCATTTCTCAGCGCTTTTATTGGGTCTGTCGCAATAATTTTTCTCGCCGGAAAATAACAAGCGGCTAACGCGATGACAATTAACGCCAGTATACAGCTAGAGGTCATCAACCAATCAAAACTCAACCATTGATTAATATACTGCTGTGCCCAACTATAAAGTACCACGGCTAATAACAAGCTTAATACAAAACCTGTGGCAATAGGCTTAAATGAATCGCTAATGAATTCAAATAACATCCGTCGGCTTTTAGCACCTAACGCCATACGAATACCCAGTTCATATCGTCGCATTTGGCTGTTATAACTAATAACACCATAGATACCTATCGCTGCCAAGAGCAAAGCAAAAACACCTAATACTAAACTTAACCACAAAGTAAGTTTTTTCTGGTAAACCAACTGCTCATGAATGTCTGAGACTGAGCTGAAACGCCATACTTTGATATCGGTAAAGTGTTCATCAAGTAAATTAATAATATCCGTTTTCGCTAAAGTTTTACCCTCTTGCATTCCGATGATGAAATTTGTGCGAGAGTGGGGGAAATACATCATCGCCCCCTGCGTTTTTTCATCGTTGTAAGGGTTATAAACGTTATCTACCACGCCAACCACTGTCCAGGTATCACCACCAGCTGAATAAACTACTTTACCGATAATATCTTCAACTTTTCCGCTACCATCACCAATACCAGCAATAACTTTTGTCGCAGCCGTTTCACTTAAAATAATAGTGTCGCTTGCTTCTCTGGCTTCTTGCTGATTAAAACCTCGGCCAGCAAGCATGGTTAAACCAACCGTATTAAAATAATTGTTATCAATGAATACAAAAGGTAAGTGACCTAACTTGACACTGTCGCTATTAAAAATACCTGTATTATTACTGCCACGCCTGATAGGAGCATTACTAGCACGTGATATGTCTGTAACACCGTCGATGTTTTTTAATTGCGCAAGCAAATCACGAGAAAGTTGTTTTTTTCTTTCTTTTTCTGGGTAACCTTCACCAATATCTAGCTCTAGATAATATAGGTTTTCAACTTCAAAGCCTAGTGGATGATAAAGCACTTTAAGGGCATTACTCATTACCAAAGTGGTGATTATTAATAGTAGCGTTGCTAAACAAATTTGACTGGCAATTAAAATATTACGAACTTTGCTGTTAACCTGTGCGCCAGTGCCCTTACCGCTTGACTGCAATTGTAGAATTAGCTGTTTGTAGTTAATCAGTTTTAAAGTAATAAGTGCAAAAATCAACGACAATGTTAGGGTAAGAATACCAGCAAAGGCCACTGACGTTAGGTCTAATGATAACTCCGCTAAACGAGGCAAAGCGTTACCTGCGGCAATATGCAATAGTTTAATAATCCAGCCGGCAAGGGCTAGGCCGATGATCATTGAAGCAGTGCAAAGTAATAAGCTTTCTAACCAAATATCAAAAAATAAATGTTTGATCTTTGCCCCTAAGGTTGCTTGAATCACTAATGCACGTTGTCTTTGTGCTGCTCTGGAAAAGAATAAATTAGTAATATTGGCACAAGCAATAAGTAGCAACACCCCGGCACCCAGTAAGATTAATAGTACGATATATTTATTATCACCTATGATGGCAATTTGTAAGTCTTGAAATTGGGCGATAATTGCTTGATGTTTGGCAGTGCCAACTCTGCCATTTTGTTGAAATATAGGGTCAACAAGCTTATTAAACTCGTCGATTACTTGCGTAATAGTTGTTGCTGGCGCTAATTTACCAATGGCAGCTGTTTGACTGTAGATATAGTTCCATGTTTCTTCATCTTGGCCATGAAAATCCCACGGTAACCACATTTGTGAGTTAGAATCGTCAGCAAAATTACCTGGCTCAGCAAAGCTCGAAGCAACAACACCAACGACTTTATATTGCTGTTCACCTAAGGTAATATTTTGACCAACAATATTGCCATCTGCACCAAATTTTTCACGCCATAATTGTTCGCTAATTAGGGCACTTGCCTTGTTGCTATCAATGCTTTCTTGCTCGGTAAAAGCGCGGCCAATAAGAATGGGGGTACCTAACAGGTCGAAATATTCAGGAGTAACATAACTGAGCTCTATTAATGGTTTGTCGCGTAAGCTTGCTAATATTGTGTCGCTGCGAAATACCAAAGCCATAGCTTCTAAGCTTTGTTGTTGTTGATACATTAATTTTTGGGCAACAAAGTATTGTGAGCCAGAAAACTTTCTATCCCCTTCTTGTAATTCTTGCTCCATTAAAATGAGGCGCTGGGCATCTGGATAGGGTAATGCTTTAAAAAGCAATAAATGGTTAAGACTAAAGGCAGCCAACAAAACACCTAAAGTTAATGACAAAGTGAAAACGGTAGTTAATACAAAACCAGGAACACGAGACAAACTAACAGCAGTTGCTTTCACTTCCTTTAATAAAGTACTCATAAAGCCTCCTGCAAAGCAATATTGTCTAAAATAACACCGTCTAATAAGTTAAGCTTTATGCTGGCGTGATCCGCATATCTTGGATCATGCGTAACCATACAAATGGTAGTACCCTCTTTATTTAAGTTATCTAATAAGGCCATCACCAAGTCGCCATTTTTAGAGTCTAAGTTACCTGTTGGCTCATCCACCAAGAGGATATTTGGCTTACCAACTAAGGCACGGGCGATAGCAATACGTTGTTGTTGTCCACCTGAAAGTTGGTTGGGTTTATGTGAACATCGATGCTGCATTTCTACCTTTTCTAAACTGTTCATCACTTGCTCATTGACTTCTTTGGCAGATAATTTAGGCTCACGATATTTTAACGGTAAAGCGACATTATCATAAACACTGATTTCATCAATTAAGTTAAATGCCTGAAAAATAAAGCCTATATGTAAGTTTCTAATTTCAGCTCGGTCATCATTGGTTAAGTTGGCTACTTGTTGATTTTTGATCAAATAACTACCTTCTGTTGGAGTATCTAATAAGCCTAAAATAGATAACAGTGTTGATTTGCCACAACCCGACGGACCCGAAATTGAAATGTAATCCCCTTCATAAATAGCCATATTAATATCACGAAGTGCATGCGTTTCCATATCAATTTTTGAGTAAACTTTACTGATGTTTTTTAATTCGATAAGTGCTTGTTTGTTCATAATTTAGTCCTTGCTAATCTATTCTGATTAATCTGTGATAGTCATTGTGTGATTTTGTCGCCAGCTAGAAGTATCTGAAACAATAAATTGTTCTCCTTTGCTAGCGCCTGAAAGTAGTTCGATATTATTGCCAATAATTCGGCCGAATTTCATCGTTCGTTGTATTGCAGTTTGTTTATCAGCATCTAAGGTATATACCTGCTGGCTTGAGTTAGCTTTAACACCAACGGGGTGTTTTACATAAAGCGCATCGTTAAGCATGCCTATTTCAATTTTCCCTTCAACTTTTAGCTCGGGTCTTGCATTTGCAGGCAGCGCTTGAGTTATATCAATATCAATCAAAACACTGCCATTGGTGATAACGGGGTCAATGCGATTCACTACCCCTCTAATCAGCGCGCTTCTAGTATTTATTTCTGCTTCATGACCGATAGCAATGTCTTGTGCCTCGCCTTGTGGAATTTTAAGTTGTGCCATCATGGTTTTACTGCTGGCAACTAACGCTAATTGCTCCCCTGCGGCGACACTCTGCCCTAACGTTACCGGTAATGATTGCAATACCCCTTCAATATCAGCACGAATCACCAACCCTACTTGTAAAGCTAGTTTCAAAGCCAAGTTGGCTTTAAGTTGCTTAGCAAACTGCCCTTGTACCGCAATTTTTTCTTGGTGTGCTTTTTCTAAATGAGACAACCTTTTTTGTTCTATTTTTAGCTGCTTTTCAAATTGGTTTTCCGATAATTTTGAGCGTTTAAACTCTATTGCCGATACTATGCCTTTTTCAGCTAAGCTAGTTTGCGCTTCAACTTTTAACTTAGCCGCCGCTAAATCAGAGTCTATTTTCACTAAATTTGCTTGATGTGACAAATACTCACTTTTTTGGTTAATGATCAATTCACGCAAACTAGCATTATGTCTCACCAATCCCATTTGGGCATTATTAACTTGCAACAAAAGATCTGGATTACTCAATTTCATAATAACAGTATCTGCTTCAACCTGAGTGCCTGGTAATACTAATATTTCTTCTATTGTTGCTACCGTTGGTGCTGTCAGTAGTCGCTTGTGTTTAGAAATAAGTTTGCCAAAGCCTGAAATAGTAAGAGGTAAATCACTTTGTTGTACTGAGGCGACCCGAATGTCGCTTCTGCCTACTTTTACCTCTGAACTAGGGCTATTAAATTGCCAACCAGCGAAGGCTAGTGCACAGGCAAGAAAAGCTGAGCGCTTTAACCATGATACTTTTTTTACTTGAGGCGTTTTCTTGATATCCATTATGTTCCCTACACGATAGTGAAATGTGCTAATTAACTTAATGTCTATATAGCTAAAGGTGTGCCAACTCGTAACGCTATGGTTTTAAAGACATAAACAAAAATAGCGCGACTTATTAGATATAGGTTGTACCGAAAAAGGGAATGTTTTCTGAAAAACGTGAAAAGTATCATTTGAAATTAATATACGAAGTAATTCCATTACTTTAAGTGAAGTGTAAAGTTGATTAGGATTAAATTTTGGCAATAATTTTAGCTTTAATGTCAGGTACTCATATCATAAGGGTTGGTTTTAGATAACAGAGCCGGGGTTGTCTATAGTTCGTTGCTTTATCTTGGCTAGCACAAAACGCGCTATGGGACGCTTCAAAAACAAAAAGCCTGAATAATTGCTTATTCAGGCTTTTTTTATCATCTTTTTTAACAAAAACAATCTGTTAAAAAGCTCTTACTTTTTACCTAACTTCTCAGTTATACGGGCTTTACGGCCAGATAACTCACGCAAGTAGTAAAGTTTAGCTTGACGAACAGCACCGCGGCGTTTGACTTCAATAGAGTCAACAATTGGGCTATGTGTCTGGAATACACGCTCTACACCAACACCGTTCGAGATTTTACGAACAGTGAACGCAGAATGTAAGCCACGGTTCTTAACAGCAATAACAACACCTTCAAATGCTTGAAGACGTGATTTATCACCTTCAGTAACTTTTACTTGAACTACAACAGTATCGCCTGGGGCGTATTCTGGTAGATCTGTTTTTAATTGCTCTTGTTCGAGCATATCAATAATTTTACTCATAATACCTTCTTCCTAGTTTGCACAGTCTAAGTGGATTTTGTTTGCTTCTTACCTTTTTGTGCCTTAATAAGAGCTAACATTTTTTCCTGCTCAGCTGTCAGAGCTAGGTTTGTTAATAATTCTGGTCTTCTGATCCATGTTCTCAATAGAGATTGTTCTTGGCGCCAAAGACGTATGTGTTCGTGATTCCCGCTTAGCAAAATTTTTGGTACTGACATTTCATCCCCGCTAGGGGTAGTCAATACTTCTGGCCTTGTGTAATGCGGACAATCTAATAAGCCTTGTAAGCCACTCGAAAAAGAATCCTGAATTGCTGATTCTTTATGTCCTAATACACCCGGCACTAACCGTGCTACAGCATCTATTACATTCATAGCAGGGAGTTCTCCACCACTTAAAATGTAATCGCCAACCGACCATTCTTCGTCAATATCTGACACGATTAATCGCTCGTCTATGCCTTCATAACGACCTGCTATAAATATCAGGCAGTCATCTTGCGCTAATTCACTTACACCCGCTTGGTCCAATTTTCTCCCCTGTGGCGACAAATAAATAACCCTCGCTTTTCTACCATCAGCTTCAGCCGCTTTACGCGCTTCACTTATGGCATCCCGCAATGGTTGCACCATCATCAACATGCCTGGACCACCGCCATAAGGACGATCATCAACAGTGCGATGTCGATCATGAGTAAAGTCTCTTGGGTTCCATTTATGGAACTCAATTAACCCACTACGGATCGCTCGGCCTGTCACCCCATACTCGGTAATAGCGTCAAACATTTCGGGAAAAAGGCTTATCACCCCTATCCACATTTTGCTTTTCTTCAACGAAGAATCAACACTAGTCACAAGTTAGAAACCTGGGTCCCAGTCAACACAAATTTGTTTATTTTCAATGCTTACCGATTCAACAACTTGTTCTAAAAGATACGGAATTAACCGCTCCTTTTTACTAAAGCCATCGTTTAGGTTTGCTTTTACGACCAGTACATCGTTAGCGCCAGTTTCCAACAAATCAGATACCACACCTAGGTCGTAACCTTTAGTGGTAACCACAGCCATACCGATTAAGTCACGCCAGTAATAATCACCTTGTGATAATTCTGGTAATGTAGCTTCATTGGTGAGTATTTCTGAGCCGACCAATGCTTGCGCATCATCTCTGTCATCAATACCGCCAACTTTAACGATTAAGCCCTTGTTGTGCTTGCGCCAATCAGTAACATCTACTGTTCGCGTTTTATTTCCTAATTTTAATGACCAAGGAAAATAGTCAAGTATGGCATCAGTTTCATCGGTGAATGAATGAATTCTCAACCAACCTTTGATACCGTAAACAGCGCCTACTTTACCTAAGATAATTTGATTTTCTGTACTCATAACAACTCACTAATTACTACTATTGCCTACTAAGCAATTAAGCCGCTGCTTGAGCGTCTTTAACTAACTTAGCCACACGATCAGATACACCAGCACCCTGACCAACCCAATGGTTGATACGGTCTAGGTCTAAGCGTAATTTTTCAGCTTGACCTTGTGCTGTTGGGTTGAAGAAACCAACTTTCTCGATGAAACGACCATCGCGAGAGTTACGGCTATCTGCA
>Ga0209826_1001962_pt1 | contig 13853 bp, 11 predicted proteins | sample GOMGulsemesocosm_5_FD_184637 | JGI IMG/M metagenome (GOLD analysis project Ga0209826, IMG submission 184637) | Methane-oxidizing microbial communities from mesocosms in the Gulf of Mexico - GOM15C Gulf of Mexico (SPAdes) (version 2) | ecosystem: Environmental > Aquatic > Marine > Cold seeps... | reverse complement strand
AATTATCCGCTACGACACAAACCGTGTGCGGGGAAAGACATTTCCCCAGAAAAGTGCAGCCACTCACATCGCCATCGGAAGCCTTATAGAAAATATTCATCAATTTTCAATGGGCGCCAACATCTCCTATGACCTATCTCTTTGGCCAGAGCACTCAGAAAAACTGACTGCATATGCCGTCATAAGTAATATAAGGGCGAACGCTCATATATCAGAAAATTCAAAACACCCGTTATTCAAGCGCCACACAAACCGCTTTCCCTATAAGAAAGATTCAGTTTCAGAGTCAACGATCAAGCTGATGACGAATTCCACAGAGGGAGATGCACGAATTCAAGTACTTAATGATAAGTCGCTGATAAAGACAGCAGCTCGACTGATTACAAATGCTTCCGAAGTACGCTTTCAAACCCAAGAAGTACATGAATGGCTTGGAAGAAGCTTCCGTTTTAGTGCTGAGGATGTAAGAAAGTCTGACGGGTTAGACATTAAGACCCTTGATCTCCCCTTAGGCGGCACTCTGTTTTTACGATTTATCCGCCCCTGGTCCCGTATGCATGCCCTCAATCGAATAGGCGCCTACAAACTGCTCGCCACCATCGACGCCGCCCCGATCAAGGTAGCGCCTGCCCTAGTAGCCTTTATCGCCCCCCAAACACCTCAGGGCGCACTGGACGCAGGACGACTGCTCACTCGGACATGGATACAGCTCAATGCTCAGGGTATCGCCGTACAGCCATACTATGTAGTGGCCGATCAGCTCACCAGACTGGTCGATAAAACAGTCCCCACCGAGCTGATCCATCAAGTTATAGAGCTTAAGGAGCAATCGCAGAGACTGTTTCACTTAAACCGAAATGAAACACTCTATATGCTATTTCGCATAGGTTACCCAACCAAAGACCCTGTTCGCTCAAGACGACTCCCTATCGATCAAGTTTTTACCGACCTAACCACGCCCTAATTATTTATTAATTCACCGAAATAGAAAAGTATGGAGAGTACGACTAAGAACAATTAAGCGGCAGAAGTGAATTTATTAACCGCTATTTTTTATGCTTTTAACCCTTTGAACCACGACAATCACAGGATTCGGTTTATCTTAATTTTTATTTCATAATCGTACAGCCATGACAAACACTTAACATTCACCTGTAAGACAATGTAACAACCTAAGCCAACTTCGCCATAAATCGTTTGCGTACCATCATCAACATAAAACGTTGCACAGGATTGTTGTTACCCCACGGCCGCCAGGTGTGCTTTAGCGTATTTTTGTAAGCGTCAAAGTGTAAACCATGGGGAGCGGTTACTACCTCGCCGCGGTTAAGCAACACCTTAAGCGCATTGGTGGCGGCCACACCCGCGCAAAGTTCACAGGCCATCGGGGTCGACGGTCCCTTTTTACCCTTTAAGTCGACGCGACTTTCATCGACGAGATAGCCAAGCTGTAACATAGCTGGAGACAAACCGAGTAGGAAACGCAATTGGCGCTCATCGGCGTCGCAACCTTCCATGCAGAAGTAATCTTCAAAACTCATGTGGCCGGGTAAAAAACACATCAACGCTACGCCCATACCCAGTGGCGCGGCAGTAATGGCTGGTATGCCTTTGCGCTCACAGGCGGCAAACACTTCACGGCGCACATCCAATACAAAAAAATCCAAGCCGTCAATATAGAGGTCAACACCCTCCAAAAACTCATCGATATTGTCGCTATGAATCCCCTTTCGAAAAGTCTTCATACCCATATCAGGGTTAATACCCTGCGCCATTTCAGCCATCACCTCGACCTTCTCACGGCCAATATTTTGCATGTAGGCGCCAGCCTGACGATTAAAATTGCCCTGCTCAAAAATATCCAAATCGGCAATGTTAAAATTACCGATACCTAAGCGCGATAAAGTCAGCAGGTGAATTCCACCCACACCACCCACACCGGCAATAGCCACTCGCTTTGATTTTATTAACTGTTGCTCGGCTTCGGTTAGCCAACCAATATTGCGGGAAAATGCATCGTCATAATCAAATGAGTTCGACACAGCCACACCTCACGAAAAACGCAGAATTGAAGATAAGGATTAATGCATCGTCTCAAAGCTCTCACTCACCTGCTCATATACCGCGTCATACAAACCTCTCAGGTCAGCCCTCATACCGGCTAAGGCGTAGTCGGTCGTAATGAAGTACGCCGCGCGAATACCGTGGTAATCAATGTCTCGTCCAGCGCGGGTGACTTTTATGCCTGAGCGCTCCAGCAGTCGAGGTAAAAATGGCTCCATCATCATAAAGACGTTGGTACGTCCCGTGAGATCGGTCAGTGCGGTAGACGCCAAAAAAGCCGACACGGCTATCAAGGGGTAGGTACGTAACTCTTGTTCCGATGAATGGATTGGCTCGACAAACTTGCCGCAGCTATTATCCTGCTCCCCCGGGCGCTTACGAAACGCGCCGTCGACGGCTAGGCGGGAAATTTCACAGAGGGTGCTGCGCTCTAGGTGCAGGTAATCCAACAGGTTGCGATCGAGCGAGCTGGAACAATACTTTTCCAGTGGCAAGGGGTCGCGCACCTCATTACTGTATGTCGGCACTAAGCGCACGCAGCCTGCCGGCTTGTTAGTCGCTCGGTGGGTCACCAAACAATGACGCGACTGATGGTCGTATGCATCGAATTCAATTTCATCGGGGAAATCGTCGGTCGACTCAAACTGAAACTCTTCGCAGTAGACGTTATAGCGAATACGATAAACGTCTTGTTTCTGGGCACATGACGTTGCGTAATCAACGTGAAAGTATTCTTGAAAGGTATCTGCCAATGTCATATCTTGCACGCTGCTGCTCCACCGTTAATACAGAGTTAAACTTCCTATGCCAACAGTCTAGCTCTAATAAAACACGGAGGGGGCAGCAGAAGTTCGCTGCTAAAACGAAATAAAACTAAGGGGGTAGTTGAATAAAACCTGATGGTATAGCAAACACGGCTCGCACCTAGACGGCCGTTACAAATACGTCTCGGGTGGGTTTGCAACCGCAGAAACACACTCTTAGCCAGCGTCAAAAAAACCGTTATAACAGCGACTCGAAAATAACTGTGTTCTATAGCTCAGCATTGATAACCCCAAGATAGGGCGCGGCATATATAGAGGGAGGGAGAAAAAGAACGAGGTAGGTCCGTTAAAGACAGCATCAGTCCCCCGTTACGTGATTTTTCAAAAGGCGTTCAACATAGCGCACTGGTATCGCGTAACTGATACCCGACGGTTGGGACAGTAAACTTTCTTTGCTGCGTTTGACGAGCACACTGTTGAGCACCCCCACCACCGCACCACTGTCCGTGTTATAAACGGGGCTGCCACTGTTGCCAGGATAGGCCGTGGCATCAAGTTGATAGACATTAAATGGGTTGCGCATACGTTGGATCTGCACCGCCGTCAGCGTACCCGCCGTATGCGCGGGCGTCACAATGGGTGAGATTGCCGAAATAATGCCTCGGTGCGTCACCGGATAAAGTCCCAACACCATGCCCAGCGGGAAACCGGTAAAGGCAATGCGCTGTCCCTCGCGCACGGTGTATGACGTATCAAGAGTCAACGCTGGCAGGACCTCACCGCGAAACGCCAAGAGCGCTAAGTCATGGTCCACGTCGCGGCGAACGATCTCGACTGCTAGCGGCTTAGCGCGTTCTCCACGGCCGCTAAACACCACTAGAGTCTCACCACTGGCAGCGTCCAGCGACGTCGGTAAGACGTGATCATTGGTGATCACCTGCCGACCATTACCGACCACAAAACCCGTGCCAGTGAAACGCGCCGCAGGGCCGCCCTCACCGAAATGTTTTGGCGCTTTTAAGGTTCCTATTGCCACCACCGAGCCCCTTAAGCGCTCGAGGGTATCGGCCAACTCCGCGCTGACCACAGCGCTGCTCTGCAACAAAGCCAAAGCCCATAAGCACCGCCAAAAGAGCGCTGTGCATAATCGTCCTGCGTCGCCTCTCCTTATTCTCGCCATCAAATTCACACCGCACGCCATGATTAAACTCCTGCGCGACAGCCCAAGCAGAAACTCGAGCCCTGCTAGCAAGATAGATCAAATAGACGCAATGAGCTGGGACAATATACAGGGAGCAGAGTAAAGGCAGTAAAGGAGTTTCAAAGACGAGCGACGGCGAGCAGGTTTTATCCGCGATAATGACTCGGTGAGCAGCCGAGCCAAGACTTAAACGCACTGCTGAATGTACTCTGGTCTGCGTAACCGATGAGCAACGCCACCTGGGCGAGGCCCAGGTGTAATCCGCTAACTAGTGATACTACCTAGTAAGGCAGCAGTGGGTGTTTCAAGTCGTCCTCTAAAAATTCACTGAGATCAAGGTCGGCCTGCTCTGGGTAGAGAGCATTGATGATCAAACGCGGCTCAGAAACATAGCTGGTGGGCCCCATGGCACCGACCATCTGACTGACGCTGAAAAAAGGCCTCAACTCACCGGCCAGTTCAACCTGTACTCGAAAGCTCGCCATGGGTTCTATTTTCGCGGCGCGCTGCATCCAATCAACCGGCACATCTGGGTGGGCTGCAAAGGTCTCTAGCATCGACAGATAAATAGGATCATCATTGAGCAGCGCCTCTTGTTTCAACGCCATCAGAATAAGCGATAAGGTATCGTCCCCACCGGAGGGCTGCGAATTAGAGCGAGACACGTCAAAGACGAACTCATAATGATTGGTCACCTCATTAAGCTGCTCGGCGGACATCGACTTGCGATAAAAGGCCACCCAACCACGATTGACCATCAACAGCTTGCCATAACGGTCCATCAAAATGGCGGGAAAGGGGTCCATGGCCTTGCGCAACCACTTAAATTCCGTCGAGTGAAAATCAACTACCTTGCCCTCGGCAAGAAAACCACCGGCCAATAAAAGGTGACAACCATCGCGTTCACCGAGCGACAGCACTCGAGCAATGTTATCAATCATTGGGCGACTCGGCCGTGCCTTGCCGTTCTCTAAGCAACTGATATGACGGGTTGAAGAGTCAAGGCTCAGCGCCAACGCCTCCTGACTCAAACCGTGAACCCCGCGCCAAAATTTAAGCAGCTACCCAAAACCGCTTTCTTTCATGCACACCCCAACTGCTGCCTTAAAACTGCTTTCACCGACAAAACGGCTAGCAATAAGGCCGCTAATGTACCGTATTTACAAGGCTATACGAAGCAACGTTGTCCCTGCCACACGTAACTCCACTAGATCTACGAAGCATTGCCGCATCGACACGCGCCGCATTAAGGCATTAAATTCGCAGTACATGACGTGAGAGGTCATGGTCCCCCCCCCCCCAATCTCTACCACAATAGCCCCACTTGATACTGACAACAAAAACGGTGACCCACCATGCCAGCCCCAATGCTAAACGAACGCGATCTCGAGTTCATGATGTACGAACTCTTTGATTCTGAGGGCATGACACGACGCCCACGCTACGAAGATCACAGCCGTGAAACCTTCAGTGCCGCCATGGCCACCGCCAAGACCGTTGCCGAGAAGTACATATTACCGATTCGCCAAAAGGTCGACACCCACGAGCCGACCTTTGATGGCGAACGCGTACACATGATCCCCGAGATCAAACCCGCACTCGACGCCGTTATCGCTGCGGGTCTAGCGGCGCCATCATCTGACTTTGAAGACGGCGGCATGCAGTTGCCCTTAGTCGTCACCAGCTGTGCCACGGCCTATTTATCCGCCGCGGCCAGCACCACACTTGGCTACCTATCGCTCACCAATGCCAACTGCAACCTTATTGAAGCTCACGGTACGGCAGAACAAATTCAGCGGTGGGTTAAACCCATGCGTGAAGGTCGTTTCACTGGCACCATGGCCATGACTGAGCCGAGCGCGGGTTCTGGCCTGGCGGACTTAACCACCAACGCCACGCCAGCCGATGACGGTACCTACCGCATCCGCGGCAATAAAATCTTCATTTCTGGCGGCGACCACGAAATGAACGAAAACATCGTGCACCTGGTGTTGGCGCGTGTGAAAGGCGCCTCCAAAGGCGTTAAAGGTATCTCGCTGTTTATCGTGCCGAAGAACCTCGTCAACGAAGACGGCAGCGTCGGCGAGCGCAATGAAGTGGCTTTGGCGGGTCTGTTTCATAAGATGGGCGGGCGCGGCCAGACGTCCACAGCCCTGAGTTTCGGCGAGAAAGATGGCTCCATCGGCTACCTAGTGGGCGAAGAGAACAAAGGCCTCGCCTACATGTTCCATATGATGAACGAAGCTCGTATCATGGTCGGCACCAGCGCCGCCACCACAGCGCTCACCGGTTTTCAGTACTCCCTCGACTACGCCAAAGAGCGTCCACAGGGTCGCCTCATGGGCAGCAAAGACCCAAAAGCCGCGCCAGTCAATATCATTGAGCACCCAGACGTACGCCGTATGCTGCTGGCTCAAAAAGCCTAGCAGAAGGCGCCCACGCGCTTTGTTTGCTCGGCAGCCAGTTGGCCGACGATGAGAAGACAGCCCCCACCCAGCAGGAGCGTGAAGACGCCCATACGCTGCTCGACTTCCTCACCCCGATGATCAAAAGTTGGCCATCGGAGTACGGCCCAAAAGCCAACTATATGGCGATTCAAGTACTCGGGGGCCACGGCTACATCAACGAGCACCCTGTGGAAATGTTCTACCGTGACAACCGCCTCAATCCAATTCATGAAGGCACCACCGGTATTCAGTCGTTGGACTTACTGGGCCGCAAAGTCCCCATGAATAACTTTGCCGGCTACACCGCGGCTCTGACTGAAATACAAAAAACCATCGACGCCGCAGAAGCGGCCGGCATGGTACGCTACGCAGCGGAACTCGGTCGTGCACTAGAAGCCTTAAAAGAGACCACCAGTACCGTTCTTGGCGCAACTCAAGAGCAAAATATCGATCTGGTTTTTTCAAACTCCGTCAGCTACCTAGACATGTTTGGGCACATAGTGATCGCATGGCTTTGGCTCAAGCAAGGCTTAGTTGCCGAGCAAGCACTGCAACAGCAACAGCACACCGATGAGGTCAGTTTTTACAAGGGTAAGCTGCAGGCCATGCAGTACTTTTACCGCACCGAGCTGCCACAAATTTACCATTGGTCAGAGCTGGTTAAGAACATAGACAGCACCAGCTTTGATATGCAAAGCGAATGGTTTTAGGCACATAACTGGATTAAATAAGACACAACAAAGGACTCACCATGCTGATAATTACCCGCAAAAATATGACTGATGTAATAGGGGAACAATTGGGTTCCTCCGATTGGTTTAAGGTTGAACAGAGTCAAATCGACCAATTCGCCGATTGCACTCACGACCATCAATTTATCCACGTAAATCCTGAGAAGGCCGCCAAGACACCGTTCGGCTCGACCATTGCACACGGCTTTTTAAGCCTGTCGATGCTGTCGTTTTTTGCTGAAAGTTTTGGCGCTGTGGTTGATGGCGTGCAGATGGGTATCAACTACGGCTTCGACAAGGTGCGATTTATTGCACCGGTCAAGGTCGACTCGCGTATTCGCTGTCACGCGACACTGCAGAATGTTATCGAAAAAAAACCAGGTCAGTTCATGATCACCTTCGCGGTAGAGATTGAAATCGAAGGCAGTGAGAAACCTGCATTAAAAGCCGAGTGGCTAACCATGCAAATGGTTTAGAAAGCCCTCCGCACCTTACATATTTAACAAGTCTATTCATTATTAACGAGAGAAAAACATCATGACAATTAGCTTTGAAGGCCAAGTAGCCATCGTCACAGGTGCCGGTAACGGTTTGGGTCGTTCACACGCTTTAGCACTAGCCGAGCGCGGCGCTAAAGTCGTTATTAACGACCTAGGTGGCGCCCGTGATGGCAGCGGCGCATCGAGCGATGCAGCACAAGAAGTCGTTAAACTGATCGAGTCTAAAGGTGGCGAAGCCTTTGCCCACGGCGCCAACGTTGCCAACTTCGACGAAGTACAAGACATGGTTAAGCAGACCATGGAGAAGTGGGGCCGCGTTGACATCCTTATCAACAACGCTGGCATCCTGCGTGACAAAACCTTCAGCAAAATGGACCTAGCCGATTTCAAACTGGTGATGGACGTACACCTGATGGGTTCGGTCAACTGCACCAAAGCCGTTTGGGAAATCATGCGCGAGCAAAATTACGGCCGCATTGTGATGACCACCTCATCAAGCGGTATGTACGGTAACTTTGGCCAGACCAACTACGGCGCCGCCAAAATGGCTGTCTTGGGCTTCATGAACACCTTGGTTCTGGAAGGTGCGAAGAATAACATCCACATTAACGCGCTTGCGCCAACCGCCGCTACGCGCATGACCGAAGACCTTATGCCACCTGAAGTACTGGCTATGCTGCAACCAGAAGCGGTTACCGCGGGTGCCCTAACGCTGTGTCACAAAGAGGCGCCTACACGTTTCATCCTTTGCGCCGGTGCCGGTGGTTACGCCAGCACACGTCTGTTCGAAACAGAAGGCACTTTCATTGCCGCCGAGCAGCAATCTCCTGAAGCCGTTCTGGAGCAGTGGGACACCATCAGCGACAGCAGCGTTCAAAGCGAGCTAGCGTCAGGCATGAAGCAAAGTGAGAAGTTCCTTGGCAAAGCCATGGCCCACCTAAAAAGCCAGTCGTAATAGCGCCAAAGCAAACCCGTTTTAGCACTGCGCTCAGTCACAGGTCCAACCTGTGACTCGAGCTTTTGTACGCCTAAAAAACGCAATTCACACAACTAACATGAGAATAATCACATGAAAGAAGCCGTTATTGTATCCGCTGCTCGCACGCCCATTGGAAAGCTTACCGCGGTGCGTTTAACAACCTAGAAGCGCCAACGCTTTCTGCACACGCCATTAAAGCGGCGGTTGCCCGCGCCGGTGTTGACCCAGCTGAAATTGACGATTGCCTGTGGGGTGCATCCCTTCAGCAAGGTTCACAATCTGGCAACTTTGCTCGCCAAGCCGCCCTAGCCGCTGGCCTGCCTGTCAGTGTTTCAGGCATGAGCTTGGACCGTCAATGTTCATCGAGTGTCATGTCCATTGCCACCGCCGCCAAACAAATCATCTGCGAACGCTCACCCATTGCCGGTGGCGCCGAGTCGATCAGCCTGGTGCAGAACGAGCACATGAACCTGTTCCGCGCTGGAGACCCAACGGTTACCGCCAACGCACCGGACATCTACATGCCGATGCTCGACACCGCCGAAGTGGTCGCCAAGCGTTACAACATCTCACGCGAAGCGCAGGACGAATACGCACTGGAATCACAAATGCGCACCGGTTTAAAAATTGCAAGACATCGGTCTGTGGGAACTGAACGAAGCCTTCGCCGTGCAGGTTATTCACTGTCGCGATACGCTTCGCCTCAACGTTAACGGTGGCGCCATTTCCATTGGTCACCCATACGGCATGAGCGGTGCACGCATGACCATGCACGCGCTGATTGAAGGCAAACGTCGCGGCGTTAAATACGTGGTTGTGACCATGTGTATTGGCGGCGGCATGGGCGGCGCGGCTCTGTTCGAAGTACTGTAATAGCAGCCTTGTCTCGCCTCGGTGTGCAGCCTTTTATGGTTGTACACCGAGGTATTCGTACCCCTACGAAGTATTTTCACAGCGTATAAAACAATTGTATGTTGCGACAATATCTCTATTAAAAAAAAGTACTCGAACATAAGCTGGAAAAACTGAAGCCTACGTTCAGTCGAAAATACAGCCCGACATTTCCATACAGAACTGCACGAATATAAGACGATCAGTTACAGCGCTATTTTTATTGGATGTTACCCCTTAAAGATCAAAAGCCCTTTTCCGATGAAATCACCAAACGACATTGACTACGGTTCAAGGGCAAGCCAGCGCTGAATAAAAAAGTCCTAGTCGAGCTGGTTTAACATTGACGAAACTTGACAAGAAAACCACCAGTATTTGGCCCGAACTTGTTAACCTTAATTACTTTATTCATGAAATCTAGAGAGACAACCCATGTCGAATACTGATGAAGAACTCGAACTCTACCGCGATATGGTGTTGCGCTTTTTAGAACAGGAAGTCGCCCCACATTACGACCAGTGGGAAGCCGATCACCTGATCCCACGGGATTTTTGGTACACCATGGGCAAAGCCGGTTTGCTCTGTGTCGACATGCCCGAAGAGTACGGCGCGGCCGGTGCCAGCTTTGACGTATGCCAGATGATCACCTTTGAAATGGCGCGCCTGGGTTATCACGGCCTGAGCAATGGCCACGGTATGCACGGCAACATCATTGCCCCCTACCTGAACAACATAGGCACAGCCGCTCAAAAACAAGAGTGGATGCCAAAGCTGGTCTCCGGTGACGCCATCGGCGGCATCGCCATGACCGAGCCTGGCGCTGGCAGTGATCTGGCCGCCATGCGCACCACCGCCGTTCGCGAAGGCGATGAGTGGGTTATCAACGGCTCTAAAGTTTTCATCACCAACGGTATTCACGGTGGATTGATGATCGTCTGCGCAAAAACTGACATCGACGCCGGCGCCAAGGGCATCTCCCTGTTTTTGGTCGACACGTCGCTGCCCGGCTACAGCACGGGCAAAAAAATTGAGAAGATGGGCCAGCACAGCAGCGACACCGCCGAGCTGTTTTTCGACAACCTGCGCATTCCCGCCAGCGCGCTGCTGGGTGAAGAGAACAAAGGCTTTATGCACCTGATGCAAGAGTTGCCCCGCGAGCGTTTAGGCTGCGCTGTGCAGGCCGTCGGACACGCACAGGGCGCCATTGAAATCACCGCCGAGTACGTCAAAGAACGCAAGGTGTTTGGCGAGCCCCTAAGCACCAAGCAAAACACACGTTTTGTACTGGCCAACCTCAAGGCTGACCTGGAACTGTGTCGCGCGCTGCTTGAAAAGAACATGGTCAAGTGTGTGAACGAAGACATGACGGTAGAAGACGCCGCCATTTTAAAACTCACCTCCACGGAAATGCAGCACCGCACGGTGGATCAATGCCTGCAACTGTTTGGCGGTTACGGTTACACCGACGAGTATGTTATTTCACGCTTCTACCGCGACTCACGCATTCAAACCATCTACGCGGGCACCTCCGAGATCATGAAAGAAGTCATCGCCCGCGGCGTTCTCGGTCGCTAGGTTTATTTAAGTAACGCGCGACTGCAGAGAAACGTGATCTTCGCGTCCTAACCGACGCGCAAGCCACACCTAACAATCCAAGTCTCTAAAGCCACGCAGCTAAGCCCACAGCCCAACATCGGTTAAGCACACCGCTGGCAGCGCTCCGTTTAATCGATCGCTAGCCATCGGAAAACGAACGCCCTGTTATTTACCGAGCAAACCCCGTAAATTATGCAGCGGGTCAACGTCTCGACGATTGGCACACAACAAGAATAAACAGCCCAGAGAGTTAAGCCCTATTATGTCGAGCACCATAGCCCTACCCAAAATCATGGAAGTCGGCGCCCGCGCCATCGAAAAACTGGCCACTGTGCTCAACAACCTTGAGTGTCGCCACCCCTGCATCATCACCGATCAGATGATGGTACAGCTCGGTTATGTGGAGCGCCTTAATGGACACTTAAACGCCGGCAACATAAAAGCCGGTCTGTTTGCCGAGTGTATGCCTGAACCCACCGACAGCTCCCTCGATGAGGCCGTAGAGCAGGTGCGCGCCGGCGGTTATGACAGTTTGATTGCCCTCGGCGGCGGCAGTGCCATCGACAGCGCTAAAGCCATCGCCATTCTCGCCAAATTCGGCGGCAAGATCAGCGACTACAAGGTACCCAACAGCGTCGATCAATGCGGCCTGCCGGTGATCGCCATACCGACCACGGCGGGCACCGGCTCAGAAGCCACTCGCGCCACCGTTATAACCGACGCCAACAGCGATGAAAAAATGCTCTGCATGGGCCTCGGGTTAATGCCCGTAGCGGCCATCATTGATTATGAACTGACCCTCAGCCTGCCGCCGCGTGTAACCGCCGATACGGGCATTGACGCCCTCACCCACGCCATCGAAGCTTATGTCAGCCGTAAGGCCAACCCATTCAGTGATCAGCAGGCCATGGCCGCCATCAAGTTACTGGCACCTAACCTGCGGCTGGCTTTTCACCAGCCGGATAATCGCGCCGCACGTGAAGCCATGATGCTCGGATCCACACTGGCGGGCATCGCCTTCTCCAACGCCTCTGTGGCATTGGTACACGGCATGAGCCGGCCAATTGGTGCGCACTTCCATGTACCCCACGGCCTCAGCAACGCCATGCTGTTGCCAGCGGTTACCGAATTCTCCATACCGGGGGCTCCGGCGCGCTACGCCGACTGCGCACGGTTAATGAATATCGCCACGGACGCCGACAGTGACGATCTCGCCAACGACAAACTGCTGCTGGAACTCAAGGCCATCAACGCCGAGCTGCAAGTACCCACATTGAGTGAATTCGGTGCGCAGAAGGATCACTACCTCAACCTGACCACTAAGATGGCCGAACAAGCGCTGGCCTCAGGCTCGCCAAACAATAATCCACGTGTGCCCAGCGTCGAGGAAATGGCCGCTATCTACCTACGAGTCTGGTCATAAATACCGCACGCTTTGGTCTAGCAGGCTGTTGAAAATCGTTATCGAGGCAGTCGATGCAAGGCACTACGGGGCCTTGGGCTCAAAACAGGCGAGAACGCGCAGTTTGTATGTAATAAATGAGCATTTGAGCCTATTTTTCTAAGTACCCCCTTGAGGGGTAAACGCCGCAGCGGCCACGTAGATAGAATTTCAACAGTCTGCTTAAGCGCGAACACACTAAGGAATAAACGCACATGGACTTTTCAACAGCCCTCACCGCCGGTTCGGTCAGCTCAACCGACGCACTGGCCATCTTCGATGCCCTTGAGACCACCGATACCGACTTTATGTTGGGCAACTGGAAAGGCGCTGGTTTCCCCACCGATCACCCGATGGATGGCCTGCTGGAAACCTACCACTGGTACGGCAAGCGTTTCACCGACACAGAGCAGGTACACCCGCTGGTCTGTAGCGCAGTCGGAGGTAAAAAAGTGTTCCTAAACCCAGTATTTATGCTGCCACTGGTTGGCCTAATGGGCCGCGGCGCATTGCCGAAATCAACCATCATCGGCGCGCTCATGGCGCTGATCATGCCGTTATTTGGCAGCAAACGTGCGCGCGCGCGTTTGCGCATGACCGAGTACCGAGGCAAGTCGAGCGCCACCATGATCTACGACAACCTGCCGATCAACGACGTGTTTCACAAGGTGGATGACAATACGGTGTTGGGCGTTATGGACCTTAAGACAACGGAGCAACCGTTCTTTTTTGTCCTGCGCCGTGAACAAAGCCAGCACGAATAAACCGTTAGCCGAAACACCCTGTTATAATTGAGCATTTGGATCGGTCCATGGGCATCGCTAAATCGCCGTCAAAGTTCACCCTGCCACAGACCAACCCTGGGGTGCGCACGGTGCTGGAATACCTGCTGCTAAAATTCCCACGGATAGCGCCTGAGCTGTGGCAGCAGCGTATGCACGATGGCAAGGTGCATTGGCACGACGGCCGCTTAATCACCGCTGAAACCCCCTATCAGGCTCAACAGCGAGTCTACTATTACCGCGAAGTCACCGCCGAACCCAGCATCCCGTTTGACGAACACATCGTATTTGAAGACGAACACTTACTGGTCGCCTTCAAACCTCATTTTCTAGCGTTAACGCCCGGTGGTATTTACGTCAACGAATGCCTGCAACAGCGCCTGCGCAACCGCACCGGCAATGAATCGCTGCAAGCGTTACATCGCCTAGACAGGGTCACCGCGGGGTTGGTGCTCTT
>Ga0209826_1001957_pt1 | contig 13877 bp, 12 predicted proteins | sample GOMGulsemesocosm_5_FD_184637 | JGI IMG/M metagenome (GOLD analysis project Ga0209826, IMG submission 184637) | Methane-oxidizing microbial communities from mesocosms in the Gulf of Mexico - GOM15C Gulf of Mexico (SPAdes) (version 2) | ecosystem: Environmental > Aquatic > Marine > Cold seeps... | reverse complement strand
AGGATTAACATAGCTAATAATTGCTTCAGGTTTATAGCTATTGATTTTATTTATGTATTCACCAAGATTGTTTACATTCATCGAAAATGTACTTACCATTTTGCGATTATAAAAACAGTGATATAGGTCTTCTTTTAGCTTTCTTAGCCATGAAGTTTTACCTACATTGTCACCCCAGAGAAAAAGAGATTTTATACCTAATCCTGCCCCTAACCACCCGTAGCCACGCCACATAATTGCTTGGCGTGCATCGTTGCTTAAGGGGTCTAGTTCAAAGCTAAAAGGAGTGCCTGTAGATCCACCAGTAGATTTTTTTATGTTTTTCCCTTTGTGATCTACTGGTATTAAATTGTTATAATTATCCGCAACATTTTGTTTGGTTAATACAGGAAGTTTAGAGAAGTCTTCTAAATTTTTAATATCGCTTATATCGTTAATTCCAGACTTTTCCCAAGCGGTTCTATAATATGGAACATTATCCCAACAATGGTGAAGTAATTTCTCAAGCCTTTGCCATTGGAAATCTAGTAATTCTTCTTGGCTTAAATCCAAGCGCTTTTGAGCGTTTGTATACTCAGTGAACACACTGCTTTTCTTTATAAATTTTGAATATAAAGGAAATATTGCTTTTCGATAGATTGTTCCATAAAAACTCATAAAGGTCCCATTAACTAATTACTAGGTAAATGTATTTTATTTACGGTAGAGTTTATCAATTATATTAATAAATCATACTGAAATTAACAATTAACAATTAACAATTAACAATTAACAATTAACAATTAACTTTTGCCACTTTGTTATTCACTTGGATATTTGACTTGTAATTCTTTCATTAGCCAAGTGAAACTTCCTGTTGTTGTATACCACCAGTTAAATTTTCTCAAAGGAACTATAGGCCAGGCTTTATTGGGATTTGTTCTATGCATTGAACGACGACATGTTTTGATCATTTGATTTAGTATAATTAGATTATTCTGCTGAAAGTCGCCTAGGAATCGGTTTAAATAAATGGCTTTTGACAATGCAGACGAAACATCGCATGCATGATTAATATCAGACCAAGGATCGTTATTTTCTTTTATGCTTTTATTTAAGTTTGCTAAATATTTGGGAACTGCTGAGTATTCTTTTCCATAAGTAAAATAAAATACGCCCTTGTTGGCAAGAAAATCACCTAGTTTACCAATGATTTTTACATTGTTAACGTTGAAAGATAAATGATGAAAACGCCATAATTGTTCTATTAACAAGGCTGTCATCCACGGTGAGCAAACATTAGTATCTAACTTCCTTCCCTCGTGAGATTCATACGAATGACTTAAGCAAATGTCAAACTGTAATTTTTTAGTTATATTTTCATTAAATAACTTAATGCGTTTGAGTGCGTTATTATCGTTGAATATAGCCCAGTAACTTATTGCTGCTGATAACGCAACACTATGATGTCGTTCTGTCCAAAAATCTTGAGTTTTGATAATAGGTTGCCATTCGAGTGTCTTTTTATATAAGTTAGTTATTACGTTTAACGTATCTTGCTTTGGATAAAATAAATAATCAAATAATAAACCTTGAGTATTGCTATATTTCATATCATTTGGTTTTAAATAAAAATCACCACGTTTGTCGATATTATTTTTATAAAAAGTAGCGGCTTGATGGGCTTTATTTTTCCAGTCTAAGTTTCCAGTTTTAAAATACAGCAAATAAAGAGCAAGGGGTCTGTCGTATAGCCATGGGGCGGCCACATCAAGTGATAATTTTCTTTTTTTCATTAACCCTGGTGAAATCACATAATTTGCATAATGTTCATTAGCATTATCAAACCAAAAAAATGGTTTATATTCGCCAGCTTTCAGCGTTGGAGCGTAATATGCCTGAGACAACCATTTTGCTGTTAAATTTGCATGATGAGTATTTGAGTTTAATGAAGGAGGTGTTTTAATATTTGAAGATTTATTATGTTGCCATTTTAAAATGAAATTTCGCGAGTCTGTTTTTTCATCTGTTGTTATTTGTATAGCTCTTTGGTATTTATTAATGCCTTGAGTTGGCCATAGTAATATACTATTAAAAGTGGCTGAAACTATTACCCCTTTAGTATTTAATAGTGATAAATGGACGTTGTTGGATACTAAATAATTGGGAAAAACTATGCTCCATGCGCTGGTTGATTTACTTTCTTTGACGACATTTAAGGAAAACTTTAATTGACCTTGTGTTGCAATCACCTGAAAGGAGAAAAAAAGTATTGAGCAGCTAATTATAAAAAGCTTCATGATACGCATGTTAAATTTAATCATAATAAAAATTATTATACTGTTCCATTGAACTATTTATAGAGTAGTTTTCTGTAATGTGTTTAAAAGCCCGTTCACCGTGTCCTTTGGCTAAAGTAATGTTATTTGAATAGTTTTCTATTGCTATCGTTAGTGCTTCTATATTTCCAAAAGTATACAGTACTCCTGTATTTTGATCCTTTACTAATCTAGAGTTTCCGCCTACATCAGTAGCTATAACAGCCTTTCCTTCAATCATAGCCTCTAATATAGCAATAGATAACCCTTCACTTATAGACGTTACTACTAATATATCGAAAAGGCTTTGTATCTTATTACGTTCATTCATAAAACCGTGAAAGACAATATTTCCTGCTAATAGATCTTTATTCGCTAGTAGCTCTAATTCTTTTCGGCATTCTCCATCGCCAATAAAATGCAACTCTACATTCTCTTTCACACTTTTATTCAGTTGAGCCCACGCTTTAATTAAATGCGATTGCTTTTTTAAATCAACCATTCGCCCCACAGAACCTAATTTTAATTTTTTTTCATACAAAGGAGGTTGAGCAAAAACAGGGTGGCTTATGCCATTCTCTATTACAGACTGCTTTTTAGTGTCCCAATGATGTACATCATTAAATACGCTTTGCCCATTTTTTGATACAAAGGTCACGGCAGAAATAAAGGGCTTTGATATTCGGTGTACTATTTTCCAGATGAATGAGTTATATTTTCCTTCACCGTGACGTGTATAGATAATTCTTGTTTTTTTGAAGAAGGCTATAGATAATATAATCGCTTTTAATGTTATAGGAGAGTGAACATGCAAAATATTAAAGCTTTTTAATAAGTTATAAACGGTTATGTTTTTTGAATACCAACGTTTATTGAGTAAAATAACCTTTATATTTTCTTTAATCGCAACACTATACAGCTCATCAGTGCTTGCACCAAAGCTCAATATTTCTACATCATGGCCTTTTTTTATTTGTTGCAATGCTAGATCTATAACAAACCTTTCGGCACCACCAATTTTAAGTGAACTTAATAGATGACAAATTCTTAAGGGCTGGTACATGTTATTCTCTTAAGGTAACGTGCTGGAATTATTGATTCTTTTATGTAGAGTAAATGAATCTTGTGTTAGATGAAATAGGCTATTGATAATAAAATGGATTGTAATTTAGATATAGAGGTATGTAGTGATTGGATTCTTAGCGATAGGAAGAAACAGGCCTGGGAAATATTATCGACAACTCATTACGCGCCCAATGTATTTTTAACAGTTAATTGGTTAAAATTATGGTGGAAGGTTTTTTCCAAAAACAATGATGAATTGCACATTATTTATATATGGAAAAATAATGAAATTATTGCAATTGTACCTATTTATTTACAAGGTGGAAGTTTAGTCAAGTTTATTGGTACAGGGGAAGCTGAAGCCGATGAAGTTTGCAGTGAATATTTGGATGTTTTAATTAATAACGAAGATCGTCATCTTATTTGTAGCTCAATAGTCAAATGTTTTAAACAGTTATTAGACAAGGGCTTTTCTTTTGAATTAGATAATGTGTTAGCAGACAGCCATCTTTTAAATATTATTCAATTACCTGACTTTAATGCAGTGTCTATAATAAAACAAATTGGTAGCCGTTATTTTATTCCGCTTCCAGCCTCATACCAAGAATATGAAAACTCTTGCTCTAAAAGCTTTATGTCACAAGCAAGACGAAAAATGAGAAAGTTCAAAAAACTTAACGGCGAAATAATTCAAGTTAATACGCAAAATGATTTAAACTTCTTATTCAATGAACTAGCAGAGTTGCATAATACCTGCTGGATTGATAAAGGGTATAAAGGCGTATTTTCAAGTGAAAAATTTATGATGTTTCATTTTGAATTTGCAAGTACATTGCTTGAACAGGGCAATTTATCTATGAAGGCATTAAAGTTAAACGGTCATATTATTGGTGTAATTTACAATTTTGTATTTTGCGGAGAAAAGACGTTTTATCAAATGGGTATTGATAATGGAATTACACAAAATATTTCTATTGGAACACTTTTGCATTTATTGGAAATAGAATCGAGTATTAACAATAAAGAACGTATATATGATTTCATGAAAGGAGATGAAAAAAACTCCTATAAAAGTGCGTATACTAATCATAAAATAGCAATGTACAGTATAAGGTTAGATAAAAAAAGTTTAAGTGCTTACCTTGTGAAATACGTAATAAAAACAAAAAAAATGATTGGCAATATCAAAAAGTTGCATTCCTATGCAGATAGCTCAGGTTTCAATGTAGGTAGGACTTTAGCCCGTCACTTTGACGGCATAAATGCCGACATACAAGGGAAGTAGCACTCCTTTTAGAGTGCCCCTGAGTGGTGTATAGCCATGAAAAGTTATGACGACTTAAAATAATAATAAATCAGTGTATTGTTTTCTGCCGATTATTTAATTTACAGTTCTATTATCTTCCTCTTTTTTGCGGGAAGGTTTTTTATAATCCATATGTTTTTAAGGGTGTTATGAATAATTACAAACCTCTGGTTCGAGCTAGTGATTCTAATTTAGGTTTCTTTTTTTTAATAATATACACTGCGGCTATTTTTATTCGTCCACAGGAGTGGAGTGCTGACAGCCTTGAATTTCCCGTCATTCGAATTTTTATTATAATCGCTTTTCTTGCTTATATATTTACTCAGAAACCTAAGTTTTTTGGTGTGCAAGGATGGTGCTTAATAGGACTGACTTTTGTTATTATTCTCTCGGGGTTGACTAATGGTTGGTTATCTGGAGGGTTTATTTCCGCGAATGATTTTATTATTTCATCGATAATTCCTTTTATACTCTATAGCTCACTCATTTTTAATACTAAAAAGCTTGAATATACATTTATTGTTTTTTTACTGGCAACAGTCTTTATGTTGCATCATGGCTATTCTCAAGTAAATTCACCACTTGGAATTGGTTGGTCAGGTAATGCTTTATCTCAGGGAACTAGAATAACCTACCTTGGTTTTTTTAATGATCCTAATGATTTGGGAATGTTTTTTGTGATGAATATTCCTATCATTTTTTATTTCTTTAAGAAAACGAATAATTTTTTTATTAAAGCTTCAATGTTACTGCTATTTACATTGATTTTATGGGGTATTTACAAAACAAATTCAAGAGGAACCCTTTTAGGGTGTTTGTCATTAGGTGGTCTATATCTTTTATTTCGTTACGGAAAAACCAAAGCTTTAGGGATATTTGTACTTCTCATACCTTTAGTTTTTGTTGTTATGAATCAATTTAGGACAATAGATAGCGAAGAAGAGAGTGCCAATCAGAGAGTTGAGTCTTGGTATGTTGCTGTGGTTCTGTTTAAAAGTAAACCATTATTTGGAATTATGAAAGGAAATTTTACCGAACATCATCATTTAACGGCACATAACTCTTATGCACTTATTATGGCTGAATTAGGTGCTGTAGGTTATGTTTTATGGTTTACATTTATTTTTTACACATTATTCAAGTTGTTGGCTATTAAAATGGGACGTTTAACAATACGAGAAAGTAAGCTTAAAAAATGGCAAGAAATAAAAGACGATTATCAGTTGCAAGCTAGTACCCTAATGTATTCTTTATTTGGGTTTTGTGTGACTGCATTTTTCTTGAGTAGAGGCTATGTTATTGTGTTGTTTATATTTATTGGAATTGCTAGTTCTATTATCCATCACGTAGAAAGTGAGTACTGTGAAGCGGAGATATTAAAAAAAGATAATCTTGTTTTAATTAAACGTTCTGTTTTTTTTGGTTTACTTAGTTTGATTGGTTTATATTTTGTTGTTAAAATTCTTATTTAGTTGTTTTGCGCTGAGTATAATCAACTTTTACTTTGGGAGAAAAGTTTGTTTAAAAAAATTATAGATCGTGTTGAGAAACAAGGTTTTTTCTCGACTTTGAATTATTTTATTTTTACAGTTGCTTTAGAGAAACTAGGCTTTGAAATCATAAAGCAATTTGTCTCTATAAAACCAACCAAGAGCATACAACAAACTCATAACATTGATATTTATAGTGATATTGTTGATATCCCTAGATCTTTAATAAATGATTTGATCAATGAATGTGGTCAAAGATTTACTTCAACCGTAAAATTAAAATTAGAAAATGGTGATAAAATTGCTATTGGCTGTGTTAATGAAAGGGCTGCTAGTATCGCGTGGCTTAAGCAACTTGAATATGAGTTGGAAGGCTTAAGTATGTATCAGGCTTGGTTAATCCATGGTTGCTTAACGCTCCCCAAGTATAGAGGTTTAGGGCTTTATCCTAAATCAATTACGAAACTACAAGAGTTTGTCTTTGAATCTGAATATTTAAAAAATGCTGTCTTGATAGAATCTTCAATTGCAAATAATGCCTCTTTGAGAGGAATTATCCAATGTGGCTTTAATAAGTTTGGGTATATTGTTAATTTTAAAAATAAAATACTTTTTTGTTCAAAAAAAAGTATAGTTAAGTAATTGTAAGCGAGTTTGTAACTTTTACTCAATTTTGTATATCATACATTTTCAAGTTATAGGTGCGCGACGTAAGTTGTGAAGGATTATTAGTGGAAGATATTCGAATTACCTTAGTTAAAGATATTGAGGAGCTTACATCAAGTGACTTGGTCGCTTGGCGTCATTTCTTACAAGAAATAAACGATCCAAGAGCTCTTTTTCAAATTCCAGAACTGTACTTTCAATCGGTTGCAAATGAAGAACGAGTTAAAAGCTTATTCTCTTGTTTGGTTTTTAAATCGAACGAGTTAGTTGGTTTGTACACTTTCAAGATACAGCACGTGCCTAAGAAATTGAAATTTGGGCATTTTAATATATGGTCTTTTTATTGTAATGAAATTAGAAGTGTTGGTGCTGGCACTTTGGTAGATTGTACAAAACCGGAAGAGTCTTTTGTAGAATTAAAAATTATAACTCTTCTGCAGCAACAAGCTAAAACACATAATGCCTATGTTTTTCTTGAGGCTATCGAAAAAAATGACCTGCTTTATAATCCTCAATTTAAAAAGCATGATTCAACCTATTATGAGCTGGATGGTTCCCAAACATTCCATCTAACCTTTAAACCCAATTTTGATGCCTACTTACAAAGCAAAAATAAAAAAAATAGACACTCAATTAAAAAAGATTTAAGGCGATTTGAAAAAGCTTTTGATAATGAATTTTCCATTAAAGATTCTTATAGTGGCCTTTCTGCAAATGAGTTTATTGAATCATCGAGCACTGTCTTGTTGAAAAGTTGGAAGAAGGGTTTAGTCGGCTCTATAGTCGGTAGTGAAGGTTTTTTACAGCATCTAAGCGTATTAATTGAACTGGATATTGCAAGAATATTTATCTTAGAAGTTGAAAATAAACCGGTAGCATTTGCAATAGGTTATAGTTTTGGAAATAATTTCTTTTATGAAGAAATTGCCTATGATGAAGTTTTTGCTAAGAGCGGAGTCGGCTCTTATCTAACTATCAGTGTCGTAAAATCATTACACAATGAAGTGGAAAGAAGTGAGGATGTGAGATCTGTATTTAGCTTTGGGGTGGGTGATAATATTTATAAGCGAAAATTGTGTGATGAATATATCGATTGTAAAAACCTAATGTTATGTTCACCCAGATCAAAAATGTCAGCATTTTTTCAAGCAAAACAATTTTTAGACAAGTCATATAAGTTGCTTCGCAATACTATTATCAGTTTAGGTTTACATACAAAGCTAAGACAAAAATTTAAACAAAGGTAAATGGAGGGGTTTATGGAAAAAGCATTAAGTGAAAGGATTTGGATAATTAGATATTTTATGGTTATCGGTATTGTTTTTCTACACGTACCACCTTACCAGTCTATCTATGATCTCGGTGACTCATACAGTGAACTAGTGATTGCATTTTTCAGTCATGGAATTTTTAAAGCGACAGTACCACTTTTAACTGTAATTTCAGGCTACTTGATTTTTAATTACGGCCTCCATTTAAAGCCATTGAAACTTTTTAAAAAGAAAGTTGCATCATTGTTAGTTCCGTTACTTATTTGGAATTTACCTTTTATATTAGCTATTTATATTGTTCAAAAATATTATCCTATGTTTACATTTTCGGATATTCAATATTATCCCTTTGAATTTTTAAGCTGGTGCAATTCTCTTTTTGGTTTTTCAGCTCCTCCAGCAAATTACCCATTAATGTTTTTAAGAGATCTTTTTGTTTTATCTATGTTATCACCTATTGTTTGGGTAGTCTTAAAGAGCATCCCAAAGTTAGGCGTCATTTTAGTTTGTATTATTTACTTTTATAATTTAGATAACCAATTGATTTGGCGTGATAGCATGCTCATTAATTTTTATTTTGGTGCCTTCATTGCGTGTTACAAGATACCTGTAAATTATTTAGATAAATATTCACCCGTATTTTTGGCAGTTTTTATATTGGCATGTATTATGATTGTTGCTTTTGATATAGATAACATTGAATGGTTTAGAATTGTATCTCCATTTTTTGTTTGGCCTGCTATGTTGTTTATTACCGAAAATAAAATAGGAAAGGTGCTTTTTAAGTATTCAGCGGCTAGTTTTTGTACATTTTTAATTCATAACCCATTACTTTTTGCACTTTGGATCATTTTTAATAAAATGTTCTCAAATACTCCATATATCTACTTCTGGATATTTTCACCTATAGTGGTAATAATCTTAGCAAATAGTATTTATATGGTTTCAAATAGATACTTCCCCCAACTCTCCAATGTTGTTTTCGGCGGAAGGTAACACTATGTGTCTTATCTCTTATGTCAGGAATTAACTTTCCTAATGAGTACTATCATTTCATATGGTCATCTATGAAGCAAAGAATTAAAAGTATAATCATGCAATTATTGCCTAAAAATATATTGCGCTTTAAAGATGATATTCAAAAGAATGCAATCTACTTAACATTTGATGATGGCCCTGATCGGTTTGTAACCCCAAAAGTATTAGCCTTGCTAAAACAATATCAAGCAGAAGCTTCATTCTTTATTGTGGGTAAAAAAATGGTGCAATTTCCTGAAATTACCAAAGCTATTCATGAGGAAGGTCATTTAATTGCCAATCATTCTTATAATCATATAAAATTTACCGATTTAGATTTTAGGAGCCAATTAGAAGAAGTAGAGTCGACCAATAAGGCTATATATGACACTCTTGGTATTAAGTGCGCTATCTTCCGTCCACCCGGAGGTATATGGAGTTTTAGGCTATTGTGGGCTCTAGTTAAAAAAGGAATAGTGCTTGTTAACTGGAATCGAGATTCTTTAGATTGTCGGAATAGTACAGCACAAGAAATTATTAAATTATTTATGAAGTTTCCTGTTCAAGGTGGCGATATAATTTTGTTTCATGACGATGATGATAAAGTTTGTGATATTCTTAGTGAAATGCTTCCATATTGGAAAGACAAAGGATTTTCATTCAAAGTCCTTTCTTCTTAAGTTTGATTGGCATTACTTTAAGGGTGAACTTTATTATCTGAATCTTAGTGCCCTTTTCAGCGATAAAAAACAAAAAGCATAAAATATACATGAGAGCATATATAAATGCTGCAAATGATAATCCTAACCAACTAAAATTTATTGTAAATATGTATACCGTTGCAATAGGAACTAAAGTCGACAGAAGTAATGATTTGACATATGTTTTGTAATACCTTGTTAGTGGGTAGCTGATTTGTTTGCATACATATTTAGGGAGAAATACTAGTTTACCAATTATCATAGGAAGTACCGTTCCTATTGCTACACCATAAATGCCCCAATATTGTAAAAATATTAAGCTAAGTATAATATTGAAGATTGATTCTGTGATATTTTGATATGCATAATATTTATGTTTATTGATTGCATATAGCACCATTATTGATGGCTGCTGGCTAATACCGACTAAAATAGTGATAGGCAATACAATGATAAGGAATGCAGTTTCATCATATTGATTAATCCATAAATTTATAAAATTGCCACCAAATATAAATAGACTACTTGCCAACAATCCACTTAAACAAAAGGATAAGTGGTTAGCAAATTCAAATTTGTTTTTTAATTCTTCTGTATTATTTTCGGCATGTAGCTTGGCAAATACTGGCTGTAAAACGCTTAAAGATTGTAATATAAATGCATTAGCGTAGCTTAATAGCCTTACAGGTATGCTATATATAGTAACAAATGAAAGTCCGATAAAACTTGAAATAATTATATTGTCTATGGGAAACCTGAGCATTTCTCCTAATGTTGCAATAAAGGAGTTGATACTGAATTTGAATAACTCTTTAATCTTCATTTTGCTTAGTTTCTGCAAGCTAAATTTAAAAAAAATGAGTTTTTTATTTGCTATAGCCGCTAACATGAAGTTCCCACTAGCTTCACCTATAATTAAAGCAAAACCCAATGAAACAACGCCCATATCATTGTAGATAAATATTATCGTTAAAAGTGTTTTAATTAAAAGAGTCAAAATATCAATTGTTGATACAATTATAAATTTAAATTCAGCTGTTAAAGCAGCTCTAAAAGGAGTGGCAAAAAATTTAATGGCGATATTAACCCCCATTAAAAGAATGAGAGTTTTAAAGTCACTTTGTAAGTTTTCCTGGGCAACAAAATTAACTGAAAAGATACTAATAGTATATGAAGCTAAAATACATAATAACCCTAATATCAAAAATACAAAAAGAGAGGAGCTAGTTGTTTTTTGATATTCAATATAGTTTTTTGCTGATATTTCTATTGATAAAAATCGTTGTACAGCAGATGAAAGCCCTAATGTCATTAAACCCAAGAAACTTACTATACTCATTACAAGTATCCATAAGCCATAAGTCTCTGTTGAAAGTTCTTTTATTAGAAAGGGCAGTAATAAAAAACCTATTATTATTTCTAATAACAAGTTACTTAATTGTATTACAGAGCCAGATAATAATTTTTTAGTTAAGCTCATGAAAGCCTTTAGAGCTATAGCGTTCAATATTTAGCATAATTGAAATTATCTTATTTTTTTAGATTAGAGTTAATTATTTTATTTAAATAATTTTTTGTATGCCGTTGAAATATACAGAGAAAAAATGTTCTAATTTGACTGGTGGTTTTTAAACCGATATTAAAAAGAGGAAATCCATTCTTAATTGTTTTTAGAATATAATGTAGAGGAGGATCAACTACAACGCATTCTTTACCTTTTAAAAATATGGCTTCAGAAAACCCTGATGGGTTGCAAATCACAATGTCACATTGTGAAATCAACTCTACTTCAGCTAGCCAACCTTTTCCAGGTAGGTAATGTAGATTATCATGAGTGAAGTTTAAGCCATACTCAGGGAATTTTGCATCAACAATAAACCTATTTTCTTCCGTAGTTTTAACTTTCATGCCTGCAATAAGAACATTACATCCCCATTTATCGATGGCCGTTTTTAATACATCTGAATATTTGTTTTTAAGTTCATTTTCACTTGGCATAAACATTGGGTTGACAGCGCCATTAGCTGAGCGATAACGCCACATAAAGCCAATAGTTTTACCTTGAAAAAAATCAGATGGTAGCTGGTTACGAATATCTTGATAGCTTTGAATGCCATTTTTAGAAAAAGGCAAGGTAAACCTCTTTATTTTTCTTCCTTGAATTGTATTCATGTAAATATGAGGTAATAAATTATTTTCTAAATCAATTTTTTCTAATGTACTTGCAGATAAGGTTGATAATACTTCTTCTTTTAATTCGATATCCAATACCTGAAATTGATAGAAAGAGTCTATTGTACTTTCTTCAATTTCATCTACTAAAGCAACCTTGAAGGCAAATGACAAATCGAGTTTTAAAAATTCTTCCATGCGATAAGGGTTAGCAAAAAACAATAAGTAATTATGCTGAGGATTTCTTTCTGCAAGATCAACAATACAAAGAAGCTGTTCAAAATAATCACCATAAGCACCGTGTAATATAGTCGCTATATTTTGACTTTTGCTCATATTTACAGTTAATTGATAGCTACTTATATTCAATTTATTAATCCTTTTTATATTTTACACAATATTTTGATAGTATAGCTTTTATAATGCAAGGCTAATAGCCAATTCTGTTCATGAATTCATTAATGCCCTGAAAATTCACTTAAAGGTTAAGTATGAAAAAAACTAAAATTTTCTTAAAGTACTTTAGGTCATTTACTTCTAAGTCTAGCCTGTCGTTATTTTTTATTGGTACTTTTCTTGCTGCACTATGCCATATTCTTCCTTGGTCTAAAGGCTGGTCAATATTTGAATACGCATTACTTTTTTCTCCAAGATGGTTGATTTTTGTTTTATTAATACCTGTATCATTTTTAGATTTTAAATTAATACAGAAACATAAAATCACCTTAGGTCTTTGTACATTTTTTCTTGTATTTTTTTACTTAAACGTAGAGTTACCTATTAAAATTTTTGTTTCAGTTGCAGAGAAGCCTAATTTAAGAGTTATGACTACTAATCTAGGAGGTATTGGTAACCTAAAAAATAATTATAAGCTACGACAACAAATAAAATATAGTCGTGTCGATTTGGTAGCTTTTCAAGAGGTTTCTGCTATTAACGCTGAAAGAAGCATTCCTAATAAATGGAACATTGAATGTATAGTTGCCAGCTGCATTGCTAGCTCTTACGATATCAAACCTATAAACAGTATTAGTCGAAGTTTATTAGGAGGGTGGGGTAATATAGGAGCTCTGTTTCAGTTGGACATAAAGGGTAAAGCTATTTATGTATTAAATATTCATCTAGAAACTCCTCGAAAGGGAATTGAAGACTTTCAATTATCAACGTTAAACCTTGACCCTATCTTTAATAATGCTCAAAATAGATTTTTAGAGGCAAATATTGTTAGAGATTGGGTTAATATGCTTTCACCATTAATTATACTTGGTGATTTTAACATGCCTATTGAAAGTTCTATTTATAGAGGTGCTTTTTCTAAGTATAAGAATGCGTTCAATGAGGCAGGGTTTGGCTTAGGTCATACAAAGCACACTAAACTTATAGGTGTTCGGATAGATCATATTCTTGTTGATGATCACTTTAATGTTGTCAATTCCTGGGTTGGAAATGATATTGGAGGTGATCATCGGGCAGTATTTGCAGATATTAGGTTAACTTCGGCACTTTAATTTTTAGCGTAATTTAATCTCAAATATATATAACTTATTAGTTATTTATATTGCTCTTTTATCCAACCTTGATAACTACCATCCATAACACTCTGCCACCAAGTTTCGTTGTTTAAATACCATTGAACAGTTTTGGTTATACCTGTAGCAAATGATTCTTTGGGTTCATAGCCTAGTTCATTATTCGTTTTGGTAGCGTCTATCGCATAACGCCTATCGTGGCCAGCCCTACCTTTTACGTAAGTAATAAGTGATTCAGTATTTTGGCCACTCATTTAATTAGGGTCAGATGAACTTTATTAGTGTTGTTAAGTGAATGGATTAGTGAGGGGTATGATTACAGTTATATTCTACACAAAAAAGACATTACTGCATCTAATTATG
>Ga0209826_1001956_pt1 | contig 13880 bp, 22 predicted proteins | sample GOMGulsemesocosm_5_FD_184637 | JGI IMG/M metagenome (GOLD analysis project Ga0209826, IMG submission 184637) | Methane-oxidizing microbial communities from mesocosms in the Gulf of Mexico - GOM15C Gulf of Mexico (SPAdes) (version 2) | ecosystem: Environmental > Aquatic > Marine > Cold seeps... | reverse complement strand
TACACCACGTTACCGTTTCGTTTGAATTTACGTAGCATTGCTCCTATCAAGTCCATTGTTTCTGCTTTTGGCTTAATGCCTGTTTTTGGGGTTGGTGATCTTGCTGGTTCGCCATCTTCATTTAACATGTACAACGCCCCTATGCCGCTGTCAGTTGAATACCAGATAGGCACTTGCTTTTCTGTTTTACCATCACCAATTGCTTCACATAAGAGAGGGTATACCATTAAGTTATCACCGTTTTTATTGTAAAATTTTTGAAATCCGTTTTCTGCTATTTCACGGTTTTTTTCTGTGATTGTTTTATCTTTTACCGTTAGGTCATAACGGTAATTTTTTATAGATAATTTAAGTTGAACTTTATCTGCTTGAAGTGTGGTAATAGTTGCTTGGTACTTTTTGTTTTTTTCGCGTATCTGCTTAGGAGAGCCAAGCTCTTTGTATTTAGCGACTGTAAATACAGCTTCATCTAGCTTGTTTTTTGCCTGTTGCTCTTGTCGTTGTGCTTGATTAAGTTGTTGCATGTGTTTTTCTGCATTGGCCTGAATAGTTTCCGCTGTCTTGTTGAAGAGTTTTTCTTTCTTTTCATCGTTTTTTCTTGCTTCTAATAAGCGTTCGTTTTGATGAGCAACATCATCAATACGATTTTGTAAGGTTTTAATTTGAAGCTTTAAAAATGTGTTCTCATTACCCATGCGCTCAAGTTTATCAACCTGCAAGTTATGTTTAATAACACTGTTATTATTGGCCGCTGTTACTGCGTCAAACGCTGCTATTGTTAAAGTCAACGCGTGTTCCATTGGGTCTACTTGTTCTAGTTCTGTTAATTGATTATTCATATCTACCACCAAAGATGTAAGGATTGCGCTAGCGAGTAACTAGCGCAATAAAATTAAGCTATTGCTTGCTCTAACGCTTCTTCACTTTTATCAAAAAATTCTTTAAGCGTATTACAATGACTAACTAATAATTCAAGCTCTACTGTTTCAGTGTGAAGGTCAAAATCGCCAGAATCGTCAAACTCATATTCTTCAATTTCAATCGTGGATTTTATTTGTTTGATTTTGAATTGATCAGTCAAGGTAAAAGCCAAGCCATCTTTAGCTAAGTTGATTTGCTTAATTTCATAACCATTCGTTAAAAGTTCTTGAACATTATTTAACGGGTAATCACCTTTAAAACGAACGACATCTTTATGTTCATTAGATAAGACCAGTAAATCACCCAAAGCAAAACCAGCAAACATTAAGCCGTTACTGCGCTCTTGATCGTCATGTAAACTGTCTAAAATGTTAGTGGTTAATGAGTTTGATATGCCACTACAATGCAAAGTTTTTGTTTCAATTGATCCAAGTAACTGGCAAAGCTGTGCAATGGCCCGTTTTGCGAAATCTTCTTTTGCATCAACAATGAATTTTTCAGACTTGGTGTGATAGTAGGCGCTAAAATAAGCGGTTTCAGGTAATACTTTGCCGCAATATTCAGCGAGTACACTTGAAGCCATAGCTTCACTTAGTGATTCGATAGCCTCTTCATCGCCAATCAAGTCACCATGATCATCCAATATTGCTTCAACCCTTCTAGCTGCTTCTTCGTTTATTGCTGACATAGGAAGTTTTTTCCAGCTAAAAACGAAATTGATTTTATAGCCGTTACCCAGCTTAATTAACGGTTCATCAGGATGAAAACCAAACTTTGCTGATTGATTTTCGAGTAAAGGCGAAAATAACATACCTTCAGCTTCAGTAATTTTTTGTTCAAGGATAGTTAATGCTGGTAATTCTGTTGCAAATACGTGAATGTTTTTCATATTATTATTTTTCCTGTAAAAAATTATGGTTGGTGACTTTTGCCGGAGAAACAAAAGCCACCTGGTGGTTGTTATGCTGCTTTAGTTGCGTAAAAAACATCAAAGGCAATTTTTATTTTCATTAACGCTTCTTGTTCGTGCTGTTCATCACCTGATAGTAATAAATAGCCAAAATCACTAATCGTCGGTGATGGTAACGTTTGTAGGAATATTGAAATATCACGCAATGACGGTTCGTTCACGGGCTTTTGGGTTGGTAATGGTAATGGTTCAAGTGGTGCTGTATTAGCGAATTCACGATCACACATGTCAGGGCGTTGCGCTTGAAGCTCTTCTTCATGCTCTGCAATTGCTTCTTTTTCTTTTAATAAACGGTCATTTTCGATTATCTGGGCTTTGCGTGTTTCTTTTTCCGTTATGCGTTCCATTGTTTCAGCTTGCGCTAACATGACATTTAACTGTTGAACTACAGTTGCATGTGCAGCGCTGGCTTGTTCGGTAAGCTCGCCAAATTCATCTGGGTCAATGTCAATATTAATAATCGCGTCAACCTTGTTTTTGATTTCTTTTGCTGTTTTGCCAAACATCGTAGAAGGGATCATCATTAAGTTATTAAGGCGATTTTGCGCTTTAGATTTTAGTTCGCTGATACGCGCTAGTGTTGCGGCTTCTTCACGTTCGATACGTAGCGCTTCACGCTCAGTTGCTAATTGTTCGTTTTGTATGGTAGATGATAATGCGAGTGTTAATTCACCTAGCGTTTCTTTTTTAACTGTTAATGCTTCTTGCGTTAACTCTGCGAAATTTTCAGATACATCAATCATATATACAGCTTCGATAATATCCTGAATTTCACTTGATGCCTTACCTGTTAAATTATTCGCCCACAGCCGAATTCCGTTTATTTGGTCACGAATGGCTTTAATTCGTTCTGCTTCCTTTTCTTTCTTTTTAGCTTCAGCCTCCTTTCGTTTAATGTTTTCAGCTTCAAACGCGGTGACGATTGGCGCGTATATACCGATAACGCGTTCTTTTAACGTATTTCTAACGCTATCAATAGCGGTTTTCCCATCAACAGCTAATCGATCTATATCTTTTAATGTTCCGTTTTGCTCTGAACGTTCTTTACGTGCTAATTTAAACCCTGCTTCTGTGCTAACGTCGATAACCAAGCCTTTCTTTTGCTCGGTAAGCTCAGAGAAGCCTTGTTCAGTTAGGTTTAATTCAGTCTCAAATGCCGCTGTTAATTTTGTAGTTTCCATTTTATTCACCTTCTCTTAATTGCTTGGCTTTAGCGTATGATGCTTTTTTTATGGTGCCGATAGCTGTTTTTAGCATGTCACCCCTGGTTATCGTTTGTATTTGATTAAGTGCTGCAGTAGTTAACCCGTCAAGTGCAGATACGTTCGTGGCTGAGTTAAGTATTTCAATTTGTTCAGTAACGGTTTTTTTTGTCACTTCTTGATTTTGAAGTTCGTTCGCCTTATCTGCTGCAACAAAAGCTTCTTTCGCTTGGTTTTTAGCTTGAACAAATTTATCCATCATCTGATCATCCTCTTCAGAGATAGCTAACTTATAGGCATTTTCATAAAGCATTCTTAGCTCTTGTGGGTTATCTGCATTTAATATCGCATCAACATTCGCTTTAACTTCTTTAGCGCAAACAGGTAACGCCCAGTTCGGTACTGCTGGTGGCCGCCATTGGAACTTCTCTTTTTTCTTTTTGTTTTCGTGGTATATAAACCCGTTGGCTACGTCTGTTTGTTTTCTTGTGTCAACGGGTTTAACAGTGGCGAAACCTGTGTCGAATTGATAAAGGTATCGTCCAATCCCCCATTGAACCCCTGTTCTTTTCATTGACGTTGAGAGTGTTGATTTAACTCTGTCTATATTGCCGCCGCCGGTAACTTCGGAGCCATCCCAACGAGTGATCCATTCATTGTCTGCTTTTATAGATATGCCGCATAAATAACCTGTGTTGCATGGGGATGCTTTGAATTCGTTCTTCCAGCCACCTATGCCACATGCTTCATCAAGTCTTTGCATAATTGCGCGGTTAGTAATATAAGGCACGACTAAAGCCCATGAATTATTGCCGCATTGCTGAATACGCCATTCGAGATCTTGCTCAGGAAATTTTTTGCTTAATTTTTTAAGATCCATTACGCGACTCCTTTGTTTTCAAGGCATAAAAGATTGTTAATTTGTTCATCTAAGTTTTTTAAATCGACTTGAGCTTTTGCGCTAACTTGACTTTTTAAGCTTCTTAAATAGTCGATATGGGCATTGGTTAATCTTTCGCTGTTTATTTCAATTTCGTCAATTTCAACAGTTTGCGTGTGTATCGTTATATACATTGCGTATTCGTTCGTTATTAATTCTTGTGTGCGATGAGCAATAGTAAATTCTGCTAACGAGCCCCATTTTTCAGCTTGAGTAAAGATGGTTATTGTTTTTTTAGGCATTAGTTCGCTCCTTGAGTTTGAGTTTTAATGTGAACTAAATCGTTGTACTCAAGAGTTGATGCGACTACGTATAAAAAAATAGCGACAACAAAATAAACTGTGTTTTTAAATGTTTTCATGTAGAATCTCCGGTTGTAAATCTGATAACGCTTGTTATCGGTTGATGGCCTTGTCTCCACCAAGATACAAAGGCCATTTTCTTTTTAAGCTGCTTGTTCGTTCATTTCTAACGCTATTTGAGCGTAAAACTCGATCTGTTCATCCCTTAATTTTAAATATCTTTCTTTATCGCTGTTTTTAGCTAAATCGACTTCTACTACTAGCTCAAGAAACCTTTCTTTATCTTCTGTCATTGATTTCTGGATCACTTCTAGTAGCTCTAACGATGTATTGCTAAACTCACCTACACCAAACTTAAACAAGAAAGTTAACGCCTCTTCGTTTATTTCTGCTGCAATATAAGCTTGGTTGTCAGCGTTTGCGTGTTCTGCTGTACTTGATGCGATTACGCAGTTCATAAATATTCCTTTTTAGTAACTCTTTAGGGTCTAAAACTTATGTTTTAAACTATAAGTACTTAGGGTTTATTTGTCAACAACAAAAGTTTTATTTATTTGTATTTATTTTCATCTAGTAAATATTAGGTATAAAAAAACCATCAATAAAGATGGTTTTTAAGGGGCTGTATATAGTGGGCTTGTTATTGATTTAAAAATTCACCGCAGCAAGGGCAGGTGTTATGATTGTAATTCTCAGAAAGAGGGGTTTGGCAGTATAAGCAACTAGGGTTAAATGCGACACATGTAGATACTTCAACAAATTTTCCGTCGATGTAAGTGTCCCAAGATGTTACGCAGCCATACTTATCATTATAGTTAGGCAAGAAGAATTGAGTGGATTTGAATTCTCTATGTGCCTCTATAGCGCTTAACGCCATATCAAAATTAGCTTTCATTTTTTCGTTATATTTCTTGGATGAAAATAAAATTAATTGTCCGTCGCACCTTGAAGGATTACTACATTCACATGACGCAGAAAAATAATATTTATTCGTTTCTTTACATTTTAAAAACTTAAATATAACCTTTTTGAGGTTTATAGTTCCTTTATAACTACCTGGCGCGAAGTATTTTTGCTCTTTCTTCATGCGCCCTAGTAAATTTAAACCACACAGGGTTTTTAACTTATTTATTACTTTCATAGCATCCCTTTATGTAAATTATTTTATTAGAGCAGTACCGAATACCAAAACACCTTACCTATAATGCGAATGAGTTGTGATTCCTCTTTATTGTAAATTTCGTCAGGGTATTCGTCAGAGTTAAAGCTTTTTAGGCGCATACCTCCACCAGGAACCCTATAAACAGCCTTTACCCGAAGCATTCCGTCGTGATCTAGCGCAAACATTTTACCGTCTTTTATATCAGTCTTTGCGGTATCAATACCTATAGTAGAGCCATCAGGCAAAACAGGTTCCATGCTATTGCCTGAAACTTTTACACATGCCGCATGAGATGCTTCAACGCCATACCTCTTTAATGTTGATCGTGCAAATCTTAATTTAAACCCTTGTTGCTCTTGTGTGTCGAACATGCCATTACCAGCCGCTAATTCTACCTCTGAAAAAAAAGGTATTTCCACCTCGTCATCGGGCAGTGATGTTTTACTATCCCAAGGCTCCATACCACCAAGTATTTCAGCGTTACTTTGCAGGCATAAAGTTTTACTTTGTGTTGTTATGCTGTTATCTGCAGGGCTTCTTTCTTTGCCAGTTAAAAGCCAATCAGCAGACACTTTCAGTTTAACTGCTAGATCAACAATATCTCTTGGTTTTAATGTTTTACCAATTTCTATTTTATTGATTGTGGTTTGAGATACGCCGACCATGCTCGCTAATTCTTCTTGAGTAACATTTAGCGCATCTCTTGCTTGTTTGAATCTATCTTTAAATTCCATTGTTATACATAGGCACTTCTTAGTGATGCTATTTATTAATAATGACAACTTTTGTTTTTTTTATCAAATACCCAAAGTTTTATTGATTTTAAACCTAAAGTTTTTTATAGTGTGTTTTTAAAACTTAAGTTTTAAGTGAGTTATGAAAGAAGACGCATTAAAAAGAGCAATTAAGGTAGCAGGAAGCCAAACAGCACTAGCTAAGGCTTTAAATGTTACTCAAGCACATGTTTGGAATTGGCTAAACCGTGACTCGCAAGTGACGGCTGAATACGTTTTATCTATCGAAAGATTAACAGGTGTTCCTAGATACGAGCTTAGGCCGGATATATATCCACCGTCAGAATACAAACAAGCTAGCTAACCAAACCACACCAGGAGAATTATTAATGTCATACAACAACGAGAAGTTAAAGCAAACCCATCAAGTACGTGTTCGTTTTAATGATTATGTTTATGACGAGATAGTTTCTTATGCTGAGGCGAGTGAAGAACAGCTTGCAGTGTTCTTGCGAAATATTGTAATTAACGCATTAAACGATCCTAAAGCATTAGAGGCTTTGATAAAAAAACATAGATAACATAAAGGTAAATAAACGATGAATGAAGTAGAAGTTCAATTAAGTAGTGAAGAGCTTATTGCAATACACAATCTAGCAAATGACCTAGGTTGCACCCCTGACAAAGCTATTGCGCACATAGCCACACGTCAACTAGAAACCGGTGAATTTAAAGTAAACAGTATCAGTGATGTATACGGTCAACTAAGTGTGATTTTTGATAATTTAGCAAAACAAGCTAAAGAAGATAGCGCCGATAACCACTTATGTATGCCATGTTTTTTACGTAAAGCAGTACAACTAGAGACGTAATGGTTTTAGGGAGGCTATTTAGCTCTTGTTATTTAGAGGGGCTATTTAGTTTTACTGTCTAACAAAGTGACCAAAATCAAAAGGGTTATTAATAGATGGATGACGCAGATAGAGCGCAAAACGAAACAGATTTAGAGTTAAGGGTTGCATTGCAAAACCGCAAACAAGAGCTACCCGAAACAAGCGTTTGCAATTGGTGTATTGAACCCATTAAAAAGGGGCATTTCTGTAATGAGGATTGCCGCGACGATTACGAAAAATCAAAAATAATGAAAGGATAATTATGTCTTTATCAAAATTATGTTTGGCAATACAAAAAGCATTACGTGAACCGTATTTTTACAGTGACAAGCAAGGGGAAATAGAATGCGAGTAACGGTAAATGAAAATAACGTGATGCTTGCTATTGCTAGTTGTCACCCGATTAAAAGTAGTGTTACCAAGCTAGTAAAAAACACTGGTATGGCGAGAAATGAAATTAATGAATTGATTGGTAGCTTAAAAAAAATTGGTTATGTAAACGCCACGAAAAACAATGAAGTTTACTTGCTTGAGGACGGTAAACGATATTGCGGCATCATCAATGACAACATTAGAGTAAAGACCGTTCAGCCTAAAAAAGAAGAATCAAAAAACAATGAAAAACAAGAGTTTACGGCTATTCAAGACAAAGAAGATCCGCAAGAACAAACAGAAACAGCAAGCGTTTTACGTTCAATCGAAACTTTAGCAAGCAAGCTAAATGCGCCAATTGTAGACATCGCAAATAAAGAGTTAAAAGGGCAGGTATTAACAAGACTTGCTGAATTAATGAGTGAAGATATTGCTGAGTTATTAATCGCTATAAAAGATGATTTAGAGCGAGTAACGACTAAGTGAAAGGTGTCTGGTGTTTTACCACCAGACAGATATAAAAAAGGCGCTAATACCGTGGAAAGTATACATAGCGCCTTAAATACAACGAGAAAGATTATGACAAATATAGCTCAAGTAATCAAGTTTCCAGGCGACCCTGAAAGAGTACTGATAAATAATGGTGTAGAAAAAACAACAAAAAAATTCGGGTGGGTTTACGTTTTGTCAAATGATGCTATGCCTGGGTTGGTAAAAATAGGATTTACAGCAAAGTGTCCATATATTCGCGCACGTGACATATCAAGAGGAACTGGGGTGCCTTTACCATTCGATGTTATTTACGCAGCTAAAACACTTTATTTTGCTGAGGTAGAGGCGAGAACTCATTATTTGTTATCCGAGCACAGAATCAACTCTTTAAGAGAATTCTTTTACCAAACACCAGAGGAGGCATTTACTGTTATCACTACGCTAGTCAAACAAGTGAAAAATGAATGTTGCTCAGACAAATTAAGAACCATTATTTATAACACCGCCATAAAGTCATACCATTCAGAGCATGGCGACTACATTGAAGATGAACCATTTTTTAGTATGGAGCAAGCTAATGGCCAGAATTAGAACTATAAAGCCTGAGTTTTGGCTAGATGAAGATCTATCAGAACTAAGTTGTGAAGCGCATATGTTCGCGGCAGCTCTATTAAACCATTGCGACGATGAAGGATATTTTAAAGCTAACCCTAAACTTCTTCATGCGCAGATATTCGCACTACGGGAGTTAGACGGTAGTGTTACTGAACTAGTCCAAAACTTAGAAAAATTAAATTATTTATCATGTTTTGTTGGTACAGATGGCAAAAAATATGGGCATGTAACGAATTTTAATAAACACCAAGCGATAAACAAGCCTACAGCCAGTAAGATAAAGGGCTTAAAGCCTTTACCGTCTAACTCCCGTAGTGCTACCGAACAACTACCGTTAGGAAAGGAACAGGGAAAGGAACAGGGAAAGGAAGTAAAAGAAAATAAACAAAAAAATAAAATCAACTTTGATTATTCTACTTGGGGTGAAGTTCCAGATCCATCAATTCTGAAAGATTGGCATGCTATGAGATTAAAACTCAAGGCAGCCCCAAGCCAAACAGCAATCAACCGACTTGCTGGTCAAATACAACTTGCTAAACAAAATGGCTATTCAGTGAATGACGTTCTTTCTGAATGCGTACTACGAGGATGGAAAGGGTTTAAATTTGAATGGCTGCAAAACTCATTTTCTCAACAGTTACAACAAGAACATTCAGATCAGAATGATATTTCATGGGCGCAAGGCGTGGAGATTTAATTATGAGATCACTACAAAACCTAGGAAATAATTTTCAAACACCAGGTTCGGATTTAACTGAGACAACTAAAAAACGCTTAGTACCAGATCAAGCGGCATTAGTTGTGAATAAATTATTTTTGGATTTAAAAGGTATTTTTCCTGCTTGGAAAGTCGCATTCCCCAATCAGCAAATAGAACAACAATCTAAAATTGAATGGATAAAAGCTTTTGTTGAAAACGATATAGGTCAAACCGCGCAACTGAATTTTGGATTGCAAAAAGCTAGAAATTATAGCGAACCTTGGTTTCCTTCATGTGGTCAATTCATCAAGTGGTGCAAGCCACAGCTTGAAGATTACGGATTACCAACTGCTGAACAAGCTTTACGTAAAGTGATTAACGGCCAAAAGCGAAGTCATCCTGTTTTGTTTTTAACAGCCCAAGCTACGGGCAGTCGTGAATTAAAAACAATGAGTCATGATGTTTTACTAAAACTTTTTACTCGGAACTATGAAATTGTTTGTCAACGATTTATCAACGGTGAGGATTTATCGCAAGAAATACATAAAGCGTTACCCACTAACGTTTATGTTGTCGCTAATCAATCACAACGAAGTAAAAACGCGGCTAATTTGCGCCAGTTACTAAAACAAAAAAGAGCAACTTAATGTTAATAATTTCAATCACAATCGCTTTTGTTTTGGGTTACGCAGTCGCTACAAAAAAAGCACAAATCAAGTTTGACAGCATATTGCTAAAAAGAAAAATACTGGTGAGAGGTAAGCGAAATGAAAAGTAAAATCAACGTACTTAGTCTTTTTGATGGAATAAGTTGTGGTCAAGTAGCATTAAAACGAACAGGACTTGATGTTGGGAAATACTACGCGAGCGAGCTAGATAAATACGCAATTAAAGTTACCCAGGCTAATTATCCTGACACCATACAGTTAGGTGATGTTTGCGGTGTTGACCCTGAAAAGCTAGATAAAATTGATTTGCTTATTGGTGGAAGCCCTTGCTTTGTAGCTGGAACACAAATAATCACCAGTAGAGGTTATGCCAGCATAGAAAGAGTGGAAGTTGGGGATTTTGTTCTCACTCACACGAACCAATGGAAGAAGGTTATAAGGGTTGGCGGCAATAAGAACAAACAAACCATAAATATTAAGGCCCAAGGGCTTCTGGAAACTACAGCCACTCCCAAACACCCTTACTATGTGCGCAGTATGGCAAGGCAATGGAATAAAGAGAAGAGAACGAGTGAGCGTGTTTTTAATGGCCCTCACTGGAAAAAAGCAGGAGAGTTGGCCAAGGGTGATTTTCTGTCTATCCCTATAATCAAGGAGGAGATAAACCACCTAGGTATACATAATGATGAAGCTTTCATTATAGGTCGATACATTGCAGACGGTCATACTAGAAAGGATTATCGAACGAGTGCGAATAGACCCAATGACAGGCACTGGCAGTTAATCTTGTCGGTGGGATCCCATAAAGTACCAACAACGAATATTAAGCACTCGCTTTTTGAACACAGTCCTGGGGTTAAACGGATGGTATTCTCGTCTAAAAGGTTGGTCAAAATAGTGGAGAGTGAATGTGGCTGTAGTGCAGTAAATAAAAATATATCAGTTAAGTTATTGTCGCTACCTATACCACTATTAGAGAGGGTTATTGATGGTGTGTTAAGTGGTGACGGCTCATTCAGAAACAACGAATGGCGATTAACTACAGTTAGTAGAGAGTTAGCTCAATCATTGTGCATAGCTGTTGCCAAGGTTTATAGGGTGTGCGCCAGTATTGAGTTTACTAGGAGACCTAAGATTACAATGATCGAGGGTAGAAGGGTTAATCAGCGCGACACTTACACAGTTTCTTTCAGAAAAGAAGTTAAAAAGCAGAGTCATTTTTATGTCGATTCTAGTCATGTTTGGGTTCCTTTTAAGTGTTCAGTGATTTCTGATGAAGCCGATGTGTATAACCTAGAAGTGGAGGGTGATAATAGTTACATAGCTAATAATGCTGTTGTACACAATTGCCAGGGCTTTAGCTTTGCAGGAAAACAGCTTGCTTTTGACGATCCACGTTCTGCTTTATTTTTTGAGTATGTTCGTATTCTTGAACGATGCAAAGAATTAAACCCGGACGTTAAGTTTATGCTTGAAAATGTAAAGATGAAAAAAGAGTACTTGGATATTATAACGAAAATACTAGGTGTTGAGCCTATTTTGATTAATAGCGCATTAGTCAGTGCGCAAAATCGCAAAAGATACTATTGGACTAATATACCAAGTGTTAACCAACCAGAAGACAAACATGTTTTTTTAGCTGACATATTAGAGCCGAATTTACCATCGTGCGGCATTGGAGCGCGCGTTGTTGGCCGTAAACTGAACGAGCTAGGTAAGCGTGACGATTACAATAAAGATATTCCTATCCGTCAATATTTAGAGCTAAGAAGCGATAAAAAAGCTAATTGTATGACAACGGTACCTAAAGATTCAGTGGTTGCGATTAATAAAATAGAAGGGCGCTACAAATTACGTAGTAAATCAAAAACAGTACGATGCGGAGGTCGTAACTCACCTATTGGAAGTCGGCATGAGTGGGACTTTCCTTACACTAAAACCGATAAAAAACTAGGGGTAAAGCGCAATCAGGGGAAAGCAAGCTGTTTAACTGGAGGTGCTCATTCTGGTGGCAACCATTCTGATATGGATATTCTAGTTATCGAACCAGATATTTGTCGTAGGTACTCAATTACTGAAGTAGAGAGATTACAGACTATTTTAGATGGCTACACTCAAAATAAAGGTGTGAGTAACTCTCAATGCTACAAAATGTTAGGCAATGGATGGACGGTTGATGTTATCGCGCACATTTTTAAAGGATTACACAATGAAAAGCAATAAATCAAATACGGCAGCGCACAAAAAAGCGAGTGGGCAAATGAATTTCAACGGCCCAGAAAAACGATTGATAGCTAAGTTTGCAGGAAAAATCACACTGGAAGAGTTAACCAAAAAAATCAATGAAATTACACCTTATAGAAATGGCAGAACCAAAGGCGCGGTTAGGGCGCAGGTTTATAAGTTAGGGTTTTCTATCAAGGTAAATAAATAATGAAAGATATAAAAATAGAACGCGATCCTAACGATATAAGTCAACACGAAGCAGGCGCAAAGCTAGACCAAGGGAAAATCAAAGCGGCGATATTGAGTGATTTCAACCTGGCTTTGTTGTCAGTCGCAGAGGTTGGTACGTTTGGTGCCGATAAATACAGTCGCGGAGGATGGCAATCAGTGCCTAATGGTATTGAAAGATATAGTGATGCTTTGTGGCGTCATTTGCTGCAAGAAAACATAGAGCCTAACGATAATGACTCTGAATTAAAACACGCGGCTCATATGGCGTGGAACGCATTAGCTAGATTAGAACTTATTTTACGTCAAGAGAGAAATAAACAATGAAAATAACAGCAATAGCAGCAATGACCTCTGATGGCGGTATCGGCATAGATAATAAATCACCTTTTAATCTACCAGAAGATTTACAGCACTTTAAAAAAGAAACGTTAGGAAAAACGGTTGTAATGGGTCGTAAAACCTTTGAATCAATCGGAAAAGCGCTGCCAGGTAGAACGAATATCGTATTAACTAACAATGAATTCTTTATGGCCGACGATGTCGTTATTTGTCATAGCGTTAATGATGTTTTGGCTAACGTGGAAGGTAATGAGTTAATGATCATAGGAGGAGGGCAAGTATACAACCTTTTCCAAAGCTTGATCAGTAAATGGATTATAACAACTGTGCGTATAAGCGCTGATTGTGACACTTATTTAGAGTTAGATTTGAACGTATTTAAAGAAACAAACTCTAGTAGTCACCAATCAAAATCGGGTCTTATTTATGCAATAACGACATTAGAGCGAATGTGTAAAATTACTTTTGGCAGCATTAAGCAAATGATGGAGCCGACCGGTTATGAGTCAAAACCACATGAGGTAAAAGAAAAAAAGTCACAACAAAAAAAACAAAATGTGTCACCTGAGAAAACCAGGGCGTTATTAGCAATGATAACTAAGATACCTGGTGAAACTAATATGTTTTATCGTGAAAAATTAAACTTTAGCCGACCCGTTACGAGTTTAGCACTTACTGTGTTGATTGAGTCAGGTTTAGTGACTAGAGAGATAGTTCACCCTGATAAATTCAGAAAAGTTTTTAAATACAGTTTAAGTTCGTGAACTAAAAAAACAGGCTAAAACGTAAATGAATGATTTTAAACTTTCATCATCTAACTTAGGTGACTTGGTTACATTGTTAACACCATTATTAAACGAAGAAAAAGAATGGCGCGTTAGCATTAAACAATGGCGTGAATTGCGAACGCTTAGTCAAAACGGGCTTTTTCATAGATGGTGCGGCGAGTTATCAGCTTATTTGATCGGTAAAAGGCGCAAGGATGCCACGCCCGAATTTAGCAAGATACTACTAAAGCACACTTTTTTAGGTTATGAAACGCTCGAACGAGTTAACTGTTTGACGGGCGAAAAAATAATAGTTCGAGAACTTAGGCACACAAGTAAATTAGAT
>Ga0209826_1001955_pt1 | contig 13881 bp, 12 predicted proteins | sample GOMGulsemesocosm_5_FD_184637 | JGI IMG/M metagenome (GOLD analysis project Ga0209826, IMG submission 184637) | Methane-oxidizing microbial communities from mesocosms in the Gulf of Mexico - GOM15C Gulf of Mexico (SPAdes) (version 2) | ecosystem: Environmental > Aquatic > Marine > Cold seeps... | reverse complement strand
AACCAAAACCATACAGATACATGCAGTGATCATTTAAGTTTATTAATGAAAAGTCGTCGTTTTGATGGTGAAGGAGGTATTGGTCAATTGGCAAGCCGCGTTATTCAAGGTGATACTCATAACAGTTGGAAATTACTTTGTGCTAATAGGGAGAATACGGCTAATAAAGATAATACGGCTAGTTCAGCCTTAGCAAAATCACAACTCTGTTTAGTTGAAGATGAACTCAGTACTTGGCTTAAACCACTTGTTGAACAATATTATCGAAGTATTGGACAATGCCCAACGATTGAACAAGCTTTTGAATTATTGGCTAAGTTTAGAGTGTTATCAGTCACGCGCCAAGGTGAGCATGGTGTTGACGCCATTAATCAATGGATCAAAACAGCATTAGCTCCTTCAACCTTAGCGTTTAACTATGACACTGCCCATGATATTAACCAACTGCAATATCATGGTATGCCTATTATGATCAGTGAAAATAATTATCAACTTGGCTTATTTAATGGTGATATTGGTTTATTGTGGCGAAATGATAGTGGTCAACTCATGGCGATTTTTGAAACAACAGAAAAAGACTATAAAAGCTTACTACCGTCACGCTTACCAACATTTGACTGTGTTTATGCAATGACGATACATAAAACGCAAGGCAGTGAGTTTGAACATGTTGCTATGGTGTTACCTAAAAACAGTAATAATCAATTGCTCAGTCGTGAATTGCTTTATACTGGTATTACTCGTGCCAAAAAGTTACTTACTATTGCGAGTAGTAAACAATCTTGGCAGCAAGGTGTCGCCAAAGCGGTAAAAAGAAACTCTGGCTTAACGCTTAATTAGTAGTAGCTTAAAATTATTTTAGAATTAGACATTTATTTATTTTATTGGAATTATCATTAATGCAGTTAATTAATATCGACAAATCACTTTATCGTAAACACTTAAATATTGTTATCGTTGGCTTTATTGCCACCTTATTAATATTATCGTTAGTTTTTGGACAGTTACTTATTGCTAGCTTTGAAGTTGAGGGTGTAAGTAACTTTAGATATAATTTGTTGGGCGTTATTCTCTCATTGATGGCTTGTGCTGCTATTTTACATAGTTTAAAAAGCACTTTGTTTTTTACTGAGGTTTATTATGTTTGGCAATTAAAACAAACTCAGAATAGTATCTTTAGAAAGCTAACTAAAATTAAAGCAGCAGCAAAAAATAATAACGAAAATGCGTTGATTATATTGTTATATTATTATCAAAGTTTAAAGTTGGTCTATCAACTTGATGATAATACGTTAACTATATCAACCGTTGAAAAAGATCTAAATAAATTACAAGAAATTATCACGCGTAATGAGTTTACTATATCAGCGGAACAATTTGATAAAAGTCTATTAACTAACTTTAGTAGTTCTGATCTTCAATAACCTGCAATTAACTGCAATTAAGATGAAAAAAAAACCAGCAGTTCTTAAAAAGAATGCTGGTTTTTATGGGTTTATCTAACTTTGCACAAGCTAACTAACTTTGCATATAAAGCTATTTTGTTCTTAAGTTATCTAGCTCGGAAAGTAATACGACCTTTAGATAAATCGTATGGTGTTAATTCAACCGTTACTTTATCGCCAGTTAAAATACGGATATAGTTTTTACGCATTTTACCCGAAATATGTGCAGTGACTACGTGACCATTCTCTAGTTCAACTCGGAACATAGTGTTAGGTAAGGTATCTAAAACCGTACCTTGCATTTCAATATTTTCTTCTTTCGCCATGGGGCGCTAAACCTCTATATGTTGTGCAAATTAGCTAAAAAATCTATAAATAACGCTAGGATCTTTAGCTGATAAAAAAAGCTGCGCGAATGATGCCTAATTGTACGGATAAAGTAAAGCTTTGCGCTTGTTTATTTATCATTCTTACACATTCATTTGCTATTTTTCACTTTATTTAGCGGTGGTAAGGTTTTTTCGGTTAACAGCCACTGTCCATTTACAAAACTTTCAAAAGGAAAGTAGCGATTTTTATAATTCATTTTCTGACATTCATCAATTTGGTAGCCTAAATACAGGTATTTTAAATTATTTTGTTTGCACAATGTAATTTGCGTGATAATTGAAAACACACCTAAACCGTTTGCTTTTAATTCAGGGTGATAAAAAGTATAAACAGCAGATAAACCATTTATCAGTACATCAGTAACAGCTAAACAAATTAGTGTTTTTTCACCATTTATTTCACCCCATGTTTCAATAAAGAGCTGTTTGGTTAATTGGCTTGATACAAAGCTTTTAAATTGCTGCTGGTTAGCAGGAAACATACTGCCATCTTGATGACAGGTGTTTATGTATTTTTCATATAAAGAGTAGTAGTTATCTTTTAACTGTTCTGAAATTTTTATTTCGAGGTGTGAATTACGCTTTATTGAACGTTTTTGACTTTTAGAGGGGATAAAATCATTCACTAAAACTCTAATTGACTTACAAGCATTACAGTTAGGGCAGTGGGGCCGATATGATTGCTCACCATTACGTCGAAAACCTTCTGCCATTAACAGACTATAGCTTTGATTATTTTGTAATCGGTCATCTACAGTAATAAGTAAACGCTCTTCTCTATCAGGTAAATAACTGCAGGGAAAGGTTTTTGTAATGCCAACTTTAAAACTTGTGTTATCCATACTTATTCATCACGTTACTTTGTTTTATTGTTTTATTGTTTTATTGTTTTATTGTTTCATAGTTATTTAGAGCTGCTTGGCTCTGCATTGATGAAGATCTCTCGGGCTTGCCAAAAATTATTTGTGGTTATTCTCGTTAGTGCCACTTCTTTTAAAGTGAAAAAGTCATTGCGCGATATTTCTGTCGCGCCCATATCGGCTAAAAAAGGGTTAAGCAACTGACAGTCAATAAAATCTACATTATTCTCTGCTAATACATTACCTAAGGCTATTAAGGCAAATTTTGAAGCATTAGGGGCGGTATAAAACATGGACTCGCCTGAGAAAAAACCATTGATAGCAACGCCATATAAACCACCCACTAAGTTTTTTTCATCAGTTCCACTTCCTTCATCTTGCCAAACTTCAATTGAATGAGCGTAACCAAGTTGATGTAGCTGGCTATAGGCATTTACCATCTCTGGTACTATCCAAGTACCGTCATTTCTAAATGGCGCATTAGCACAAAGCTTGATAACTTGTTCAAAAGCTGTATTTAAAGTGATTTTATAAGAGGACTTTTTAATCACCTTTCTCAAGGTGCGATTAATGCGCAGATCATTAAGTTTAATGATCGCTCTTGGGTTTGGTGACCACCACATTAGCGGCTCAGTTTCACTAAACCAAGGAAAAATTCCTTGGCGATAGGCGTGAATTAACCGCTGTGGTGATAAATCGCCTCCCAGTGCTAATAAACCATTGGGTTCAGTTAATGCACTATTCACAGGAGGAAAGGCTAAATTTTTATCATTGAGTTGATAAAGGGTATGGCTCATATTTGCTATTAGTACCTAGCGGTTATTTAGCATCTAATCTTTAGCATCTAATCTTTAGCATCTAAGTAACGTTCAGCATCTAAAGCGGCCATGCAGCCTGCTCCAGCAGAGGTAATTGCTTGGCGGTAAATATGATCAGCAACATCACCAGCTGCGAATATACCTTCAACACTGGTTTGAGTTGCATTACCTTGGCTACCACTTTGAATAGTTAAATAACCATTATCCATGGCTAGTTGACCATCAAAAATATCTGTATTTGGCTTATGACCAATAGCAATAAATACACCAGCAACTTCGACTTCTTCAGTTGCTTCAGATTTAGTCTCTTTTAAACGTAAACCCGTAACGCCCATGTTATCACCCAATACTTCATCTAAAGTACGGTCGGTATGTAAGATGATATTGCCATTTTTAACCTTTTCAGCTAAGCGGTCGGTTAATATTTTTTCTGATCTGAATGAATCACGACGGTGAATTAAATGTACTTCACTAGCAATATTAGATAAATAAAGTGCTTCTTCAACAGCGGTATTACCACCACCAACAACGGCTACTTTTTGATTTTTATAAAAGAAACCGTCACAGGTTGCACAAGCTGAAACACCACGACCCATAAAGGCTTCTTCAGACGGCAAACCTAAATATTGCGCTGAAGCACCTGTACAAATAATAAGTGCATCACAGGTATAGTTACTATTGTCGCCAGTTAAAGTGAAAGGGCGTTTAGAAAAGTCGACTTTGTTAATGTGATCAAAAACAATTTCAGTATCAAATTTTTCAGCGTGTTTTTGCATACGTTCCATTAATGCAGGACCGGTTAAATCGTCTGCATCACCAGGCCAGTTTTCAACTTCTGTTGTTGTTGTTAATTGACCACCTTGTTGCATACCAGTGATCATCACTGGTTTTAAATTAGCACGCGCTGCATAAACAGCAGCAGTGTAACCAGCAGGGCCTGAGCCTAAAATAAGTAAAGGGCAATGTCTAACGTCGCTCATAAAAGAGTTCTCCGAGGGGTGATTTTATATTTTATATAAATTAAATAATATTAAATAACATTAAATAATAATGATAAATAACTAATAATAACTTTATTAATTGGGATGATAAGGAAATAAAGCAAGGAGGTAAATAATTTGTTTGTTATATGCTAAATTAAAAGTGTTATTTTGAGCTTTATTTTATTATATTTGATTTCATTTCATTTAGGTAATGTGTTGCTGTAGACAATAATGTTTTAGCTGTTATTATCATTAATAATCTAGATCGAAAAGGGGACTAGGTATGGGGTTAGGTATGTATACCATGATGCACAGGAGTTTTAATGCACATTTTAATCATTGATGATGTCACCGATAATATTCAGGTAGCAATGAATATCCTCAAGGAGGATGGTTACAGCTTTTCCTTCGCTACGCAAGGCTCAGAAGCCATCGAGCTTATTGAAAGCAATTTTAAGCAAATATCACTTATACTTCTCGATATTATGATGCCTGGAATTGATGGTTTTGCCGTATGTAAAAAAATAAAAAGCAATCCGCTTACTGCACAAATCCCCGTTGTTTTTCTTACTGCAAAAACAGATGTTGACACCATGCGCACGGGTTTTTCATTGGGTGCTGTGGATTATATTACCAAGCCGTTTCATGCCGATGAACTATTGGCCCGTGTTAAAACGCATACTCAGCTTTATCAAGCAAAAAAAGTTCTCCAGCAAAATAATTTAGCGCTAACGTCTAAGATTCAATTTGAAAATAGGCGTTTGATCAGCGAACTTGAAGATAATCAAAAAGAAATGATTTTTGTATTGACTGAACTCATGGAAGCAACATCGGATGAAACAGGTCAACATATTCGGCGGGTGGCTGAAATATCCGCTCTACTTGCTCATTATCACCCTACATTAACTGAAGAAGACGTAGAAATATTACGCTATGCTTCGCCCATGCATGACGTAGGTAAAATCACCATACCTCACCATATTCTTCACAAACAAGGTAATTATACTGAAGAAGAGTTTGTACAAATGAAAGCGCATACCACTAACGCTCATAAACTACTGGCTAGATCTGATCGAAAATTTATGAATGCTGCGGCAATTATTGCCCATGAACATCATGAAAAATGGAACGGTAAAGGCTACCCTAGAGGATTAAAAGGCAAAAAGATTCATATTTATGCTCGTGTTGTTGCCGTGGCTGATGTTTTTGATGCACTAACGCACAAGCGGTGTTATAAAAAAGCATGGAATATTGACGAGGTGGTTGCTTATATTAAAGATCATGATGGGATCCAATTTGATCCAGAGCTGATTGCTATTTTTATGGAACATCTCGACGAATTTATTTCAATTGCTAGAATTGAGTAATCATAAAATGACTATTCATTCATGTAATAAAGGCTCTATTGTTTGGAGTCTTCCTTTGTTGAAGTTAGGCTTTATAATATCTCTTTTTTTGCTGGTATTTTTTAGCTTAATCAACAACGTCAGCTATGCAACAAAAATTCAGCCAACAGTAGAACTTACCACCGTAGAACAGCAATGGATAAAACAGCATCCACAGGTGATTTTGGGCGTTGGCCTTCATTGGGCACCGTTCGACTTTATTGATGAAAAGGGTAAGCACAGCGGTATTACAAGTGATTATTTAACGCTTGTTTCTCAAAAAACAGGGCTAAACTTCCAGTTATCTATTGACCAATGGAGTAACAACTTAGATAAAATTCAGAATAAAAAAATTGATTTACTCGGTGCAGCTAACTACACCGAAGAACGAAGTCACTTTGCCAACTTCTCAACACCTTACTTTGATGTGTTAGATTACTTTTTTGTTCGTGATGATCTAGCCGTTAACACACTCGACGATTTGGACGGAAAACGCGTTGCTATTCCCCATAAATATGCACAGGCTGAAGTCCTGAAAAAGCACTTTCCGAAAATTAAACTGATTTCAGTTGCTAACTTTTCTGATGCAGTGGATGCAGTACTAGAAAATAGGGCCGATGCACTTTTTGATACCTATGCAAGCATTTCTTATGCCCTAAAAAAAGAGGGGATAAATGTTATTATCCCTTTTAAATCAACTCGCCATTTAGGTACAAACCCTATTGCTATGATGAGCCGAAAAGGTGCGCCAGAGCTTGCTTCAATCATTCAAAAAGGGCTAGATGCGATTACTGTACAAGAGCAGGATTTAATATATAACCGATGGATTGGAACGCCCGTTAAAGTAGATAAAATAGATAAAGTTATTAACTTAACAACGACTGAAAAAATATGGATAAAAAATCACCCGATTGTTTCGGTTGGTGGTACTCCAGATTGGGCACCTTTTAATTTCACCAATGAAAATAATGAATACAGTGGTATTGCCCATGATTATCTTCAACTGATTGCAGAAAAAACGGGGATTTCCCTTGATTTTAATATAGCGCCATGGAATGTTAATTTACAAAAAACCAAGGATAAAGAAATTGATTTACTGGGCGCTGTTTACTTTACAGAAGAGCGTAGTCATTACTTGAATTTTTCTAAACCTTATTTTGAAGTACTCGACTTTTTCTTTATTCGTGATGACATAGAAGTAACTACATTAGATGATTTAAACGGCAAGCGTGTTGCTATTCCAAAAGGTTATGCGCATATCAAATTCTTACAAGAACACTTTCCTAAGATAGATATTGTTCAAGTTAACTCTTTTAACGACGCCATTAATACGGTACTGGAAAATAAAGCAGACTTGCTATATGACACTTATGGTTCGTTGACTTACACTTTATCAAAAAAAGGCATCAATACTATTATTCCGTTTAAGTCCACGAGTCACTTAGGCAAAAAAAATATTCACATTGTAAGCCATAAAGAATCACCTGAACTTGCATCAATTATCCAAAAAGGATTAGATGCTATTTCAGAAAGTGAAAAGAAAGTTATAAGTAGTCGTTGGTTAGGTCAACGTCCACAAGATAAAACTAATACACTCACAACCATTAACGTTAATCAATATAGCAATATTTGGCCATTAATTGTTGCTATTGCTATTGTTATGTTGCTCGGGTTTTTCTATTTTTTTACTCGAAAAATATCTGATGTTCGACTAGTTCGCTATTTTGGCTCAGGCCATTTTCGGCTTCCTGTGATACTGATAGCCACACTATTTGTTTTTATTACGGGTATCACTTTATACTATATGCTGCAGCAAAATCGGCGAGAAATTATTTCTCAAACACATTATAATTTATCCATTACTTTACAGAGCATGGTTCAGCAAATGGATCATTGGGTTGATGATCATGTCGAATCCTTACAGCAACTAGGTGAACATCCTAACTTGGTTCGTGTTAGTCAAAATTTACTTACAGTATCATCTAAGCCAGAACAATTAAAAGCCTCTACTGAACTAGCATTAGCACGCCAATTTTTTACTAATAAAAAAGAAACTTTTGGTGTAAGTGGTTTTTTCATTATTAATCCAGAAATGATCAATATTGGCTCAGCGCGAGATGATAACATTGGCAAAATCAATCTAATTGCCAAGCAAAGACCTGACTTACTTAACCGAGTTTTTGCAGGAGAAACGGTATTTGTTCCTTTAATTGTTTCTGATCTTGACCGTAACGATCCGCTCACTGCTGCGAGTTGTGGTCAGCAGTGTATGAGTATGTTTTTTGCAGCGCCCATACGCAATAGCCATAATGAAGTTATTGCTGTTGTCACTCAGCGAATATTGCCAGATGATGAATGGTCAGAAATATTGCGCCTTGGTCGTATTGTGGACAGTGGAGAAAGTTATGTTTTTGATGAAAATGGCTTGCTGGCTTCAGAAAGTCGTTTTCGTGAACAGCTGGAAGAAGCAGGGTTACTCTTAATTGAACAAAATGAAGTCGGGACAATAGAGGTGCGTGACCCTGGTGGAAATATACTAGAAGGATTTAGACCATCTGACACAGTAAGTAGCAGCAAACCCTTAACAAAAATGGCATCAGCACTCATACACCTTAGCCAAAAAAAAATAGAAAACAGTTCCCATGGTGAGCTTTATAGTGAACTTCATAGTGAATTTAAACCCTATAACGATTATCGTGGTGTACCAGTATTTGGTGCTGGACGGTGGAGCTACCGTTCCAGTATTGGTATTGTCACCGAAATTGATGTCGATGAAGCTTTATCAGGTTATTATCAACTTTTCTTTAATTTACTACTGTTCTCAACAATGCTATTACTACTTTTTAGCAGTACTATTTTATTTACCCTTGTATTCGTAAGCCGTGCAGGTCAGGCTATGCGTCGTTCCAGTGAAGAATTAGAGCAGTTAGTCGCTGAACGTACTAATGAGCTAAAATATTCAGAGCAAAAGCTACTCATGGCAAATCAACAAGAAATAGCGGCTAAAGAGGAAGCTGAAGCGGCTAATAAAGCGAAATCAGATTTCCTTGCTAATATGAGTCATGAAATCCGTACACCGATGAATGCCATTCTTGGTTTTACAGGGTTGTTGAGTGAGCAAGTTCAAGAGCCAAGGCTGCAATCCTTTATTAAAACTATTCAATCGGCAGGCAATAACTTGATGGTTTTAATTAATGATATTCTCGACCTATCACGCATTGAGGCTGGAAAGTTTGAGATCAATAAAGTTAGCTGTAATCCATCAGAGCTACTACATGAATTGGCGGATATTTTTAGGCTCAAAGTCGCAGAAAAAAATATTGATCTAATTCTTGATATTGACCCTCTTATACCTGAAAGCTTGTTACTTGATAATGTTCGTTTACGGCAAGTTTTACTCAACTTAATTGGTAATGCAATTAAGTTTACTGACAAAGGGTTTATCCGCGTGCAAATGCGGGCAGTGAATAGAGATAAAATACGTAGTAAGGTCGATCTAATCGTTAGCGTTGAAGACACGGGAATTGGCATTTCTGAAAAACAGCAGCAATTGATATTTGAAGAATTCACTCAATCTAGCGGCCAAGATGCAAGAAAATATGGTGGCACAGGCTTAGGTTTATCCATCGGTAAACGTTTAGTAGAAATGATGGGAGGAACCATTTCACTTTCTAGTCAACCTGAAAAAGGATCTACCTTTAATATTAAACTATTAGATGTTGATATTGCAGTATTACACGTAGCTGAAAAAGTAAATGATAAGCAAGATGAAACCATTGTTTTCTCATCTACTACGGTATTAGTTGTTGATGATATAGAAGATAACTGTGAGCTGTTACTGGCAAACTTTGCCAACACCGCTATCAAAACTATTATTGCTAGAAATGGTTTGGAAGCTGTTGATTGCGTTAAACATCAGCACGTAGATCTCATTTTAATGGATATTCGAATGCCCATTATGAGTGGATACGAAGCTGCAAGAGAAATTAAAAAGTTTTCCAAAGTACCTATTATTGCGCTAACTGCCTCAGTTATGAATGGTGACTTTGAACCTATCGATAGTCATGATTTTGATGGTTATCTTAGAAAGCCTGTTTTAAAAGCTGACTTGTTCCATGAGCTAACTCAATTTTTGCCTTTCAAGAAGCTGGTCATTACAACGGGTGATACCGATAAACAAATTACTTTCACTGAGGCTGAATATAAAGTTTTACCTATTGTATTGGGTAAGCTTGAAGGTTTGTTGGATGCTCACAAAGCTATTTCTGAAGGAAATAAGCTTGAAGATATCAAACAGTTTGCTGAAGCACTCACTGAGATTAATGAGCGCTATCCTATTAAAGCGGTTAATGATTATGCCCAGCAACTTCTTGATCAAGTCGCTGCTTTTGATATCTCGGCCATTAAGCGTTCAGTTAATTACTACCCTAGGTTAATTGTTCTACTGAACAATAAAGATTAAAAAACACATGCCTAAACCGCTTCAAGGTGCGAGTTCAGAATTCCTGAGCGGTTTATGATCAAGGCGAGTTTTTTATTAGCACTATTTTTTTATTAATATTATTTTTTTATTAGCACTATTTTTTTATTAGTACTATTCAATTTGCCTACAACTTAGCTAAAAAACCACTCGATTTGACTGGAAACTATTTAACTTGACTGAAAATCATTCAACTTGGCTGAAAACCATATTGGTATAATCAACCATGCCGATAACTTCTTTATTTTCAATAACAGGGGCAAGATGAATGCTAAAGCGTTCAAATAATCGTGCGCAATATCTTACATCCATGTCAGGTAGTACACTCATCAGTGGTTTAGCCATTATTTCATATAAATTGACGCGATCTGGCGAACGATCTTTCGCCAGAACTTCTTTAGCAATGTCTGCAATCATCACTAAACCGTATTCATCTTGTTCATTACGTTTATTAATGATTAACGCATTAATGTTATGTTTTTTAGCTAATTTAATACCTTCAGCAACGGTCATCATGCCATCAGTAATTTGATAAGTATTAGTAGTCATTACATCTTTAACTTGTACTAGTTTATGCTTCATAGCTCTTCCTCAATTTTACCTTTTAAACGCTCTACTTGATGCGCTACACCGACAGCATCTTCTACATCAATTTGAATAGCAATGCCTTTGCCTGAATCTTCATCAAAGCCCGCAATATTGCTAATTCGTTCAAGTATTTTTCTTGATAAATGTTGTTCAACAACAAAAAGTAATACATCTCTTTGAGTTTCGAGTTGCATGCCAAAAAAAGTTCTCTGACGCTTTACACCTTCACCTCTAGCATGATTTATTACGGTTGCGCCGGTTGCGCCTGCCATTCTTGCACCCTTCATAACATCTTCAGTTACAGAGTCGTCAACAAAGGCAACAATTAGTTTAAATTGCATGTGGTTACCTGTTATATTTTGTAGACTTTTTTAAGGAGTCTTGTTGTTTTTGTTTAAATTACGTTTATGTATCTTATCTTTACTTCTTTTTTCTAATTTTTTGGTCACTATTTTACTTTTAATCTCAGCAAGTTGTGTATAACCCATGACGGAAATTATTGGAAATAAGCTTGCGAAAGCAATTAAGCCAAAACCATCAATCAATGGGCTACGTCCCGGTATTGTGCTAGCTAAGCCTAAACCTAAAGCGGCCACTAAGGGTACTGTTACCGTTGATGTTGTGACTCCACCAGAGTCATAGGCCAATGGCACAATTAATTTAGGACAGAAAAAAGTTTGAATAACGACTATAACGTACCCTGCAATAATGTAGTAATGAATAGGGTGACCAACAACAATACGGTAACTCCCTAAAGCAATACCAACAGCAACGCCAATAGCGACAGATATTCGAAGGCTATTTGAATTAATAGCGCCACCAGAAACTTCTTCAGCTTTTATAGCAACAGCTATAAGTGACGGTTCGGCAATGGTGGTACTAAAGCCTATTGCGGCAGCAAAAATATAAACCCAAGTATAATCTGACCAATGAATTGCGGTTAAAACCTCTTCGCCAGCATGAATAAACTCTGGCGCGGTTAATTGTTCTGCCATCATTTTTCCAAGAGGGAATAAAGCTTTTTCCAAACCAAGTAAAAATAAGGCTAAACCAATAAGTACATAAATAAAGCCAAAACCGACTTGTTTTACGTGGGGAATAGGTTTACGAATAACCAGTAATTGAAAGCCTAAGATTATTGATAAAATAGGTAGTACATCAACAACGGTGTTTTTTAACGTAGTTAAAAATTCAAAAAATAATTCCATTAATTAATCACCATGCCGTATATCATTACAAAAATCATCGGTGTTAATGAGGCAAAAGCAATTAAACCAAATCCATCAATCATCGGGTTTCTACCTTTTATTGATGACGCTAAACCAACGCCTAATGCGGTCACCAAGGGAACGGTTATCGTTGAGGTGGTAACACCACCTGAATCGTAGGCAATGCCAATAATCCAACTAGGGGCGATCATTGTTATTAGTACAACAACAACATAACCGCCTAAAATTAAGTATTGAATTGGCCAACCACGCAGTATGCGTAATACACCAACAACAATGGCAAAGCCAACTGCAAAAGCAACCGTAAAACGTAAGCCATTAGCATAAGAACGTTGTGACTCTATAGTGTCAGCAATAATACCACCAGAAGCGGCAACTATTGCCGCTTCTTTAGCGACAGCAATTAAAGAAGGTTCTGCCACCGTTGTACCGAAGCCTAAACAAAAGGCAAAAGTGAGTAGCCAGCTAATACTGCCTTTTTTAGCGAATGCTTGCGCCATCGACTCGCCAATGGGGAACAAGCCCATTTCTAAACCGTAAATGAAGAAAGTTAATCCAAGTATTACTAATACTAGACCAACTAATATATCTCCAACATTAGGCATGGGTTGTTGCAGCACTGCAAACTGGAAAAATGCAATAACGAGGATAATAGGTAGCAAATCTTTACAACTACCTAATAGAGCTTTAAAAAAAACGAAAAACTGATTGTTCATAAAAAACGTAATAAAAATAATTCTTAAAATAATTAAAGCAATAACTTTAATTGAATACAAGTGAAACATGGTATTATTTTCTTTATTTTCTCCATTTACTTTTAAACTTATTGTCTTCTTTATTTTTTTATTGCAAAAGTTGCAAAAGTTGCAGAAGTTATTGCACGAGGCGTATGCGTATATGACAGCAAATAATGCCTATCAACTACGGCGGTTGATCCGCCAAAATAAATTTACTCATAACACTTCTGGCTTTGCTCAAGGTTGTGTGCAGGGAAATGTTGTTATATTACCAAAAGATTGGGCGAGTGATTTTCTACAGTTTTGCCAATTTAATCCAAAACCTTGCCCGTTAATCGGCATGTCAGCTAATGCAGGCGACTATATTTTACCTGAACTTGGGCAAGATATAGATATTCGTACCGATGTACCTAGTTATCTTTTATTTGAAAATGGCCAGTTAAAACAAGAATTAACCGATATAAAATCATTGTGGCGTGATGATTTAGTCACTTTTGTACTGGGTTGTTCATTTTCGTTTGAGGAAGCGTTAATTACTGATGGCTTAGAAATACGAAATATTTCTGAAAATAAAAATGTGCCTATGTATAAAACTACTATTGCTTGTAAAAGTGCAGGGCGATTTAGTGGTGATACCGTGGTAAGTATGCGCCCAATGCAAGCAAAAGATGCTATACGTGCTATTCAAATATGTAGTCGATTTCCGTCAGTGCATGGTGCGCCCATTCATTTTGGACAACCTGAACTTATTGGTATTACCAATATTAACAAGCCAGATTATGGAGATGCGGTTACCATTAAAGAACATGAAGTGCCTGTTTTTTGGGCGTGTGGAGTAACACCTCAACTGGTTTTAGAGCAAACAAAACCACCCTTTTGTATTACTCATAGCCCTGGCAAAATGCTAGTGACCGATATTACCAATGCTAGTTTGGCTATATTATAGTCAAGTTGTGTTAATTAAAAT
>Ga0209826_1001953_pt1 | contig 13900 bp, 14 predicted proteins | sample GOMGulsemesocosm_5_FD_184637 | JGI IMG/M metagenome (GOLD analysis project Ga0209826, IMG submission 184637) | Methane-oxidizing microbial communities from mesocosms in the Gulf of Mexico - GOM15C Gulf of Mexico (SPAdes) (version 2) | ecosystem: Environmental > Aquatic > Marine > Cold seeps... | reverse complement strand
CACCTTATACAAAGAACTCGGCAAAGTAGCGGTAAAGGTTGCCCAAAACCAAAACAGCGCCAGCAGCGAACAACTGGAAGCCATTACTCGGCTTTTTAATACCACAGCTCCAGGACCTTAAACTTGAACAAACAACCAAATGCCCCCCAAGGCGACAGCGAAGAATATCTATCCAAGAAACGGTTTTACGAACAAATACTGACCGTGTACGGACGCAAGCCTGTACTTGAAGCACTGCAAGAAAAAGGCGTGAAGGTTCATCGCCTACACCTTGCCGACTCCAATAAATCAGCGGGCATTATTGACGATATTGTTGCACTTGCCAAAAACAAAGGTGCCGAAATTCTCTACCACGACCGCAAGGCTTTATCTAGAATTTCAAAAAATAGTAAACAAGACCAGGGAGTTGCCGTCGACCTTGTTTGCCAAGGCTACGTTAATTACCAAGATTTCTTGACAAATATCCCCCGCACTCACTTTGAACTACTTGCATTAGATGGCATCACCAACCCACAAAACTTGGGGATGATTATTCGTTCAGCCTGCGCCGGGGGAGTAGACGGCATTCTATTACCGTCGAAAGGCAGCGCCAAAATTGACCCGCTAGTGATAAAGGCCAGCGCTGGTACTTTATTTAGAGCGCGGATACTACGCTGTGAGAACCTCGCTCAAGCCCTAAAAGATTTCCAAGACGCGGGCGCCAAAGTTTGCGGCTTGTCCTCGCACGTGAAAACCCGACTTCAACAACTGCCTGAAAACCAAGCTAGAATATATGTACTGGGCAATGAAACAGAAGGCGTTTCAAAATCGGTGAGTGAGCTGTGTGATGAAATGGTTTCTATTCCAATGAACAATGGCGTGGAATCACTGAACGTTGCTGTCACGGCAAGCTTAATTGCCTTTAAGTCAATGCTTTAGCAATTCTGGCATTTCTGAACACTTCCCGTTGTTGCAAATAAACGGGAAGGCTTCTTTTGCATCTTCCTCACCTAAAGCGTTTAACAAAAGCTCCCAGATTTTTCCCTTATCCAGTAAAACTTTAAAACGTAGATCAAAGTGTTCTTTCAAGGTCAAACCCCGTGCACCTTCGCGAAAAGCGAAATAAATAGCCGACTGCGGCAAGTCGCCTTTGATAACAAAGGGTAGCTCCATCTTCTCCATATAATGTTCAATATCGGGTCGATAATCCAAAATAACATCAAGCCGATCAACCTGTAGCATCCGTAACATGAGATCAATTGATTCGAATTCTCTATAGTGTGCTGATACTGGCAACCGCCCTTCAAATGCATAACCTGCCATGGAACCTATCCGAAGATTTTTCAGAGACTCTGTGCCCTGCCAGCTCGCGGCCCGCTCAGGCGTCATCACCGCCGCCAGCACTTCACGCTCAACAGGCAACTCGGAAAAATAGCCCCTCCTTAACTCAGTATTATAAATGCCTAGCGCGATATCAGCGCCCCCCCCCTCTAACATTTTCAATGAGGCGGGAAAGGAGACAATTTTGAAATCAAGCTCAAATTCAGGTTTTGTGTAGACGGCACGAAGAACATCAAAGTAAAAACCGCTAAAGTCTGGCTCGGTATAGCCCATCCAGTGCGCCGTGCGAACTGAGACCAATACAGGCTGCGGCGCTGACTCCGAATTTTGTGCAAAGAGCACCGTCGATGCCAAAGAGCTCACAAGCCACAATATAGCTACTGAAATTTTAAAAACTTTCAACAAACGGCACCATTAACGTTACAATAGACAGGTTTCACTATAAAGTCTGGCACACTCCACAAATAAGGGCCAATAATCCGTAAGCTTTATAAGCGCGCCCAATAAAAGCACAGATAACCCTAGAAAAGCAATGGAAATACGATGGCAAAACTAATGCAAAATGGCCAATGCTATTGTGGCTCTTCACTGCTCTATTTGGACTGCTGTGGCGGTTTTATAAACGGCGAACAAGCGGCCCAACAACCTGAGCAATTAATGCGTTCGAGGTACTCTGCTTTTTGCATAGGGAATGTTGATTATCTGGTGGCAACACTGCACCCAGAAATGCGCCAAGAAGATGATCGCGAGATATTGAAAAACACTATTGCCAACACACACTGGAACAGGCTAAAAGTCATTGCGACTCGCCTTCAAAGCCCCTTAAAAGGAGAAGTGGAATTTGTGGTGTTTTATGGCTCCACGGCCCAGGAACAAATGCATGAGCTGTCACGATTTGTCAAAGAAAATGGTCGCTGGTACTACCTTGATGGACAAATGCTAAACCACTACAGCCTAGGCCGCAACGAACTCTGCTGGTGCGGCGAAGATAAGAAACTAAAGCACTGCCATCGAATTTCTTAGGTGTTTACTTCACTGTAAATACGTGGCGTGCGCATAGGCATGCGAGTTAACACTTCGTAGCCAATTGTACCGGCATATCCTGCAACTTCGTTCGCACTCAAACTATCACCCCAAAAAATAACTTCATCGCCAATCGCAACTGAATCTATATCTGTTACATCCACCGTAATCATATCCATTGAAACTCGCCCCACCAAACTAACTCTCTGTCCATTTACGAGAACCGGTGTTCCACTGGGTGCCTGTCTTGGATATCCGTCACCATAACCCATGGCAACTGTAGCAATTTTACTGGTTCGCGTTGCCGTCCAACTGGCGGCGTATCCGACACTTTCACCTGCAACAACTTCTCGTAGAGAAATAATCGCCGACTTCAGTGTCATCACAACTTGAAGTTTATCCGCTTCAGCTTGAGCTACCGAAAATGGAGAGTTGCCGTACAGCATAAAGCCAGGGCGGCTCCAATCGGCTATGGCTTGTGGCCAAGCCAAAATTCCAGGTGAATTCGCTAAACTCAGAGGGGCACCTAAATCGCGAGCGGCATTACGTAAACAAGCAATTTGCCGGGAAGTCATTTCACTTTCAAGATCATCAGCGCAAGCGAAGTGTGTAGCGACTACAATTGTTTTATCAACGTTCTTACAGGCCTGCATACGCCGGTATGCAGGCACTAAACCTTCTGTAGTCAAACCCAAGCGATGCATGCCGGTATCAACTTTCAACCACACTTTTAAGGCTTGGCTAACGGAAGCAATCTCTAAGGCCGAAAACTGTTGATCGTTTTCCAACATTAACCAAAAATTATTCTCTGCAGCGATACTGACTTCGTCAGCGGAAAAAATTCCCTCCAATAAGAGGATAGGGTTTTCAATCCCCGCCGCTCGCAACTCTAAGGCTTCCTCAATGCAGGCCACACCAAACGCAGGCGCGAGATCGGCTAAAGCCTGCGCCACTGGCACGGCACCGTGACCATAAGCGTTGGCTTTGACTACAGCCAAAGCCGAACCAGGTGCGCAAAGAGACGCGGCCAATTGAAAATTGTGGCGCAGCGCCTCGAGGTTAATAATTGCTTTTGCCGGACGAGCCATAGTGAGTTCTTAGTAGTTTGATTTTGCGGCTGAATAAAGTGTCTGCGCTTTTACCCAAACGTCACCTACGCCACCCTGCCCTACTGGACGCCCGTCAATTTCAACAACAGGCGCGATCTCCTTGCTTGAGCTGGTCAACCAAACTTCATCAGCCCCACGTACTTCGTCCATTGTCACAGCGCGCTCTTCAATTTTAATAGAGCCGTCTTTGCGTAATATGTCTAACAACATTAAGCGAGTGATACCCGGTAATATCTGATGGTCGAGGGGCGGAGTGATTACCACGCCGTCTTTAACGATGTAGGCATTACACGCACTACCTTCAGTCATTTCATTATTACTGTTGTATAAAATGGTTTCGTTATTGCCTTCCGCGTGGCCCTGCTGGAAGTGCATAACATTGCCCAGCAGTGCCGTTGATTTAATGTTGCAGCGCTTCCACCGCAGATCTTCGGTAGTGGCCACTTTATAGCCCTTCACTTTGGCTTTGTCAGCCACAGGCGCCGGGGGAATTTCAAAAACAAAAGCAAAAACAGTGGCGTCTATATTGTCGGGATAAGCGTGGAATCGTTTGGTGTCGGCGCCTCGGCTAACATGTAGGTAAACACCTAAATTATCACCTTCATTTTTAGCGGCCAAGGTTTCGCACACTGCACGCCACTGGTCTGCACTAAAATCAAAATTGATACCGATAAGCGCTAAACCCTCAACCATGCGGTCTATATGAGGCCCAAAACCCACTAAATTTCCGTCGTAGGAAGGGATCACTTCATAAATGCCATCGCCAAACAAGAAACCGCGATCCATAGGGGAAATTTTCGCTTCTTCAAGCGGCATATAAGAACCATTTAAATAGACAATGCTCATACAGTTTTGCTACCTACTTATACAACAAAGGGCGGGCAGTTTATCAAAAGGCTTTCCGTTGATCCTGCTAACAAATTATCAAAATTTAGTGAAATTACCAGCGAAAGTACAGGTTTTCAGCGAAATCCACTAGCAACACCGAGACTACAGCATTAAATGCCTGGCACTATCCGCCAGCAGGCCCGGGAGGATCCTGTCGTCATCCACGCGCCAAGTACAACAGAAATCCAGATTTGGTACATTGATGTCTATGTCCAGCCTATCCAGGCGACCTGTGGCGAGATGATCCACCACTAAAGGTTCAGGCAGTAAAGCGAGCCCTAAGCCCTGCTCAGCCAGCTCTAGCAGGCTAGCAACCGAACTGCAGGTGTGCAGCATGGGCCTAGCCCCCGCTAAGGGTTTTAGAGCTTCTTGGAGATACTGCCAAGGTTTGGTGCCTCGTGGAAAGCTCAACAAGGGGTAATCTACCAAATCGGCCAGGCCTAGGCCCTTATTTTTGAGCATGAGACTTGGCGAACCCACCCATACCTGTGCATAGCTGCTCAATGGTTCTGTTACCAAGCCATCTCCATAGTGCTCAAACACCATAAAACACAAGTCTAGTTGATGCTCTTGCAACTGTGTCCAAAGCACCGATGAAACATCCACCACAAACTCAAACTCTATGAGCGGGAAAAACTCCCGCCAGTTCTGCAACAAGGGCCCTAACCAGAGATGCGCCAAGGTATCAGTAAGACCAACACGAACAATACCCTGCTCAGGCGAACTCTCGCTTAGTTGAGCCTTCATTTCCTGATGAATGGCCACCAACTTCTCAGCATAGGGCAGCAACTGCTGCCCTCTCGAGGTTAAGCGAGTACCACTTTTGTCTCGCGCAAAAAGCTTTACACCGAAGACGTCTTCTAAGGCAACGATACGGGCCGATATTGCTGGCTGGGAAGCATGCAAATGCTGAGCGGCCGCGTGAAAGCTTTGCAGTTGCGCCACCTTAACAAAGGTGAGCAGATTGCGAATGCGCATTACGCGTTAAAACCCGCAAGCTCGCGCAAGTTCAGTAGAAGCTGTTCTCCCTCACTTAGAGGGAGTCCATCTTCGGTCAGTGTATTCTCTCTTGTAACACCATCGACACTGCCGCGAGCGGAGAAATATTCTAAACAAGTAAGGAGGTCGAACGACGCCAATAGATCTTCACCTTGTAAAAAGCTCAACATGGCTACAAGACCATGCCCGCCCCAATTAGAGACGTCTGCGACAATCAGCTCATCACAGGTGGTAGCGGCAGGCACAATGTCTAAATCGCGCAAGGCTTCACCGATATTGCCCATGCCAATTTCGTTACCACCATCACCAATTGCAATGGTGGGACAATGACTCTGACGCATAAAAGTGTCAAAACAGGCCGACCTTCGGCTGATAGATTCTCCTCGCATATTGTAATAACCACCGTCAGCCGACTGACCCGGCCGCTCAATGGAGATGATCAATTCGGGTTGATACTTTGCGAGAGCATCGCTCGCCTCTTGCTCTTGGGCATCGTGCTCGCCCACAAGTAATTCGTGAACTTGGTAGTCACCTTTAAGCGCATCAGATAAAGGCGCGCCACAAACAATAATGGGCTTCGCACCTAGTGCCTCCAGTGCGCGGTAGAGCGAAACCGCCCCCACAGGGCCGTCAGTTTCAAAGGTATCTACAACGGGAAAGCCCGTACCAATGAGCACAATGCCTCGACAAGCTTGCATCATTTTCGCGGCACGTAATACATAGCCAGGCACCAAGGCAGGCTGCACTGATTTCATGCCGCGAAGATTTCTGCTTACCAATAAATTCTCAATGGCGAAACTGAGTGCTTCGGCATTTTGATTAAGGGACTGTTCGTTTTTCATATTCTTAAACCTTTCACTAAAAACTATAAGGGCTCAGAGCGACGCCACTACAGACTTACCACATTTGTACGTTGAAAATAGCTTTCCGCCAAACAAAAGGCATTATGAGCGCTGTCTATGGTCACGGGCTCAAAACTTATTTTTGCCCCGGGCATACACTGCCCCAAACGTGCTACGTCCAGCGACACCATAGAGCCGATTTTCGGATAGCCACCAATCGTTTGTCTATCATTCAACAGTACAATGGGTTGGCCATCGGCCGGAACTTGGATAGCGCCTAAACAAATTCCTTCGGATAAAATACCATCAATAGAAGGCTTTATAGCCGCGCCGGTTAAGCGATAACCCATGCGATCGCAGCGATCACTGACTTCGTATTCACTGCTAAAGAATTGGCGCTGTTGAAAGCGGCTAAAACAATGTTGCTGATAACCCGGAATCACCTTCAGATTAATATCCCTGCCATAAGTAGGTCGCGATTCTTCAGGTAATATATTCAAGGGGTGATTTGTATGCTCGGTACAAGGGAGCAAATCACCGGTACTCAGTTTGTCACCGTTCAGACCACCTATCGACTCACGCACAACCGTTGTCGAGCTGCCAAATTCTGCGTCAACTTTAAAACCGCCGACGACAGCAAGGTAAGAGCGACAGCCATCGCTAGCAAAGCCCAAATCTATTTTATCGCCCGCCTTAATTGCATGACATCGCCACATTTCTGCGTCTAAGCCATTAATTTTTAGTGCTGCAGCGGCACCCGTCACAACTAAGGCAGTGTCAAGCTGAGCCTCTAAAGACAAGCCTCCAATACTCGCTTCCAAAACGCTGGCATTTTCATCATTGCCCAGCAGGCGGTTTGCCCAGCGATAAGCGGTGGGATCCACCGGACCGCCAGAGGTTAAACCAATACGGTGATAACCAAAGCGACCTCGGTCGGTAATTAAGGTCAGGATGCCGGGTTTAAGAACAGTAAACCCGCGAGTGCTATTGTCTGCGCTCATCTACGTGATCTCCCCTTCAAGCGTGCCACCCAGAGCCAAAAACTGCTCTCGGGGTATCGCTTTAAACTTCACTCGATCACCCACTTGAACTGGCATAGTAGGTTGAGTCTCTGGATTAAACATACGCTCTGGGCACAAGCCAATTAAATTCCAACCGCCAGGAGATACCGCCGGATAAACGGCCGTTTGCCGGTCGGCAATACCCACTGCACCACGGGGGACTTTCAGACGTGGTGTTGCCAGTCTCGGGGAAGCTATACGTTCATCAACTTCGCCCAAATATGCAAAGCCCGGCGCAAAACCAATCGCATAAACGAGATATTCGCCCTGCTGATGAATCGCAATAATTTCGTCGATAGATAAACCCGTGCGCTCAGAAATGATGGCTAAATCGGGCCCAGATTCAAGACTGTAATACACCGGCAACTCAATCACCTTGCCTTCACTCGGGCGGTCATTTTTCAAACTGATAGCCTGCAGCGCTTCCCTAATCATTTTGCGAACGGCCAGATGGTCACAGCGCAAAGGGTCAAACACCACCAATAAAGAGGCATAAGAAGGCACAAGGTCAATTAAGCGATCTTTTAAGGTGACAGACAGTAAGTCCACTGCCTGCTGCACTTGCGCGGAAATTTTTGGGTCTGCTTTATCCCCGAAGTAAATAATTAACGCGTTCTCACCCGCGACATGAATATTCACGCCCCGATACGCTCGCGAATTTCTTGAATGGCTTGAACTCCAGCCAAATTGTCACCGTGCACACACAAAGTGTCGGCTTGTAGCGCTAAACGTCTGCCACTAACAGTGGTGACCGTACCGTCTTCACACAGCTGCGCTACCTGAGCGAGCATTTTTTCGCGATTGTGAACCGCGCCGGTTTTTGATCTAGCCAGCAAACGGCCGTCATCGTCATAACAGCGATCGGCAAAGGCTTCAAACCACAGGGAAATACCTTTTGCGTCTGCTTCCTTGCGGTGAACATCAGCGGCGGCAGTTGCCTGAAGCATCAACACAATGGGTCTATAATAGCTGGCAACCGCGTCCATAATGGCTTCGCGAACACTGTCGATGGCCATCATATCGTTGTACAAGGCCCCGTGCGGTTTAACATATTCAAGACTGAGACCCTGACTTTTGGCCATTCCGTCGAGTGCCGCAATTTGATAAGTGACCAAGGCCACAATTTCTTCGGCACTGCACTTCATTGAGCGACGTCCAAATCCCACCAAATCTTGGTAACCAGGGTGAGCCCCAACCATCACGCCGTGTTGCTTGGCCAAACTCAAAGTCTTCTGCATAACCAAACTGTCACCTGCGTGAAAGCCACAGGCAATGTTCGCCTGATCGATATGCGGCATCACGGCTGAGTCCATGCCCATGGTCCAGGAGCCAAAACTCTCTCCTAAATCGCAATTTAATCGCATTGTCATTATAGATTTCCTTACATCACAGCCAAGCGGCTGTTGGGTAAATCGGTCACCAACATACAGCCGGGGCTGTGAGTGATGCAGAATGGCGGTTTCGCCTGCTCTAATGCCACTTGCGGTGTTACACCGCAGGCCCAAAATACCGGAAGTTCGTTCTCATTGAGAGTGACGGGGTCACCGTAATCGGTACTGTTTATATCCTCAATACCGATCAGGGCCGGATCACCTAAATGAATCGGCGCGCCGTGAACGGAAGGAAAGCGAGTACAAATTTGCACCGCTCGAATAGCGTCGACTGCCTTGAAGGGGCGCATACTAACCACCATGTCACCACCAAAACGACCCGCACTGCGACAGGCGATATTGGAGCGATACATGGGCACATTGCCGCCTTCACTGATATTGCGCACCTCAAGACCGTCAGCCGTAAGCGCCTCTTCGAAAGAAAATGAACAACCCAAGGCAAATGTAACTAAGTCGTCACGCCAAAGGTCTTTGATATCGCTGCGCTCAGAGGTTAGTTGACCATGTTCAAAAACCCGATAACTAGGAATATCCGTGCGAATATCAAGATCCGCACCCAGGTCAGGCAAACCCGTTTGGCCTGGCTGTGCCGCCATACCAACCAGAGGGCATGGCTTCTGGTTAAGCTGGCAAAACTGTAAAAACTCAGCGGCCCAATCGGCGGGTAAAATAACAATATTGCATTGCACAAAGCCCTGAGCATACCCTGAGGTATTGCCACTGTGTTCGCCATTGCGAATGCGCTTCCGCAATTCCAAGGGTGTGAGTATTGCAGACATATCTAAAGCCTCTTTAGAGATTATAGCGACAAAATAAATAGGAAATATTGGTCTTAAGGCCTAACGTTGTCCAATCGATTATCCGCACAGCAACTGATAAGTTTTTTTTATCAGTTTTTAGAAGAATAGCGGATAAGTTGGCTTATTTCGACAGAAGTAGCGATGAAACACGCATTTGCACAGAGAAAACAATCAAAAAATCATAATGGCCAGTATAACTCTGGCCTCTAAAAACGCGCGCAAATGAGAGTTGGGGATAATATTGGCGCTGGTTCAGCAGCCTATTTGGTATTACTTCAAAGACTTAATCAAGGCCGCCACATCCCAAGATTCCATCCACTCGACACCCTGTGAGTATAGGTCCAGGGCCAAACTGGGCTCAATCACATCATAGACAAACCACTCCCAGCTTCCAGGCCATGGGGTGGTGATATTCAATGATTTGTAATCGCAGAGAAGAAAGTTGGGAGAAAGTTCTTGAGCTCGCCCTTGATTGCTTGAATCACAGCGATGCATAACCCAACCAATAGGAAAAGTAGAAGTGTCTCGGACGCCCTCTAAGAATTTTGCATCAAAAGAAATAATGACGACCTGAGACTCCAAACCCTGGAGCTCATTCAGAACGACCTTTAGCGCTTGCGACCGAGAGAACCAAGCAAATGACTCTTCCTTAATTTCGACAAAAACCCGCACCTGCGGATGTTGTTTTATAAGCGCAACAAAGTCACTGAGCAGAGGTAAAGGGCTAGGGTTAAATCGATCGGCAAAACGCTGAGGCTCATGAACACTAATTTCAGCCGCTAACCCTGCATCAACATCGGCAATGGAGCGATCGACACCAGCCACACGCAGGAGGTTGTCATCATGAACCACAAAAGCCAGGCCCTGCCGATTAAACTGAACATCGCACTCAATGCCCGCGGCGCCCGTCGCAATGGCCGCTGCAAAACCCGCCAAGGTATTTTCTGGGTACAATTCAGGTAAGCCCCGGTGCCCCGCAAGTTTCATCATTCAGCTATACCATATCCTCAAAACGGTTCGTCATAGCCAAGTCAATCCCATTGGCGAAGCCGGGAACCTGTATTTCTGATCGGCTCATGACGATGTCATTTTCATCGATAAGGTCTTGGCCAAATCGATAAATGGTGTCGAAATTTCCCTGCGTCGCGGAGGCATCATAAGCCATAGCATTAGCTCTAACTTGCTCTCGCCGAGATTCATAGGCTGTAATTTCGTCGGCGCTGTAACGCTTGGCCAACATTGTGTCTACCACCTGCGGCGACAGCACCGCAGCGGTAGCATTGTTACCGCCGAAACCTTTGGAATTCAAAAACGCCACATCGATATTACCGGCGCCCTTTTCGATGTCTTGGGTGGAAATATTTAGGCGTTCATTTAGAACATCGTCAGCCACTTTATCGATGGTTTTTATACCGGGGATGAGCCCATACTTAAAAACGCCTAGGCTCACAACTAACTGCTCGCCACTGGCAGGCGCCAAAGAATGGCCCACGTAGGCTTTAACCGCCGACACTGGCCATTGCTTAATATCAAAAACCTTTGCTACTTCATCAAAAATTCGCGATTCAGTGACCCGGTTTGCCGGAGTGCTAGAACCGTGAGCCTGAATAAAGGAACGCTCGCGAACCGACTCTTCGCCCACAATGGCTGTTGCCGCCGCTACGGCTTTTGCCATAGTAATATAATTGCCCGGCCCTGGGGCCGAAATGGATTTTTTGTAACCGTCGGCATTAATAAACACGTCGCTCACCGCACCGTGAATATCGGCACCGAGTTCCAGCGCCAAAGCGTCGTCCATCAAAACGACATACTGAGTAGATTCCGCGATGGTAAACCCGCAGTTTTCGCCAAAGGGGCGACTCGCGCGCCGGTGGTCGACCGTGTCGGTATCATCTAAGCGCTTCAAATTGTCTTCACTTGCCAGCGCCCCCATAGTGGCGTAACCGTCAATCACTTCGGGCAGCACTGGGGCCTCGGCATTGCCAACCACGGCCACGCGGCGCTTGCCATTGGCAATGTCTTCTGTCGCCGCGCGCAGGTTATACAAAAAAGTAGCACAAGCGCCAACCAAGGAACTGGTATGGCCAACACTACCCAGAACGTAGGCATTCACGAAGTCAGCAGGCATGGTATTCAAACCCAGCGGACACTGCTTGGTGCTGACTCGGCCTCCCTTCAAACGAGACTGCAACATGCCGCCAAAACCGTTTTCATCGAGCTGTGCCATCGCATTACTCGCATAAACGCCAATCTCGTCCGGTCTCACAGCGTCGACAACCGATTTCCACTCAATGCCCATAGAGCGAACCGCGTCAGATGCTCCCATGATGGCCATCTGCAAGGCGCGAGGGTGAAAGCGAGCATTGTAGTGGTCAGCAGGGTCAAAACCCGTGGGTAGCTGGCCTGCGGCCTTTACTGGGCTTTGCCGATAGCTGTCGGCCTTAAACTCTACGGTATCGTTAATTTCAACTTTAACGCGATCCCCATCAATGTCGCTCAGGGTCCAGCTCGCCGGTAATGGCTCGGGAAGCTGCCGGCGACGCACCTCAAAAGTGATGTTTTGCTCGCCCGAGGGAGAGACACTCATATTTTTTTGCCAGTGCACGGCTTCGACGTCAAAGTGACTGTCTTCGATTTTGCGAATGAGTGTTGAACTTAGAATCTGTTCTGAGAATCGCTCAATAATGTCTGCAGTGCTAAGAGATTGCCCTTCGCTATCGAGGTAGCCCCCCTCTTCAAAACGCACAAGTTTCATCATCGCCGCTAAGCCGAGCAGAGTATTTTCTCGTTCTTTTTGGGGCATGTTTTCAATCACCATGCGCTGATAAGCGTGATGAAACGAACTGCGACCGGCGGCATTAAAGCCACCAAATCCAACAATGACCGGTAATGAAGACATAAATTGAGGTTCCAAAAAATTTGATGGTGAGCAGTCTATTGCCAAGCGTCGTCAGCGGGCAGAGCCATTGCAGTCAAAATTAGAGGCATTATAGCCAAAAAGTGCGTCGATGGTAGTAGACCGCCTAGTCAGGCTTATTGCGGCATGCTATTTTGGCCAGATATTGAGGAATTTACGCCAGTCCAAGCATCAGGTGGTATTCGGGTACATGCACAAAATAACCTTTGTTCTCTGTGATGGTATGTTGGCCACGAGCACCACGCTGCCCTTCGAAATGCTGCGCGCCGCAGAAAGCGCGGCCCGCGGCAGTAGCCGCCAAGCAGAGCGAATGCTTATTCAAACCACGGCGATCAGTCTCGACCCAGTAAAGACGAGTGTTGGCTTCCCCCTGCACCCTGAAACTACACTGGAGACAGCCGGTGAAAGCGATATTATCTACTTACCTGCCCTGTGGCGTAATCCGCGGCCCATCGTAAAAAAACATCAGGCTTTGCTAGAGTGGCTGCGCAAGGCTTATGAAAACGGGGCAACGATCAACGCAGTGGGCACGGGCTGTTGTTTTTTGGCCGAGGCAGGCTTGCTCAACGACAAACCGGCCACGACACATTGGCATTATTTCGACCAATTCCAACGGGACTACCCGAGGGTTCAGCTGAAGCGCCAATACTTTATCACCCAGGCGGGCAATCTTTATTGTTCGGCCAGCGTCAACGCGATGGCCGATCTTACCGTGCACTTTGTAAAACGAATGTATGGCAACACGGTGGCTAGTATTGTTGAGCGTAATTTCTCTCATGAAATTCGCCGCGCCTATGAAAACACGAGCTATTTTGAGGGCAGCACCAAACACCATCCTGATGAGGACATCGTTCAGGCGCAAATTTGGCTTCAAGACAACTACTTTCGTCCTATTAAGCTGAGTGAAGTTGCCGCTCGTTTTGACATGAGCGTGCGAACATTTAACCGTCGCTTCAAAAATGCGACTGACCAATCACCCCTTCAATACTTGCAAGACATTCGAATTGAAACGGCCAAGGATCTACTGCAAACAAGCAATCTGACAATTAGCGAGGTGGCTTATAAGATTGGCTATCAAGATATGGGGCACTTTACTGGGCTGTTTAAGAAACTGATTTCTACTACCCCTAGTGAATATCGGGCGACGGTTCGGGCTAAATTGTTTACGGCTTAAAGGAACAGGCATCTTGCGCCATAAAATATTAAGGAGCAAAGCCGCATTCTAAGCTGCCTCCCCTGACCTCTTACACCTTCATTGCGAAAATAATTATTTATTTCTGAACAATCCCTTGAAAAGAAATATTGCGCCCCTATATCTTAACTACGCAGGCCCACATGGGGTGCGTAAATTTAGCTTGGTCCTTAGGGACAAGCGAATTTTTAACTTTTAAATATTGCTCAATTGAGGATATCAATATGCGTAACGTAGACTTTGCACCACTATACCGTTCTTCTGTCGGCTTTGACCGCATGGCCAACTTGCTCGACACCATTTCTCGCAACGAAAATAAAGAACCCGCCTACCCTCCATACAACATTGAACTCACAGG
>Ga0209826_1001951_pt1 | contig 13914 bp, 14 predicted proteins | sample GOMGulsemesocosm_5_FD_184637 | JGI IMG/M metagenome (GOLD analysis project Ga0209826, IMG submission 184637) | Methane-oxidizing microbial communities from mesocosms in the Gulf of Mexico - GOM15C Gulf of Mexico (SPAdes) (version 2) | ecosystem: Environmental > Aquatic > Marine > Cold seeps... | reverse complement strand
TCTTTTAGTAAAATCTCTTCAATTTTTTCAATCATTCGGCCTGTGTTTTGGCCATGAGAACCACCACCAACACCCAAATTATAATTGGGCTTAGAAATATCTAACTCATCAAAAAATACATCTGACATATTGGCATCATAATGCTGACCGGTGTGAATCAGTATTTCTTCTACGCCTTGCTCACCTTGTTTAAAAGCACGCGATACGACTGATGCTTTTATAAATTGAGGTCTTGCGCCTATGACAGTTACTATTTTCATTTAATCAGCTCCCTATAAAACTCTTTATCTTTGAGCGTATCAAAGTGGCTGTTGTGCCAGAGAATCGTATAACTTCCATTATATTTTCTAGTTAGTTTTTTAAAGTGACGAAAGTGTTGAATAGCTTTTTCTGAATATGCTAGATTTTCATATCTTGAGGAAATTATCGTACATTCCATATTAATCAACGGCCTTTGCTTAAGAGCTAAAGGCTTGCAATTAACCAAATCAAACATAGTAAACTCTTTACTCGTACCACACCGAAAACCTGCTCGATCTGCATAGCTTAATGTTGAATCGTAATTAAATCCCTCTGCTTCCCATAACTGTGGTGTTTGAAAAACATCCCAGCGTAGATAATGCATACGGCCACCCATTATGTCCTGCTTGATACCAGCCAAGGCCAAACCCTTTCTAAAATTATTAGCCGATGCCTTAAAGTTCTTTTTATTATCAAAACAGTTATAACCAGGGTGCAAGCCTATTTCATGCCCTCTTGAACGAATACACCTTAATAATTCAACCACCTCTTTTGAAGAAAAATCAAATGAATCATCTCGGTTAGACGTTTTTTTAGTTATGAAATAAAACGCTACTTTATTCCCTACGTCCTCATTTTCATCCATTATCCAGTCGATGCTTTCTCTATACTTGTCATATTGGTATATTCCTGCTAAATGGGAAACATAATTTCTCCAAGTCACAAAGAGTTCTTTAACACTCTTTCTTAGCACCAAATCAGCCGCCGATTTGAGGATAGTTCTTTTTAAGGATCGCCTGATAGGGTCAAACGGGATATCAAGGTCACAAGTTACAAAGTTTTTAGCTTTTTGAATCCCTCGCTTTAAGCTAGGGTCTAAAAAAAGCAGCATATTCCATAACATCTCAACATACTCATCAACAACTGGTCGATCAAGGAATCCATTTTTATACGCAACTGACGACTCTGCAGAAAAACGCCCATGATCATCTCTTTCTTGAGTAATTACCTCTTCCATTCTAGACAACATAAAAAAACAACTTCCAAAAATATCCACACCGCAATTAAGGTTATCTTTAGTAACATTTAAAGTTCCATTACCATATAACACTGGAATATCTGCTTCAGGCGTAAATTGATTTTTAACATAAGTCACGTCAGTTAAAGATGATGATTTTAGATAGTGATCACTATGAGATTTAAATAAATCATTTTTTATCGTTAAGACTTTATTATTTAATTTGATTAAATAGTTATCATCTGCTCCTTCCGAAGATAATTCGTAAGGTAGCTCTAAAAACTCTTTAAAAAGAACATTTATGATATGTTTTTTTTCTTCACAGAAAGAAACAGAGCATGAGATAATAATCATAAGATTTACCTAAACTATGGTTTAGTATGATGGGACTTATAGAGCACTTGCTAATATAAAAAAACCAACCAAAACCTACTAACTTCAGGCTGTATAAATTCACTGTAACTCATACCCTAACCTACTAGCTACATCACCTGTCAACAACCATAGCTGCCTAAATTCTTCAGTAGACCACTCCCCTGGCATTGGAAAATAACCATTTTTTTGGTGATTCATTTTTAAAGACAAAACTGATTCTCTTTGCCTAGAAGACGGAATAACCGAAGAGCAAAAATCAAATAATGACATTAACGCTGGTAACTGCCCCGAATACAAATCTTTTGAATCCAATGTGAGTTTTTTGCTATCAGGAATCGTCTCAAGAAATTTCATAATCCAACTATTAGTCTCTGCCCACAACCAAGCATTTTTTTGAAATTTTGTCATTTTCTCCCACTGACCATAAAAACTCGAATCTGGAAGAGGTGTTACTCTACTTCCATCAGCTGGATGACCGGAATACCAGCCTCGTCGCATGCCTGATCTAATCACCTCTGTTGGGTGACGAACAAGGTGAATAAATTTAACATTCTTAACCACCTTCGCTATTACTGGGGCAAGGAATGTGGCTTGAGGACTTGTTTCAACATAGCCCTTTCCTAACTTTAATGAATTATCAAGCTGCTCACCCCTTAAAGATACAAAGATTTTAGCCCACGTATCCATATTAATATCCTGCATAGATTGATACGCTGCTTTAGACGCAGGGTAAAGAATTGGTTTTGGCTCATGGAATGAAAATACATTACCAGCGTACTTTAACAAAGCGGCCAACGTCATTGATCCAACACGACCAGTCGATAAAACAAAAACACAAGGGTAGGCATCATTAAATTCCGTTAAGACCTCCTTCTGCAGAACCTGCTTACTTAAGTCCTGGTAAATTCTTCGAAGCGGCGTATCTAATAGGTAATTAGTCCAGTCCACCTGCGCATCCTTTTTTAAAAAGCCACTTTATATCAAGCAATATTTTATTTGGTACAAATCTAATTATTATCAGTGGATAAACAAAAAATAAAGAGAGCCTATCTTTTAACGATATGCTTTTCAATAAAAATGGTAAGGCAAGATAGTGAAGCATCATTTGAAAATGGGGAAATAGCTTGAAATTTGTCCTGCTTTTTGTATTTGAAAATAAAACATTGCGATACCTTGTTAATCGGTCTAACGCCTCATTTTCTTCTCTGTTCTGTCTACGATACCAACGCTCATTTTCGACAAGAACAAAATCTCCCTGTTGCACTAACTCCTGTAAGTATATTTCACCAGAACCAATTATTTCCATTTGTAGCCGGTTTTTCTTCATTGATGAAAGTCTAGTCATACCATATAAATAATGTTGATTCGCATACATTATTGATACAAAACGCCCCAATCTTGTCATTCCAGATGTGTCCAACGTTGAAGTTAGAGTATCAACTTCACTCCCTAACTCGTCAATCCATTGTGTTTTACAAAAGGCCAAAACTGCTGATTTATTATTATCAAGAGCATCCACTAAACATTTAAGGTAATTAGGACTCCATAAATCATGACCACCCGCTAAAACGAAATACTCCCCCTTTGCCTGGCCAACAATATCATTCCAATTCTGTAATGCGCCAATATTTTCTGGGCGCTTTATATGTCTGATCCTTGAATCCAAGGTCGCCAATTCTTCAATTATTTCTGACGAGCCATCGGTGGAAGCATTATCTCCAACTATAATTTCATAATCATCATAAGACTGCGCCTTTATAGCTTGAATACTTTCACGTAAATATTTTGCTTCGTTATATACCATCAGACCTATAGTTACCTTACACATATCTCTATTTCCTACTTTTAAACCGTTTCAATTCATTGAACATGAACTGACGTACGCGCTGTGCTGACATTAAGGCAGATAACGCAACGAAAAATGCAACCACTAACAGTTCGATAGAGATTAACCACTTAGATTCAAACATGGGCATACAGTTATACAACAAATATGCTACTACACTAGAACTACAAATAACCGGCATAATATCTTTCAGGTACCACTCTTTTCCTTCATTAATTAAAAACTTTCTATGCATTACCGAGATATTCACCACCACATAACCTAAATTAAGGCCCAACCAGATCCAAGCCGCTGCAATCACTCCAAATGTTTTCACTCCGATTAAGAACGATGGCACTAAAATAATTGCAGCAACTAAATTTATATAGACAGCTGGGCGTAATGAACCGTATGCCAGCTGTATTGAATAAGGAATATTTACTAACCCATTCAACATCGTACCTAATGCTAACAAGGACACAATTTGTGCAGATTCATTCACAATTTCCCTGCTACCTGTCCATAGCCATAAGACCGGCTCGGCAAAAAATACCAATACCATAGCGACTGGCACAATTGCAACAGCCATAATTTGATTTGCTTTATGATATTCTCTGCTTAGCACTAATCTCTCACTCCCTTGAGAAACTAGTTTCGCAAAAACTGGGCGGTAAGCAATCGCGATAGGATAAACCAACTGCCCTATAGAACGACCCAAGGCATTTGCTAGCATGTAATAACCAAAAACCTTTAAAGAAACCAGCCCAGGCAATAACAACTTATCCAACTGGCTAATTCCGGTCCCCAGCAGGGTATTAATCGCGACCGCGCCGGCAAAACGCCAGATACGCTGTAGTTGCTTCAAATGAAACTTAGGAGTGTAAGTACTATTGCTTACAACCATATCCCATAATTTGTAGCGTAGCCACATTACTTCAATTAACGAAAGGATACCTTGATAAATAAAAAAAGCCTTGACTGAAGGAGAAACCCACACCAGTACAAAAACAACACCTAGTCCACGCAATGTAGAAAAGCTAGCCCCAAATACATTTAACCAAACTTGCTCTTGCAACCCAATTAAACCACTACGATATATACCTCCAATCCATGCTAGCCCTGCAACACACCCCATTATTTGAATAACATTAATTAATTCATTTTCAGGCAGAATATTAGTATGTAACCACTCATGCCCCAACCACTCAGCTATAAACCAAGCGGCGCCAGAAAACAATAAAGCAATAACCCCATAAACATATTCTAAAGTACCAATTAAATCAGTTAAGTCATTCTTTTCATGTTCAATACCCGCAGACCTAGCGGTTTCACGTACAAGTGTTTGCCCCAAGCCAAACTCTAAAAAACCAAGAAGTACCATCATGGAAGTAAAAAAACCTATTAATCCGTATGCCTCTATGCCTAGATAATAGATATACAAAGGAATGAAACAGATTGACATCAGCGCGCTCCAGCCCCGACCAAAATAGTTAGCACAAATATTTTTTTTAGTTCCCATGAAACACAACTATCTAAACAATTATTTTTAACAACCTATTAAGCAAGCATTTTTGAAACCACAACTTGTGGCGGCACGTCATAATGATGAATGCCATGATAATTATTTAAAATATTAACAATTTGAGTTTTGCACGATTTTTTACCTACCGAGTACGGTGCGGCTATTCTCATCTGAAGATTACGGCTGTTTCTAAGAAAAGAATCCGCTCCTAATAGAACTTGTGGCTCAGCACCATTGACTTCAAGGGAAGCAAAAATCGATCTTTGAACTACATCAAAATCACTGTTTGATATAATTGTATCTAATTTATTAATTATAACTTTCTTCACTTTCACATCCATAGCTTTCAGTGCATTTAAATTCTGATGGATTGAATTTGCTTGCCTTCCTCCATCAATGTATTCAATTTCCCCATCATAATCACCAACTGCACAATTTATCGCCTTCACATTATCAATTTTATTCTCATATAAATTACGCGTCATCAAGTTATAACTCTCTTTATCCATCTCAACTGCAATGATACTTCCCTGCCTACCTACACTTAATGAAGCTCGCATCGCTCCGTAGCCGATATACGCACCGATATCAAGCCCCCCCCCTCCTACACTCATATAATAGCTTCGAGGTAAATTCATAAAATAGCCGTTTTCTTTGCAAAATCTCTGAGCAATATCAAGTCCAACACGGAAACTATCTTCACTTAATTTTGGATGAAGGTTTTTTATATTTTTTGCATATAGTTTTCTTTCCTTTTCGGTCGGCAGGTTGCCAAAAAAGATAAGGCCATTGCTTAGTTTGATGAACGGTACTTCACTAGAGTCTATGCCACTCTCTTTAATATCTAAATACCTAAGTATTTTCATATTAATTTTTTGTAGTGCCACATTAGCGAATGTTGGGTGTGTAACTAATGCTGAAAAAGGCCTTTGTAACAACGCCTGAATTAAGTGCTTAGGCCAAATCTTAGTAAGGTTCATTTTAATACCTGCTTAATTTCAATTTATTCAACGATTTTCATAACCCACATTTCCCTAAATGTCTTTCCTTTTCAAAAACCCATCCGGAGCAACGGTAATCAACAGTTTATTTTGAATGCTTTTATCACAACAAAACTCAGGATGTGTTTTGAGATATTCCCAAACAGCTGTTTTTGGATTGTCACCAGGCCCCCAAGGTCGATCTGGAAATAAATCAACTGGCATGTCTTCTATAAAAGTGTCGAATACCACGCAGTAACTACCGATACTTGTTAATGACGCATATGCTTCTAGTTCAGCTAACACATGCTCATGAGTGTGATTAGAGTCTAGACTTATCAATATTTTCTTATGACTCTTCGAGTACTCGTATACTTGTGAAATAACGTTTTTATCTATAGAAGAACCTTGGATCATATCAATACGATTCGACATCGGGTGCGCTTCAATAGCTTCACGATTATGCGCCCGAATATCAATATCTATTCCTAAAACGCGACGTTTCGGCTTAATGGGGTCTAAAATCTCACCATTTTCAATTCCATCACAGTAGTCCAACATCGCCAGTAGCGATGCATTCATAATCAAAGAACCTCCATGCGCAATCCCTGTTTCAATAATAAGATCTGGCTTAACTTCCCAAATCAATTCTTGAATTGCGACCATATCAATTGGATTCTGTATAATTGGTCTTCCAAGCCAATTAAAATTATAAACATACCCTTTTCTCATACTTTCTTCCAGCCAACTTTGTGAACTATGCTGAAAACTGGAGTCATCACTATATGCCTCTACTCGAGAGGTTCGCTCCAAGTTAAATTGCTCACTAATTTTATCCATATCTTTTCCTTATTTTATACGGTATAAGTCAATTAATTTTGGTAGATCAGCAATTAAGTTATTCCGTGGTCTACCAATATCTGTTTGCAACTTAGTAATATTTATCTCTGGCATACACCACTGACTTGCATTTTTTTCAAATTCCACCTCAATTCTCAACATCCGTAATACTTTCGCAATTTCTAAATTAGTAGTATTTTTTCCAGAAGCTAAGTTATAAACTGGGTCCTTTCCAGAAGTGGCAATCTGAAGAATAAGAGGCGCCACATCATCTATTGAAATAAAATCTTTAGATGAATTTGATGATGTTCTAAATTTAACACTATTAGTCATAACTGCTTCTCTAAGAATTGAAGAAAGAAAATTTTCTGACTTCATTTCTAATCCATAAACATTAGACAGTCTGACCACCTTTGCTTTTCTGCTACTATTTAAACAGATACTTTCCCCCATTAACTTACTTAAGTTATAAAGGTGGCTTAGTAAATTTGGCTGAATATTCAACGCTGAATATTCTTCCGTATTTTTTGCACCTTCATATACTCGCGTTGATGAAAGGTAAATTAATTGCTCCATATTTGCATGCTTAAATAGTTTATTAAGTACACAAACATGTCCATCTACAGTTTCTAATGGATACTCTCTAAAGTTTGCCGTTAAACCTATACAATAAAAAACAATACCCAAATCAATATTTAACAATTGCTCCAGCCATTCAGGGTCATTTCTGTCAGGAACATATACATCAAACCCCTTCGCAATTAAATGTTTTTTTAAATGAGAGCCAATAAATCCACGTCCTCCTAAAACCGTATACCTCATTGCCGGTTGCCTATAATTTTTAAAGGGTAGCCAGCATTAACCGAATAAGCACCAATCTCCCCCCTAATAATTGAGCCTGCTGCTATTACACACCCCTTTCTCAAAAAAGCTCCATCAAGCAAAACACAATTAGCGCCGATCCAAACATCATCCTCAACAATAATGCCACCTTTGCTAGGCTTAAACCCTTGATTACGAATTAATTCGTCTTTTTTCATATACTCATGATTTACTGGTGCAAAAGTACAGTTGGCAGCAATAGCAACAAAGTTTCCAATATTAATACCATTACCTGTATATAGAACAGTTCCTGAATTAATCACACAATTCTCACCAACAACCAAATTCCCTTCTCCTCCAGCAGGCTTAATTTTCACGAAACTGTCCACTATTGAATTGGCACCAATATCTATATGACTTCCTCTTACAGAATCTTCTATATCTGCTAAAGCAGAAATTTTGGCATCAGAATGAATATTTATCACAAAGCCTTCCCATTTATTTCTAAGCTAGGGGTTGCTACTACGAATTGTCCACCCCACCCTCCAATATATGAAAGCTGTTCAACTACTTCTTTTTTTAAATTCCACGGCAAAATTACTACATAATCTGGCTGTGATAATTTAAGCTGTTCCTCCTCAAAAATGGGAATACAGCAACCTGGTAAAAATTTATTTTGTTTTGCAGGATTACGATCCACTACAAAAGGTACTAGGTCTGGGCGTATACCTGCATAGTTAAGCAATGTATTCCCTTTGGCGGCTGCACCATAACCTGCCACTGTTTTTCCTGCTCGATTAGCTTCAATCAAAAACACTATAAAATCATTTTTTACTTTATCGGCTTTTTTCTGAAACCCTGTATAAAAAGACTCTTTATTTATGCCTACCTTTTCCTCTTTGATCAATAGTGATCTTACATTCTGGGTCAGACTTTGATCGCCTAAATCACTCCGCTGTGCATAAACTCGTAAACTACCTCCATGCGTTGGTAACTCTTCAACATCAAAAATATTTAAGCCATTATATTCAAAAACCTTCTTAACAGTTGTTAATGAAAGGTAAGAATAATGCTCATGGTAAATCGTATCAAATTGATTTTCTGTCACTAACCTTAACAAATGGGGGAATTCAAATGTAGCAACACCTGTTGGTTTTAAAAATATTGAAAAGCCTCTAACAAAGTCGTTAATATCAGGAACATGAGCTAATACATTATTAGCAATAGTTAAATCAGCTTGCTTGCCTTGATCTACCAGTTCTTCAGCTAATTTCACTCCAAAAAAACTTTCTAAAATATCAATCCCTTTTGCTCGAGCAGCTTCTGCTGTACTTGCTGTTGGTTCTATCCCTAAACAAGGTATTTCTTGAGCTTGAACATATTGAAGTAAATAGCCATCATTTGCAGCCACTTCAGTAATGTAAGATTCTTTTCCCAATTCAAATCGCTGTATCATTTTAAAAACATACTTCTCAGCATGTTTTAACCAAGAGGTTGAAAATGAACTAAAATAAGCATAATCAGCAGAAAAAAGCTCCTCAGCCCCGGCATAGTCCTCAGTTTGTACTAGCCAACACTCCTTACAAACAAGTAACCGTAACGGAAAATACTTTTCTGGGGCATTACGTGTTTGTTCTGTCAAATACGCATTTGATGGTGGCGCTGAACCTAAATCTACCAGAGACAATGTCAGTTCAGTTTGACAATGGCGACATTTCATAAAATAATTCCTTTATAATCAACGGGCAATGATTTATGGCCAGTATCCCTTAAAGATAAATCAGTCATAATCAAGGGCCAAGGTATATTAATTTTCGGCTCATTATAAAGCACTCCTCCCTCACTCTCTGGTACATATACCGCTGTGTGTAAATACAATAGCTCACTATCTTCCTCTAACACTTGGAAACCATGTGCACACCCTTCAGGCACTACCATCATTTTCGCATTTTCAGGGGTTAACTCTTCAGCATGCCATTGTAAAAATGTTGAGGACCCTTTTCTCAAATCTACAACTACATCCCAGATTCTGCCTTTAATACAACGAATAAACTTCTTTTCCGCATAGGGTGGATTCTGATAATGCAGCCCTCGTATTGCTCCAACAGCTTTAGTCTGTGAATGGTTTATTTGCATAATATTATCTACACCTATAACTGCAGCCAACTCCTTCCGACAAAAAAGCCGTGAAAAGGCACCTCGATGATCAGATATTAAAGATGTTCCAATTACAAAGACACCAGATAAACCTGTTGGATGAATATTCATTACTGGCTCCATTCAATACCAGCTTTTTGAGCCAAAATAATATAATGATTTAATTGCTCTTTCGATTGCAATTCATTGCTTTCATAATAGCTTCTATACCAATCTGCAGTCATTCCCAAGGTTTCTTCAATTCCCCACACAGGCTGCCACCCAAGTTGTTTCTTTGCCTTACTACTATCTAAGTACAATAAATTTGCCTCATGTGGTTGAGCTTCATTTGTTACATGCCACCCCAATTCAGGCCATTTTTTCTTTAGCTGAGTTAATACCTCTAAAACTGAAATATTTCCCTCTTGGTCAGGGCCAAAATTCCACTCCCCACCCATTTCTTTATGCCCATCAAGTAGTTTTTGTCCAAGTAATAAATATCCACTTAATGATTCCAGCACATGCTGCCATGGTCTCGTTGCTTTAGGAGCTCGTATTTCTAGTGAAGATCCATTAGAGACAGCCCTAACGATATCAGGTATCAGCCTATCCTCAGACCAATCCCCGCCTCCAATAACGTTCCCAGCACGAGCCGTTGCTATCAATGGTAAGTTAGAACCTTGGAAAAATGACTGCCTATAACCTGCCACTAAAAGTTCTGTTGCTGCCTTTGACGCACTATATGGATCGTCCCCTCCAAGTGGGTCAGATTCTCTATACCCCCAGTTCCATTCTTGATTTTGATAACACTTATCAGTTGTCACGACTACAACAGCTAAAATATTAGACGCTTGACGACATGCTTCTAGTACATTTGCTGTACCCATAACATTTGTCGACCAAGTTTCTATTGGGTCTTTATAAGATTGTCTAACTAAAGGCTGTGCAGCCAGATGAAAGACAACCTCAGGATTAACCACATTTATAAAATCAACCACAGCAGAATTGTTACGAATATCAACATATTTCTCTGTTATATTTACATTTAACAAATTCCAATGACTGGGAGTTGTATTAGGAGCTAAAGATATACCAAAAACCTGTGCTCCCATTTCAGTTAACCAAAGAGCCAACCAACTTCCTTTAAAACCTGTATGTCCCGTAATAAGAACTCGGCGTCCTTTGTATTGCCCTCCAAAAAGCATTACAACCAAACCCTCCATGGCGGGTTTTTTCTCCATAAATCTTCTAATTGATTTTTATCTCGCAATGTATCCATTGCCTGCCAAAATCCCTTATGTTTATATGCTGCTAACTTCTTTTCTTCAGCCAAGCTAATGAGAGGCTCTGCTTCCCAACTCACTTGATCACCCTCTATCAAGTCTAATACTGATGGTTCTAATACAAAAAAACCACCATTAATCCACGCACCATCACCTGCAGGTTTTTCTTGAAAGTTATGAACAGTATTATTATTTCCAATATTCAGAGCCCCGTATCTTCCAGGTGGCTGAATAGCCGTTACTGTTGCCATTTTTCCATTAGCGCGGTGATACTTTATTAATGCTGAAATATCTATATCAGCAACGCCATCCCCATAAGTAAAACAGAATGTTTCGTCACCTATATATTCCTTAACACGCTTAAGTCTCCCGCCTGTCAACGTATCTTGACCTGTATCAATTAAAGTTACTCGCCAAGGCTCAGCATTACGCTCATGAACTTCCATCGAATTATTTTCCATATCAAATGTCACGTCCGACATATGTAAAAAATAATTGGCAAAATATTCTTTAATTATGTAGCCTTTATAGCCTAAACAAATTATGAATTCATTGATTCCATAATGAGAATACATTTTCATAATATGCCACAAAATAGGTTTCCCACCGATCTCTATCATCGGCTTTGGCTTTAGGTGAGATTCTTCACTAATACGAGTTCCTAATCCTCCCGCAAGTATAATAGCTTTCATTTATTACCTTTCGTTTAAAAGAGTTGTTTATATTCCAAATTGCTCACTTCAAAAACTTAAAGCACTTTCTTTGCAATAAAGTTAATTTTTTCATCACTCAAGAATGGATGCATAGGCAAACTCATTACTTTTTCAGCTACTTGGTTAGCTTCTGGAGTTTCATCAGAATTACTCATGTTTTCATAAGCCGGTTGTTTGTTTAATGGAACAGGGTAATGTACGGCTGCTGGAACACCCAGGCCTTTTAGCTTTTGTTGGATGTTTTCTCTTTGATCAACAAATATGGTGTATTGAGCAAAAACACTGGTGCGGTCTGGGCGCTGTTGAATTCGTTTTATACCGGCTTCATCCATTAATTTATTGTATTCATTTCCAATTTTGATTCGTTGCTCTACTTCCCAACCAAATCGTTCTAGCTTGGCTAATACGATGGCGCATTGTAGTGTATCCATTCGCCCACCCACGCCTACCCTAGTGTGAACATAGCGTTTACTTTGCCCGTGAACTCTTATTTCTTTACATGCTTGGGCAATACTTTCATTACTTGTGAAAATTGCTCCACCATCACCATAACAACCTAATGGTTTGCTTGGGAAAAAGCTAATACAGCCGATTGTTGAAAGATTACCGCTTTTTTTGTTTTTGTATTCTGAGCCGAAGCTTTGGCAGGCATCTTCAATGACGGGTAAGTTATACTTTTCTGCAATTACGTTAATTTCATCCATATCTGCTGGTTGTCCGTATAGGCTAGCGGGCATAATGGCTTTGGTTTTTTCTGTAATGGCGGTTTCAATTTTGCTGACATCAATATTGCATGTATCTGCTTCAACATCCACAAAAACAGGTTTAGCAGCCAATCGCACTATCACTTCTGCCGTGGCTATAAAAGTAAATGGTGTTGTGATAACTTCATCACCAGCTTGTATACCTAATGCCATTAATGAGATGAGTAGGGCTTCTGTTCCTGATGCGGTGGTTATGCAGTATTTGGCTCCCGCGAATCCCTCCAGCTGCCGCTCTAGCTCTTTTACTTCTGGCCCCATGATGTATTTACCATGGTTAAGTACTGCATCTGTTCGTTGTTCTATTTTGTCTTGCAAATGTATGTATTGTTTTTGTAAGTCTACAAATGCTGGTGCTACTGGGGTATTCAATAATTTAATCGCGTCTGTGGTCGATAGTGTTTCGTTTTTATATTTAGTTAATAAACGCTTATCTCTTGTGACTAGTTTTGCGTCTATGGCCTGTGCCGAAGCTAACATTTGAGAGTCTTCTATATCTTCAAAATCAATTTTTATATAGCTTGGGGTTTTGGCAAGTTTGAATTGCTCTAATATCTCGGTGATAAATAGTTCTATAATTTTATTTATTTGATTTCTGGCTAGCTCTGGGTGCGCTTGTTTTAGCTCTTGGTATTTAATAAAGCTAAGGTTATCTAATGCCGATGACGATATATAACCTTGTGCATTATTTATTGTGGCTAACAGTTCTTGCAACTGTACAGACTCAGGAAACAAAGCCTGCCTTTCATGGTTGTAGCAATCAAATATTATATTTAAATCTAGCAGCAGTTTTACGCTCACTTATACTTCTCCGCTAAGTATTGCCCTTTATCAACTTTATACTGCTCGCTTTTAGGGTAAGTTGAATCGCTTTTACTGCTCATTAATAATTTTTTCCAGTTTTTTGTGATGTACGCATCACTTAAAGGTGGTCCTTTTTCTGGTGTATTGTTTTTTTGCTCAATAACGACGCCATCTTTTTCAAAACGCTGAAGCAACCATAAAACATGTTCGGCAACTTGTTTATTAGGTATGTCTAATTTAATTTGCATATTTGGCTCCAGTTATTTTTATTAACGGATTAGTCTGTTAATCGTATTAATACATTGCCTGTTAATTGATAAACAGCCTTCGTATGCGAACATACTGCTTGAGCATTACCCGTTACAGGTAACTCTAGCTGCTCGCCGTATTCGCTCATCCAAGCAATTTGTTTTGCTGGTACACCTACCATTAAAGCATAAGGGGCTACGTCTTTATTGATTACCGCGCCAGCTCCTACAAAGGCATATTGCCCTATTGTTACGCCACACACTATGGTGCAATTTGCACCTAAAGTTGCGCCTTTTTTTACTCGTGTATCTCGGTATTCATTTTTTCTTTCTACTAAGGCCCTTGG
>Ga0209826_1001949_pt1 | contig 13928 bp, 13 predicted proteins | sample GOMGulsemesocosm_5_FD_184637 | JGI IMG/M metagenome (GOLD analysis project Ga0209826, IMG submission 184637) | Methane-oxidizing microbial communities from mesocosms in the Gulf of Mexico - GOM15C Gulf of Mexico (SPAdes) (version 2) | ecosystem: Environmental > Aquatic > Marine > Cold seeps... | reverse complement strand
TTTTTATAATTTGCTAGCTGTTTACCGATAAACAAATACATTATAGCCAAGAAAAGAAAGAAACCGAAGAAAGGCCAAGGACTCTTAAAATTTATTCCTGATAAAAAATTTGAATTGTCGTAACCTACAGAAAATGGGAACCGAGAAATATATTTATTGTCCTCAGTTTCAGCGATAAGATAACCAACGAAGTACCCTTTTTCTGGGAAATTCTGCTCAATAGTCATTATGCCATTTGGATAATGCTTAGCCGGTATTTCGAAAAATGGTTTTTGCGCCAACTCATCTTCTTTAACTTTGCCGTCTTCTTCTGTACCTAAAGGAGCATGATCTACTTTAATCACTCGAAAATTAACCGTCATATCACGTAATTTTCTATCGATAAAATCTAAAGTGATAATGGACTTACCAACCATGGGTAAATCATCGCAAAAACGCTCAGATGAGCTACCTGTTGCTTGATAGCCAGCAAAGTTCATCATATAGGGCCCTATACTTAACCTACACATATTACCAACAGCTGCTACACCGCCATGCGCCCATAGCTGACTAGATACTGATATCAGCACGAGTACTATAATTGCTCTAGATAATTTAAACATTCGTATTCCTCATCATTGTATTTTTATAAATTCACCAAGATACACTACTGATCATTGGAGTTTTCTTCCGCCAAAATCACTACGCCTTATTTGGCAGAAGAAAATTCTGACTCCTCAATGTTTTATGCCTTTTTTTTCTTTTTCTTCCGCATAGCTATATGGATAAGACCAAATGTTGCAATAAATCCGAATATACCGAAAGCAACTTTTTGTCCAAACTTACCGTCCCACTTAAACTCTTTTGCGCCGACTTCAAACTTAAAGCCACCTGTCGCGTTATCTTTCTCATTAATAACATCAAGGCGGTAAAAACCTTCAGCCCCTTTGAAATCATATTCAAAAGTCAGCACTCCAGATGGTGAAGAAGCAACTTCAACGCTCATAACTGGGCTTGCAGCTGGATCCTCAGTACCGTCTTTCATAGTCGGCGTTATATTTACCCTAAGAGCTCGTTCCGCTAGCGGTTCATCGAACAAATCTAAAGAAAAATAGGTAATGCCTGTTGTCGCAGGAAATTTATTACACAGGCGCGTATGGTTAACATGCGGTTGATAAGCAGTAAAATTAATACGTTTGTTATCTACAGTAAAGGAGCAAAAAGACTCTTTCTCTTCCTTATGACTAACCACTTCTCCAGCATGTACTGGGTTATTATTAGCTATCGCTAAAAACGCAACCAGGGTCATAAAGACCCTGATTGCGTAACTGCGAGTTCGCTTCTTACTTATGCGATACTCCACTTACACCTCCTAGTGATAAGCTACATCTGTAGCAGTATCAATGTAATGACGAAGGCGTGTACCATCTTCAGCAAAGAAGAACACAAGTCCACCAGCACGACGTACAGGAGACAAAACAATCTCACTTAAGTTTTGAATTTCCCATACCGCATCAGCAGCAATAAGGTTAACTATACGAGTTTCACCTGGAAGTATTGCACTTGTATCACCACCTTCAATAGCAAGAACTTCACGAATGTACTCTTTTGGATAACCGTCAATGGTTTTTGCTAAAGCTGAACCAGCAGCTCCGCCAACTGATGCCGGATCCATAACAAAGCGAATACCTGCCGTTGCAAACTCACCAACTTTCACTGGTTGATTACCATTATTAGTAACACTCATTTCTAAAGACATTGCTCTTTTAGGCACGTTGTATACGCTGTTAAGACCTTTCACAACCAATTGAGTGTCTTCAATATGTAACGCTTCAAGAGGTACATTACCTGTTTGCAAAGGAAGAACAGTATTGTGTGTCGCATCAGCATTAATAGCACCACCAATAACAAGTACTACCGTAACGAGTAGAACCGCAACACCCATACGCTTATCAGCTTTAGTTATCAACAAGTCTTTATCAACGCCTTCTTGAACAGCACGGTAACGTGGTAACAACGTAGGACGTTTAACCCACCAAAGTAACCAAATAATACCCATTACAAACCAAACTGTATGCCAGCCAAAAATAACATCTAATGAGTAAGAGCCTAGGTCATCAATGATAACTTCTTTATCACGACCCGCTTCACCAGATATTGTTGCATCACCCATAGCGCCTGTGACGTTTGTCCACTCACCTGGGCCTACAATTGGGCCACTTCCAGTAAGCTGAACAGTAGGATGCATATGCCATTTACCAGGTACACGAGCTTGCATAACAACTTTGAAGCTATATGTACTACCTAATTTCAGCCCACCGGACTGAACCATTGGTGTTTCACTAATATAACTCTCAACTTTAGCAAAAACCGCTGCTGGTCCAGATGTCTGTAAATAGCCAACATCAGGTGCCTTCATCGTATTAGGCCAGTACTCCTTTCCAGGGAAAAAGATCTTGCCTTCCATAGTCACTTGATCGCCAATTTTCATATCGCCAGCGCCTGTCCAAGTCACGTCATAGAACTGAATACTACGCATACGTAATGCTGGTGAATGCATCCGTTCGCCATGTCCCCATGCCTTATCAGCTGGCAAGAATGTCATAAGCGTAATTGCAGCCATTATCAGCCAAGCGAATCGACCTTGATGCCCGACACTTACAGCCGAAGCCTGGATAGTGTTTTTAATATCTTTTATCATTTTATTTTCTCCTTTAATTATTGTAAACGGCTACTTAACGCGCTCAGGCAACGGGTATGCATCTACAGTAATTTTGTCATCTTTATCATCAGGCTCTTCTCCGCCCATGTACGCTGCAAATGGGTTAACTCTAGAGTATGGTCTTGCTGCAACACCAGAAATACCCCACCACATCATGTAGATGAAGATAGATAGGAAACCACCAAACAAGCAAGAGATAAACCAAGTTTCAGCACCTAGAACTCGCATACCGGCACTTTCAATAATACGTAAGTACTCAGGAGAACCACCACGCTGGAAGGTAAAGCCTACCCAGTCAGCTACAGTAACTTCAGTTCCCATAACTTCTACTGGAATTCTGAAAGGCGCTAACATTGGATAATTTGAAAGAACAAAAATTGTTGGCAAGAAGAATGCACCAAACAATGCTGTCATAAGGAAACTGCCTGTAATCATTAGAATACAATCAACAAATATTGCTGCAGCAATCCATGTAGCAGGCCAAACTTCACTTAATGGGAAATATGCCCATAAGTAGAAGTTCACATAACGTGAAGCCCACTCCATCGCAATAAGACCTATTGCTGCAACTGTCATGCCGATTGGCATACGAATCAATTTCCACAACAAGCCTTGAACAGCACCTGCAAATATTACGAACGAAACAGAACTGATCAGCGGCCAGTACAAGCGATCTTTCCAATCCACCCAAAAGTCCCAATCACCCGCTGTAAGCATGTAATGAAGGTGAAAAGCCGCACCGAGGACGATGACAACGATGGGTATAACAATTAAATCGAATAAGCGATACGTCTGCTCTTCGGCTGCACTCATATTGAGTTCTTGTGTAATGGCATCTGAATAAGCCATAGTTTACTCTCCCTATTATTAAAATTTATCGTGTAAGTCACTCCAACCGTAGTAAACATCTACTACGGTTGGAGCCCTTAATTATAATTATCTTTCTTAAAATATTACTCTCTTACTTTAAAAGCGCTTGCTTTCTAAGTAAGTTTTTGCATAGCTTTAGTTTTTAGCTCTGTTCTTTTATAACTGCTGGAATAAGCACTGTAAAGCGGTTTAAAACCTGAGCCAATAGCCCACCAAAAGCTAGCGCAGCCCAACCAAAGACAACAAAGCCCCAATGCAATGGTAAAGAGAAGATCTCTTCAGAAATCCAGAATGCATGACCCCATTCGTTATAAGCAACGTTTGGTAAGATCAAGAAAGGACCCAGTACCGCTAATAGAATCATCATTGACATTTTTTTTGCGTACGCAGGTAGCTGTGTCATTGAGTACAACAATACTGATCCACCAAAACAGATGTATATAGGGAACCATCCGTAAAACAACATGATATGCGTAGGAGTGAAAGATGTATCACGTACTACAGCTTGATGCCAAGAAGCATCTTGTTCAGCAAAAAAACTAGCTGCAAAGTAAAGTGCCAACACATAACCAGCGATGATGCCAACCCAAGTCATATAACGACGTAATTCTTCTGTTGCTGACAGGGTAGAAGTGGCGCTAGCAGCAGTTCTATCTCGCTTTACCCAGATGTAAATCCAAACAGCAAATGAAATTCCCCAAAGAATAATGCTTTCTGCAAAGAAGAATGTCATCCAGTATTTAGAAAATTCTGCCGTTGTTGCATCTAAGCCGTAACTCCACGCCGCCCAACTTTCGTACCACATAGTAAATAAAAATAGCACTACCAGTATTGTTAACTGAGGTAAAGCTGACTTTAGAAAGGGCGCCATAATAGCGTTGTATGGCGAGAAGGTGCCTGAACCGGAATGGGCCGAACTCACTCCAGAATGTAAATTTCCTGCATTAGTACTCATAGTCTAACTCCTTAACTAGTTCCCAAATCGTAAAAGGCGATCTAAAAATTAGTATTGTTTTAATTATTAATATACCCATGTGACATTTTGTCGCATCACATGCAAATTGCAATATAACTTTTTTTGCCCCTACTTGTAACAAAAATCTGCTTAAACTTGATTTAGGTCATTCTCAAAAAGTTTCAATTTAAACATTGGTCACGTAGTTCACCCTTCTTCAAAACACTCAAAGGCCCTTCTTTCTAGCGAGAAACAATGCTTTACCTCCTCATTGAAAGCAACCATCTAGGCAGTGAGCGCCTTTCTAAGCAGTTCAAGCGTTTCTTCTTATTACCGCCTAGGTACAGCCTTCTTCACCGCCTAACAAGGCCGGACAGTGAGCCTGCAATATCACAAAAAACCAACGGCCTTATCGAACCATTACCGCGCGTCGCCTGCGGCAAACAACTCGATTAAACTATTTACTTTTTCGCCAGCTTAATTGAAGCAATAACCCACAAACAATTAATGTCATCCCTATCGCTAACGTGACTGTGAATGGCTCACCCAACCATAAAGAAGAAAGGAGAATACCTGCAACAGGTACTAGCAAGAAGCCAAGTGAAACTGTTACTGCTGGCAGCATTCGCGTTATTCGCATAGACGCCCATTGTGCAAGCCCTGTTGCTAGTACGCCGTTATACAACAAAATAATAAGCAACTCGCCGCTCCAAACTGTTGGCCTTGTTTCGGAAAATAGTGCCATCGGCACAACAATAGTTAGCGCCACCAAAATCTGCCATGGTGTTAACTCCAAGACACTTCCACGCCATTCATGGTGCCTCACCTGTAAAATAGAAATAGCCCACACGAGCGCGGCCATTAATAGCATGACATTACCCTTAACTACCGCCACATCACTCCAGTCAAAGCTTAGTGGATTAAACAAAACAACCAAACCACTCAAACCAACAGCAACACCCAGCAATTTAATCTTTGATAGCCTTTCATTCAGAAAGAAGTAAGCCCCAGGCGCAACCCACAAAGGTGTTGTATACGACAACAAAGCGGCTCTACCAGCATTTACATTCTCTAAACCCGCATGAATAAAAACAACGAACGCTGCAAATAATAAAACACCTACTCCTATTACTATGGGGTAATCTTGCTTGTGAGGCACTTTAAAGCGCCCCATGAAAAGCAGCAGCGTGGAAATAGCAACAAATGCTATCCCTAAACGTGCCACGGTAAACCAGATAGGGTCAATGGAGCGTAAGCCAATTTTCATAATCGGCCAGTTTGCACTCCAAATAACCACAACGAGCACCAACAAAAACCAAGCGGAAGATAGCGCTTTCATCACAACAGTTTTATCTCAAAAAGATTCCAATATAACACCCGTCGCGCTAATCTATGTTTCTTGAATTTAAACAAATATCCCGCCTATGCAAAGCACTTTAAAACTTAATGGTTTTAACTACACGACAATCAAGACACGAGGCGCACAGATAAATGTCGCTAGCGCTGGCAAGGGCGCGCCTTTACTTCTCTTACACGGCTACCCGCAAACACATTTAATGTGGCATAAAGTTGCGCCTGCTTTAAGTAAAAAGTTTCACGTTATCTGCCCCGATTTACGCGGCTATGGTGATAGCTCCAAACCAAGCACCGATTCAAATCACTTGCCTTACAGCAAACGCGAAATGGCAAAAGATATGATCGACGTAATGCATCAAATGGGATACGACTCCTTTAATGTGGCCGGGCACGACAGAGGCGCGCGCGTTACACACAGAATGGCTTTGGATTACCCTGAAAAAATCATCAAAGCAGCCGTTCTCGACATTGTTCCAACCTATGAAATGTTCCAGCAAATTAACCAAGTTGTCGCCACAGGGTATTACCATTGGTTTTTCCTTATTCAGGATAACGGTGTCCCTGAGCACCTTATTGGTGCTGACCCTGGTTTTTATCTAAAGGATAAATTACAGCGCTGGAGCACATACCCTGAAAATTTTGACCCCGAGATTGTTAACGATTACTTACGCTGCTTTAGAAACCCGGCAACTATTCATGCAAGCTGCGAAGATTACCGCGCTGCTGCGAGCATAGATTTAGAGCACGACAAAGATGACTTTAACACTAAAGTACAATGCCCCTTGCTCGTCCTTTGGGGCGAACACGGCATGATGGGCAAGCACTTTAATATGCTTGACGTATGGAAAACCAAAGGGGAAAAGGTCTGCGGTAAAAGCTTAAATTCTGGACATTTTTTAGCGGAAGAAGCGTCAGAAGAAACGCTTCAAAACCTAGAAATGTTCTTTAGCAATTAATACGTTACAATACAGGCGTTTCATTATATCAATCTGTTAATTTGTCTTCACAAAAAAAACCAATACGTTACACATTAAAAGAGCTAGGAATACCTACCGACCGCTTAGACAGGCATGCCGTATCCATTACGGACAAGCTAGTTAAAGCCGGTTTTGAGGCTTACCTCGTTGGTGGTTGTGTACGCGATTTATTACTCGGCTTACAGCCAAAAGACTTCGATGTTTCGACCAATGCCGAACCAGAAGAGATCCGCGCCCTATTCAAAAACTGCCGCCTTATCGGCCGCCGCTTTCGACTCGCGCACATCCATTTTGGCCGACATATTATTGAAGTTGCTACGTTTCGTGGCCCGCATGTTAAACACGATAAAAACGATAGTCACGCTCATAAAGACGGGCGCTTATTGCGAGACAATGTTTACGGCACACTAGAAGAAGATGCTTGGCGACGTGACTTTACCGTTAACGCACTTTACTTAGACGCTCAAAACAAAACAGTTATTGATTACGTTGGCGGCATTGAAGACCACAACAAAAAGCTTCTTCGTCTTATGGGCGACCCAGTTACCCGCTTTAAAGAAGACCCCGTACGTCTTTTACGCGCAATACGATTTAAAGCAAAACTTGATTTTGAATTAGAGGCTGAAACTGAAGAGCCCATACTAAAAGTTGCGCCTCTTCTAAAAGATATCCCCGCTGCTCGCTTATACGATGAAATTTTAAAATTACTGCTGAACACCAAAGCAACGGCTATTTTTAGCATGCTGAGGCAATACGGTTTATTCGACGCACTTTTCCCGCAAACAGAACGTTGCTTGCAAAAAACCGACTCAAATGCACCTCTTGCATTAATTGAGCAGGCGATGAAAAACACGGAAAGCCGTTTAATTAACCAACAAGGCGTAACCCCTTATTTCCTTCTAGCAACCATTTTATGGGAGCCGGTGCGACGTTTAACCCAACGAAACCGCCATACATTTAATAGCGACACTCAGGCTATTCATGCAGCAGCTAATGAAGTGGTTGCGCATCAAATTAGCAGTATCGCCATTCCAAGACGCATCACCACACCCATGCGTGAAGTATGGGCGTTACAACCACGTTTTCATAAACAAATTGGCGTACGCTGTTTGCGGTTTTTAGAACACCCGCGTTTTAGAGCCGCCTACGACTTTATGTTATTGCGTGCACAACATGGCGAAGTGGATCAAAAAGTAGCTGACTGGTGGACGCATATTCAGACGTTGGAACCCGCTGAACAAAAATTAATGACGCGACCAAGTCAGTTCAAAGGCAAAAGAAAGCCACGTAAAAAAACGCCTAACAATAAGCCAGCCGCTGACTAAGTATGAACGCCGCTGTTTTTATTGGTTTAGGCAGTAACTTATCCAACCCTATTAAACAGGTTTTAAGTGCGATAGAGGCACTTAAAACACTCGAAAGCAGCACGCTTATTTCCACCTCAAGCCTATACCAAACAGCGCCGATGGGGCCACAAGATCAGCCTAACTATATTAATGCTGTCGCTAAAATTGAAACCCAGCTTAGCCCGCTCATTTTATTAAAAAATCTACAATCCATTGAACAACAACATGCACGCACAAGGGATACTGGAAGGTGGGGTGCAAGAACGCTTGATTTAGATATACTGCATTATGAAGGGCAGCAATCTACCGACCCTGTACTCACGCTTCCACACCCAGGCTTACAACAACGCAGCTTTGTTTTATATCCTTTACTGGAAATTAGCCCGCAGCTAAGCATTCCAAATCTTGGCACTATAAAAGAACTTATTGAACAGCTAAATGAATCGCGACCTCTTATAGTTAACAGTAAAACCCTCGATAAACAGTCGTCCGTTTGCTAAAGTATTTATCCTTCTTATATTGCCAAACACACCTACTATTTTGGAAAAACAAACCTCAGAATTAGAAACATTTCAACCACCGAAGTTCATTGTTGTTGAAGGCCCTATTGGTGTTGGTAAAAGCAGTTTAGCCAAACGACTGGCTAAAAGTTTTTCTTGCGATGTGGTTAAGGAAAAAGCTGAAGAGAACCCATTTTTAGAACATTTTTATACGCATACAGACCAGTCAGCCCTACCCGTTCAATTACATTTTTTAACTGAGCGCGTTAAGCAGTGGAACGAGTTGTGCCAAAACGATATTTTCTCTCGCGGCATTGTTTCAGACTTTATGCTTGAGAAAGACCGTTTATTTGCAAAGCTCACGTTAACGGATGAAGAATTCAAACTATACGACCAAATGTACCAATCCTTATCCGTGCAAAAGACACCTGCTGATTTAGTTGTCTATTTGCAAGCACCTGTTGATGTTTTACAATCGCGCATTAAGAAACGCGGCATCCAACATGAAAAGAGCATTAGCCGTACATACTTACAAAAGCTTTCAGAGGCCTATACCGATTTTTTCCATCACTATGATGCTAGCCCACTGTTAATTGTTAATGCCAGCGACATCAATCCAATTGATAACGATGATGATTACAAACAGTTGTTAAAGCATATTTGTTCTACGCGTTCCGGCCGCCATTTTTTAAACCCTTTACCCATTCTTTAACCGTTTTTCGAGATTATCATGAGCCAACATTCAAACACTAAAAAAGTCACTAATACTGCACTATCTGCAATGAAAGCCCGCGGTGAAAAAATCGTTAGCCTTACCGCTTATGATGCAAGTTTTGCCCATATTTTAGACGCCGCAGGCGTAGAAATGATATTAGTTGGCGATTCGCTAGGCATGGTTATACAAGGCCAAAGCAGCACTATTCCCGTTAGCATTGAAGAAATGGCTTACCACTCAAAAATTGTCTCCCGTGGAATTAAACGTGCACTATTGGTCGCCGACATGCCCTTTATGAGCTACCCCGACCCACATACTGCCGTTGAAAATGCGGCCATTCTTATGCAGCAAGGCCATGCGCATATGGTGAAGCTGGAAGGTGGACAAAAAATTCTTGATACGGTTGAACATATTGTTAACCAAGGCATACCTGTCTGCGGTCATTTAGGCTTATTACCGCAATCGGTTAACCAACTTGGCGGCTATAAAGTGCAAGGCAAAGAAGAAGCCCAAGCCAATCAAATGATTGAAGATGCAAAAAGTCTTCAACACGTTGGCGCCAGCGCAATTGTTGTGGAGTGCATTCCTGCTGCATTAGCGAAAAGACTCACGCAAGCAGTCGATATACCCATCATCGGGATTGGCGCAGGTGTAGATTGCGATGGCCAAGTCCTCGTTAGCTACGACATGTTAGATATTACTGCCGGTAAACGCCCCATGTTCAGCAAGAACTTTATGCTCGAAGCAGGCAGTGTTTCGGCTGCGGTGAGCGCTTATGTTGATGCAGTTAAAAATAAAACATTCCCTTCAGACGAACATACTTTTTAAATATGCTTATTGTCCATACTATTAGTGAGTTACAAGAACGTCTAAACGACCTGCGACGTACAGGCAAACAAATAGGCCTTGTCCCAACGATGGGAAACTTGCATCAAGGGCATTTACAGCTGGTAAAAACTGCCCAACAACATGCTGACATTACTGTGGTTACTTTATTTGTTAACCCAACACAATTTGGTGCTAACGAAGATTTGGACAGCTACCCGCGTACATTTCAAGAAGACTGCGACAAGCTAAGCGCTTTAAATACCGATATTTTATTCGCGCCGAATACAGATGAAATTTACCCACGAGGTGGCGATGCAAACACCCTCGTACATGTGCCCGAAATAACGAATGTTTTATGTGGCGAATCGCGCCCTAATCATTTTGACGGCGTAACAACCATTGTTTCAAAATTATTTAATATTACTCGCGCTGATGTCGCTGTTTTTGGTGAAAAAGATTACCAACAACTGGCTGTTATTCGGCGCATGGTGGATGACCTAAATATTCCTATAAAAATCATAGGCGAACCTATTGTTAGGGAATCTGACGGTTTGGCAATGAGTTCACGCAACGGTTATTTATCTACCGATGAGCGCCAACTCGCGCCCAGCATTCAGCAAACACTGTTACATATAGAGCAGTCTATTATTAACGGTAACAGTAATTTCCGCTCCTTAGAGGCACACGCCAAATTACAACTGACCAACCTCGGTTTTAAACCCAATTACTTTCACATCTACCACCATGACCTGCTTCGCCCTGCAACGGCGGGAGATACCGATATCGTCATTCTAGCCGCTGCATTTTTAGGCTCAACTCGACTTATCGACAACCTTTGCATCCGCTTAACAAGCAACAAATAAATCGCCTTACCGCATAAGCCATCATTATGAAAAAAATACTCTTCGCACTTTTCATTCTAAGTAGTACGTCTCTAAGCTTCGCTAATGAAAGCAATACAGAAGCCACTCCGCTTGCCCCCGTCATCGTAGACCAAAGCATTAACTCCCCGCGCGCTACGTTCACAACGTTCTTACACAGTATGAACGATATTAAGCGTGGCAAACCTGAGCGTATGGGAGATGCCACTAAGGCATTAGATTTATCGGCCATCAATCCGCTTATTCAGCAAGAAAAAGGACAGGATCTTGCCTGGCAATTATTAGAAGCTATCGATAAAACAAAGATCGTCAAACTTCGAAAAATCCCTGCACGAGAAAAAGGCAAGCCTTACATTTTTGCACAATATGAAAACGGCAACATTAGCATCAGCCAAGTTAGTAATGGTCAGTGGCTATTCAGCCAAAAGACCCTAGCCTCTCTTCCCGATATTATTGAAGAATTAGCCGCGAAGAAAAGTTTAAAAGCCGATGCTAGCGACGCTGCGTTTACTCCTTGGCACATTCAGTTTAGGCAAACACTTCCAGAGTCTCTTCGTATACGTTCATTTTTATTAGAAAACTGGAAGTGGCTCGGCATATTACTGATTATTGCGCTGGGCATTATTGCTGATAAATTTACATCTTTTATACTTACTTTATTCGTTAATCGGTTCCGCCTAAAAACAAAGACGGATGCTTTTAAAGAAACACCTAAAGATATACTGAGACCGCTTGCCATGTTGACTATGGCCGGCATTTGGTGGGCTGGGCTCAACTTATTAGCATTGCCCGATCAAGCCATGATTATCCTACTGGTTGCCGTTAAAGTCTTAGCGGGTATTGCAGGTGTTTGGGGCGCATACCGATTAGTCGATTTAATAACCCTTTACTTGCAGTATAAAGCCGACAAAACAGACAATAAGGTTGACGATATTTTAGTCCCCCTTATTCGCAAAACTCTTAAAGTATTTGTTACCGTTATTGGTATTACATTTGTTGCATCCAACCTTAACCTTAACGTTTCCAGCCTTTTAGCCAGCCTTGGATTAGGTGGTTTAGCCTTTGCATTAGCGGCCAAAGATGTTGTACAGAACTTATTTGGCTCTATTACCGTTATTTTGGATCAAACCTTCCATACCGGTGACTGGGTCGTTGTTGATGATATTGAAGGCAGTGTTGAAGAGATAGGGCTAAGGAGCACAAAAATTCGCACCTTTTACGACTCACTCATTACCGTACCCAATTCAATATTTATTACTGCCAAAGTAGATAATATGGGCCAGCGCCGCTACCGACGACTTAAGTGCAATGTATCGCTTACCTACGATACTCACCCAGATAAAATAGAAGCCTTCTGCGAAGGTGTTAGAGAGCTTATTCGCTTGCACCCTTACATGCGTAAAGACTACTTCCATGTTTACCTTAATTCTCTTGCGGCATCGTCGTTAGATGTTCTTATTTATGTCTTTTGGGAAACCCCCGACTGGAGTACTGAGTTACGTGAAAGACAGCGGTTCTTATTAGATATTTTACGTCTGGCTAGAGCTCATAACATCGACATGGCATTCCCAACACAAACCTTGCACCTACTAACACCGCAAGACCAAGAGGCTACCCCTTCTATAAGTACAACAGACCTAGAAACACTTAACCAACAGTTTAAAACGACAGCTTCAGAGATTGTCCCAGAATCAATAAAAAGCGGCACTAAGCCTGCACCCGTTAAATTCTAATGCTTATTTGAATTTATCTAGCCTTATGATTTGTATGGCTTTATTGCATTTGCACATTATTGTTGATGAAAAACAACATATAAGGCATAATTCCCACCCATTTAGTTAAAACTAGCAATATATTTTTATGCGTTCAACAATGTTACAAACAAAGTTACACAGAGCCACTGTTACTCACAGTGAACTTCACTACGAGGGCTCGTGTGCTATTGACGGAAGCCTTTTAGATCTTTCTGGCATCCAAGAATATCAACAAATTGACATTTATAATGTGAACAATGGTGAGCGTTTTACAACGTATGCCATTCGCGCTGAAGAAAACACAGGCATCATCTCAGTAAATGGTGCAGCAGCACGCCGCGCAACAGAAGGCGACATTCTAATTATTTGCGCCTATTCAGAGTATAACGAAGCTGAACTTGCTACGTTTAAACCACGCCTAATCTACTTAGATGACAACAATGGCGTTAAAGAAACAAAAAATGCCATTCCTGTTCAAGCGGCATAAGTTTAAACACTTCAATATAAAAAAACCTGATGATTTTATCATCAGGTTTTTTTATACCTAAATTATGCAGCGACCAGCTTATACACTTGTCCTAGCCGCTATTTTATTCACGGCCAGTGCTTTTGCCCGTGAAGAACCTTTAGTGAATGTTAGTCACAATAAAGGCGTTTACGCTACGGCCATATCAACAAGTATTAATGCAACACCAGACGTCATTTATCAATTACTAACGTCTTACGATCACTTCAACGACTTTAGCCGTTTGATAAAGACAAGCAAGCTCCTCCCAAACAGAGATTTGTTACTTAAAATAGAAACCTGCCTTGCTTTTCTTTGTTTTAAAAAACAGCAAACTTTAGCGTTAACTTTGTCTGAAAGTACAATTACTGGGCATATTATTCCTGAGAAAAGCGATTTCAGCTCAGGCTGGATGGAATGGACTCTTTCCAATGATGAAGGAAAAAGTTTCATTCAATTTTCCAGTGAGCTTACCCCTGACTTTTGGATCCCACCCTTTATCGGCCCGCTCATTATTCAACATAAACTTAAAGTTGAAGC
>Ga0209826_1001948_pt1 | contig 13930 bp, 11 predicted proteins | sample GOMGulsemesocosm_5_FD_184637 | JGI IMG/M metagenome (GOLD analysis project Ga0209826, IMG submission 184637) | Methane-oxidizing microbial communities from mesocosms in the Gulf of Mexico - GOM15C Gulf of Mexico (SPAdes) (version 2) | ecosystem: Environmental > Aquatic > Marine > Cold seeps... | reverse complement strand
GCCAATAATTTAAAGACTCGCTATTCTTCCGGCGTATGCATTGCACGGCACGCCGCCCAAACAACAACAATAAAAAACCAACAAACCCTTTGTTCCAAGCTTGCAGGCCAGGCTATCGACCCCCTATGCCAAGCTCACTCTCTACGTTTAAATAGCGGATTGCGGCACAAAAAAAATGCCATTAGAGGGCTTCGGCCTTTTTAACCTGAAGTCAGGCCCTGTTATAAATTTATTATTGTCGATGGCATCCTTATGGGCATGGCTAGTTTTTTACCCCAGGCTTAGTCAACAACTATTCGCGCAATCAATAACTTTAATAAAAAGGAGCGATCATGAAAGAATTAAGCACCACCGTATTCGCCGACGATTTTGTTTTCCTCGAGGGCCCACGCTGGCGCGATGACAAACTGTGGACATCCGACATGCACGGCCACGCGGTCTACACGCTGACCATGAATGGCCAGCGAACAAAGGTTATTGATGTGCCCGGCCAGCCCTCGGGTCTCGGCTTTTTGCCCAACGGCACACCGTTAATTGTGTCGATGCACGACCGCAAACTAATGAAGCTGATTGACGGAAAGCTCGAACTGCACGCTGACCTGTCGACCCTCTGCCCCTATGAAATTAACGACATGGTGGTCGACAAAAAGGGTAACGCCTACATCGGTAATATCGGTTTTAATATTTTTAAAAAGGAAAAATTTAAACCGACTAATTTTGTACTGGTAACACCCGATGGCAAAGCCCGCGAAGTCGCCAGCGACCTCCACGTGCCCAATGGCCCGGCGATTACGCCCGATGGTAAAACACTCATCGTCGCTGAATCCTGGGCGAAAAGGCTGACGGCTTTTACTATCGATGACGATGGCTCATTGAGTGATCGCCGAATATTTGCCGATTTAGGTGATGCTGCCCCGGATGGCATTTGCCTCGATGCCGAGGGCGCGGTGTGGCTCGCGGCCTTTAATCAGGATAATTTTCTTCGTGTGCTTGAGGGCGGTGAAGTGACTCATCGCGTTAAAGTTGTCGACCGCTATCCCGTCGCCTGCACACTGGGTGGCCCCGATGGCCGCACTCTGTTCGGCTTAACCTATCAGGGTTCGATTCAAGATATTGGTGCGGGCAAGGCGGCATCGCGAATCGAAATAGCCACTGTAGATGTACCCGGTAGCGGCTCGCCTTAGGCGTGGGAAAATAGCCAGTAATTCGGCACTATGATCTTGTACCACTACGCTAGTGTTTAAATACGCGCTATCAGTAATATATTTTAGCCCCGAATAAATCGACCGCATAAAAATAGCGGTCGATTTGTTCAGGCTAACAAAGACTTATCCCAACTTAGTGGCTAACACCAAAACTAGAGATCATAAGAAAGCGTCATCTTGATGTTTCTGCCTGGCTCAAAATCCTGAAGGTTTAACGAACCAAAACGAGGGTGAATACTGACACCGGTACGCGACGATTGAGACGCATAAAATTCGTCGAAGATATTATCAACACCTAGCGTGAATGCCAGGCCATGGACGGCATTAGGCTGCCAACGCAGGGAGACATTGTGTACATCAAAGCCTTTTTTACTGTTATCAAAAGAGGCACCACCGAGGTCTTTGTGTGCATCCAGATTGCTCACAATCAAAGAATCCCAGTGTAATGCCAGGCCTTGAGAGGGAATATTGTAGTCAATATTGATACTGACGGTATCGCCCTGTTGACGATCTAATCGCGCACCATCTGTATTAGAGTATTCAGCTTCAGCGTCCAGGTCGCTTTTAGAAATAGAGTAGCTAATCAAGGTACGCAGTTGACCAATAGTGTAACCAAGATAAGCCTCCGTACCGTAAACCCGCATATCACCAATATTGTCTTTCCAGCTACGTCCCCCTACCGATGGTGGCGGCGTTGCATAGTCGTAAATGTAATCATCAATATCCGTTTGGAACACAGTGATACCCGCAAGAAAATTATCTGCGCCAAACACAGCATCTTCAAACATCAGAGAAAACTCAGTATTGAGCCCCGTTTCTTCTTTAATGCCCGGGTTGGCCGTGTCATGAAGGCCTGCTCCCGTAAACACCTCACCAATTTCTGGCCCTTTAAAAAGCTGTGTCGTGCTGAGTTTTAGTAGCAAGGCATGACTTAATTCATACTCTGCCGCCAGTGCCCCACTGATCTTATCAAAGCGATCGTCGACAACAGCTGAGTCGATGTCGTAGCTGTCATAGCGAATACCGGGAATCAATGCCAACCGATCGGTTACCTGTATCAAGTCCTGAATAAAAATCGCCTGACTCGTGGCTTTCTCACTACCATTCTCAGACGTGCCATTTAAATAGTTGGCCTTGTAGTCAGTATCGTAGCGAATAATTTCTGCACCGTAGGTGAGGATATGCATATCTAATGCGCTTTCTGCCAACAAATTAAAGCCGCTGTTTTCTGCCTCCCCTTCAATATGCCCTGCCGAATTGGCAAAACGCGGGTTAATAAGCCAGCCTGTTTCATCACGTTTTAATGTGCTGTCATTGTCAAACAAAGTGGCTTTTAATTGCGAATGCCCGCCCCACTCCAACTTATAATTAAGGCTCAGCGTGTCCCGTGAAAACTCCGTTGGCCATAGTAGAGGGATGGCCAAATTGTTGGCGATGCCGATACCCGTTGCCAGGCCCATGTCGGGGCGCTGACTGTAGTCGCCTTCATCTTCATAGGATTCATACCCCAGTTCTAACCGTTGGCTATCGGATATATTCCAGCCAAATTTGATCAGGCTATCATCGAGATCACCTGCCAAACCTTTTACGCTACCATTGGTTCCGGGAATCTCATTGCCATCACCACCTACAATTTTATTACCGCCCACTTCATAGTTGTCTCGATCGACAGAATTATAATAAGCCAGCACATCCAGACTTTTTGTTAGCTGGCCATAAGCGGTAACAGCATTACTGGTACCAGAATTATCACCATAGGACGTTTGCAGCCGGGCGCCAAACCTCTCGCCATCGCGCAATAGCTCATTCGCTGATTTTGTTTCGAAGCGCACCGCGCCACCTAAACCACCGTCAATAATAGAGTTGCTTCCAACCTGAACATCCACTGATTTAAGAATGTCAGCGTGTATTTGTAGATTACCCATATGGTGGTACATGTAAGTATTCTGGTTTGCGCCATCGATGCTAATGCGCAAGTCCTTGTCATCCATGCTGCGAATAGTGATGCGCTGATTGAGTGAATGCGCGCCACCCACATCGACGCCCGGAATTGTGCGCAGTAAATCACTCACATGATCGGCTTGTTTAATGGCCAGCGTGTCTTCAGCTATCCCTATGGAAGACGCACTCACCTGGGTGCCCCACACAGTGACGTTATCAATTTCAAGGGGCGTGGGTGAGCTATCAGAGATGTGCTCTTCTTGCTCCGCAAAGGTGTAACTGGACGTCGATATTGATAGTACTAATAACCCAAAACAGCTGAGTTTCGTTGGTTTTACGTTTTCCATAAGGGTTTTCTCTGTGCACTAATAACTCAATGAGCGGGCATACTACACCCTGATGATACTGATTATCAATACCATTCGCGTTTATAAGAGGCCAGAGCAACCAGCCCTTTCAGCTGTCGGCGTGTACATTGCTATAAATAGAGGTTTTGGAAACCCGGCGTTAAATAAAGCCCGGTGTGCCAGGAGGATGAGTCGAAAATAACTTTAAAAATCGGACAGTTTTACGCATACAGAAAACTATAAGAACGCGAGCGAAACAATCATGAGAAAGCGACTAAAGAAGGGACAAACTATCACTATAAAAATAGCGCTATTGAGAGAACAAACAAACGACTAGCCGCGTAAAATTTTATTACCCACTACGCAGCGGGGAAGTAACTATTGCGTTTATCCCCTCCTGCATTTGAATAAAAGGTCTCATCAACCATTCTTATCAATAGGCTCATTCACAGGCTTGGGGCCAAGTTTGGCAGGAATAAACATCGCCAAAAATAACACCGGCACCGCCACCCAGATACAAACAATAAAGGTATCGTTCAACCCCAGGGTCGAGGCCTGAACAGTGGCCAGGTGCTCGGTTATCGCCCACATCGCCTGCTCATTCCCGGCACTCAGTTGTTCCAGCGGAGCAAAGGCTTCACTTAATGCAGGGTTAAGAGGGTTCAAATCTTCCACCAGGCGCTGGCGATGAAAGGCCGTGCGCGACTGCCAAATACTAATGCCCACGGCAATGCCGACACTGGTGGCAATAGTGCGGAAGAAGTTAAAAAAGCTGGCCGCCGAGGCAGTTCTCTCTTGCGACACGGAGCCCAGTGAAATGACCATTAGTGGAGGAAACATCAAGGTGAAGCCAATACCCATCACTACGCGAGCCCAGATAAATTGTTCAAAGGTTGAATCGGTGCTTGATTGGGCCTGTAGATAAATCGCATACATCATCGCCAGCGTGCCGGAAATAATCAGATAGCGTAAATTGAGCCGACCAATATTTTTGCCCACCATCATCATGCCGACAATGGGCAGCACACTGGTGCCCGCCATCACCAGGCCCGATAGCGTTGCTGTGTAACCCAGGGCCGACTGCATCCAGATGGGGTAGAGCACGGTGCTGGCAAAATAAGTGAAGTTAAAAATCACGCCCATGATGGACGCAATGACGAACACGGGGATTTTAAACAAGCTGTAATCGATAATCGGGTGAGGCTCACGGCGCTCCCAAATCACATAGCCAATGAAGGCAATAACGGCGATGTTGAGCATTAAGCGAATATCCGCCGAGGCCAGCCAGTCAAGTTCGTGCCCTTTATCGAGCACCAACTGAAACAACAGCACCGTGCTTGCCAACAGGAACATACCTACCGCATCGACCGGCACCTTTTGAATAGGCGTTTCCATATGGCTCATGCTGGTCCAGACAATCCACGCGGCGAGAAAACCGATGGGGATATTCAGGTAAAAAATCCACGGCCAGCCAATACCATCAGTAATAACGCCCCCTAAAACCGGGCCGAGCACTGGCGCAATGGTCGAGGCGATACTCCATAAACCGATGGCCATGCCGTGCTTCTCAGGGGGGAATATGCGCAGTAAAACGGTTTGCGACAGGGGCACAATCAAACCGCTAGACAGACCTTGCAGGGCGCGAAAAAACACCAGCATTTCCATACTAGTGCTCATGCCGCAGGCCCAGGAGGTCAACGAAAACATCATTACGGATACGGTAAAAGTGCGCACCTCGCCGTAACGTTTGCACACCCACGGGGTGAGCGGTAAAACAATCGCCAGACACACACTGTAGATGGTGAGAATCCAGGTGCCCTGCGATGGCGACGCACCCAGGGTGCCGGAAATAGACGGCACCGCCACCACGGCAATGGTGAGGTCGAGTACATTCATAAAGTTAGCGGCAGTAATCGCAAATGCCGTAATCATTAAGGGTAAACGTGGGATTTGTGCGGGCGGGGCTGCTGCCGTAACTGCTGTCATAGATTGCCTGTATCTCAATGCCATAGCTGACCGGGTCATCTCGAGGCGAGAATCAAAACTAAAGCAGGCAATTGAAACGGGTGTTTATAAATTGTAGGAGGCAGGAGGTTATCGGCAGCCCGTTGACAAGTCAACGTTTATTGTCAATCTCTTTACTTAAGTGAGGAATTTACGGTGAGAAGTGAGGGGTTTTTAAAAGTTAAAGTGAATGCCGGAGTTGCAGGAAAATAACAAAGAAAGGAAGTTAAGGGTCGCGTTGAAACGACCCTTAACGGGCAATCAACTACCGAAAACGCCCTTCTCTTTCATCGCCTGAATTTGCTCAGGTGTGAAACCCAGCTCCAGCGCGACAGCCTCGTTATCAGCACCCAGCTCAGGAGCCAAAAAGTTCACCTTCCCCGGCTCATTCTTAAACTTAATGGGAATACCAATATGCTCGCGGCCCTGCTCGTCTTCAATAATCATTTCCCGTGCACGGATTTGCGGATCATCCGCCCCCTCACGTAAATTGTTGACCGGTGCAAAGGCCGCTTCAACTCCGTCGAACCAGACAACCCACTCGGCCTGGGTTTTCGTCAGGAAGGTTTCCGTGAGGAATTCCTTTACCGGGTTCTGAGTCGGCCCGGGAGGCGGCTCGCAGAAAGGAATCAAATCAGGGCGTTCCATTTTATTCAGCACTTCAATGGCGAAATGCATTTCAGACGCACCCAACACCACGTATTTATTGTCTTTGGTTTCGTAGATGTTATACATCGCATAACCACCCCAGGTGCGCTCCTCTTTCACCACCGGCGGCTTTTTCTCGCTAAACACCGTACCCATATTGTTGGGTACACAGGCAATCAGTGAATCCATCATCGCCAGATCGATATAGTCACCCTCGCCTGTTTCCTTGCGACGCAACAGAGCCATCAACACGCCCGATAGGCCCATCATCGAACAGAGCATGTCAGCATTGGGAATGGCGGGAATCGCCGGCTTGCCATCAAACCCCAAATTAACACTGAGAATACCGGCATAAGCCTCGGTCGCCAGATCGTGGGCGGGCTTTTTAATGTAGGGGCCAGTCTGGCCGAAGGCCGACAGAGAGGCGTAAACAATGCCGGGATTGCGGGCTTTAATGGACTCATAATCAACACCCAAACGGGCAGCAACACCGGGGCGGAAGGCTTCAATCACCACATCGGCAGACTCGGCCAGCTTAAGGGCCATCTCTTTGCCCTCATCCGTTTTCAAATTGAGCTGAATACTTTTCTTGCCGCGATGAGTGTTGGAAAAATACACCGTCATGCCGTCGATCTTGGGGCCAATCTCACGATTTGGCTCGCCACCGTTAATGGGCTCAAGCTTAATCACCTCAGCGCCGTGGTCAGCCATCATCTGCGTCAGCAGCGGCCCCGGTAAAAACAGCGATAAATCGAGAACTTTAATACCTTCCAGTTTCATGCAATACACCTTTATAACGTAAGACAACAGAGCGAAGCGACGATGGGCCGGTGCAAGCGCGAACAAGAATGCACCGGCATTCGGGGCGGCAAGGATATTAGCCTGAGGGCTGCCTGTCTACGCCTTCGATTTGCAGCCCCTTGCCCCAGCCCCTATCATGAGCGCCCCTTATTCATACCCCTCTATATTTCTCAAAACTGAGGGAGAGACAACTTACCCTTGCTGGGAGCAAATCGAACCATGACTATAGACGCAATACTTTGGGATTTCGGCGGTGTTATCACCTCCTCCCCCTTCGAATCCTTTAATCGTTTTGAAGAAAAAAACGGCTACCCGAAAGACTTTATTCGCGGCATTAACTCCACCAACCCCGAAACCAATGCCTGGGCACTGTTTGAATCCAGCCAGATATCGGTGGAAGAATTTGACGGCGCTTTCGAAAAAGAATCCCGCGCCGCCGGGCATGTCATCACCGGTAACGACGTCATTAAACTGCTCGCCGGTAATGTGCGCCCGCGTATGATCGAAGTGCTTAAGCGCTGTAAACAAGACTATAAAATATCCTGCCTCACCAACAACGTACGTGCCGGTAAAGGCCCGGGCATGTCTCGCTCGCCAGAAAATGCAGCAGAAGTTAAAGCCGCCATGAGCCTGTTTGACTACGTTATCGAATCAAGTAAAGAAGGCATGCGCAAACCCCAGCCCGAGATTTACTTACTCGCCTGTGAGCGTATGGGCGTTGACCCGGCTAACGTGGTGTATCTCGATGATTTGGGGATCAACCTCAAGCCTGCGCGCAAGCTGGGTATGACGACAATTAAAGTGTTGTCGCAGGATCAGGCGATTGAAGATTTGAGTGCGGTGTTGGGTATTGGTTTATAAATAGGATTGGTGGGGCACGACTTAAACGAGGGCTTTCACGTTATGGGTGCCAAAATAATGGGCCGCAAATGATAAACAACGAACTACCCAAGCGACATTGATTTTAATAAAAACATAATCTTTAGAAACAGCACCTTTATTTTTGGTCGCTGTTGATTTTTTTTGTTATGTGCTTTTTATTTAATATCGCTCTGCATTTTCTAAAGGCGCTCCATCAGCTCCAGTTATAGCAAGGATTTGACAAACTACCGAATAAAACTTAGGCAATATTCCAGGAATACGTTTATGCGAACCATGATCATTTAATGACCTAAGATCAGAGAACCCACCCCATAACTTATGCTTGCTAATATAATTATTAACCTCATAGTGCTCTTTAAAAGAATTACTTTTGTATATATGAACATACTCTTCGATTTGCTCAAGCTCACTAGATGATAAATTATATTTACGCTTAAGGCTTACTTGCTTATCATTAGTGGTTGACTCTACAGCTTTTGTCTTTGATGGCGGTTTATTAATCGCTATTTTTTTTGTTTGAGTTATTGATCGACTAAATATATCAAAAAATTGCTCAAAACTCTTTTCTTTCTCCATAGATGTTAAATGAATTCCAATACTTTCAACAAAATCAACTAAATATTCATTCGGGATCTCCGCAGAGTTTAACCAGCACTCATTTAATGCTGTTCCTTTCTCTGTTTCTTCAGTTGTAAACCAAAGATTTATAACTTTGGTATTATCTTTTTCTAATTCAACTAATTTTGGTTCTATTCCAGTTTTCTTTACTTTTGAAATATGAAAAAAAACCTCATCACAATTTATGTTTTTAAATGATAACAGCTTAATAAAACCAAACCCTTTCTCATTATATTTTACAACCACACCGTAATTTAATTTCATTATATCTCACAAGTAAATTGATAAAGCATTACACACACCGCTTTGATCAGCGGCAGATGAACTTCTGGAGCAATTGTTATGAAATCCTTAATGCTTTGATCTATCTCGCTTATACCTGAACAAACCGATTAATCCCGAAGAAAATAACACCAAAATTCCAGGAACGGGCACTGCCGCAGGTGCTGCCAATGTAATATAGTGGTCCGCACCACCCCAAGCCTTTAGCAGGAGCAAATCATCCGTATTCTCAAGTATGAACGGAACCCTATTTTGGCCTACTGAATAATTACGCTGTAAACCGTGAGCTATGTGAGTAACAGAGGCCACAATACCATCCCAGTCAATACTGTAGTGCTGCCACCATCCCTCTGATTCAATGGCAACATTTAGCTCTAAACTAAACTCATCACCACTATTAGAAAAACTCAGGACCTCAAAAGTATTATCCATCCAATAAGAGCCTAGCCTAACATCAACATTAACTGACCAATCTGGCTGAACAATAGTAGAGTGAGCAGTCACGGGTAAAAGAATCATTACTAGAGATAAAAATCTAAACATACTTCCTTCCTATTTATTATTAAACGGAACCCTACCGACTATCACCTTTACTCACTATCACAATGGCTTTTCGGTAAGCGGAGAGTCAACTCACCCTATTATTCAAGGTGTTAAGTTAAGTTAAGTTAAGTTAAGTTAAGTTAAGTGAACTGTAACCCGTTGCCGAAAGAAGATAGTGAGAACAACCGTTTTGATCAGAAGAACCACCTCGCTTGATCATATATTTCTATTCTTTAAATTTCAAAGACTTATACCACTTTGTAGTGATAGTCGGAACACCTCAGTTGATATAGGCCTATTGAAGTATCTCAAGTTATCGCAATACCGAATATGCTGACTACAACCGGGGACAGACCAGGAATTAAACTGTTCTAACAATGACTAAACGGGACTTGCCCTTGTACGTCTTATGCCATCTTCTGATAATGATGAAAATCTCGGATACTCTTAAGCTCATCTTTCTCTGATTGTTGCACCTTGTTTGCAACTCATGAACCAGAAATTCTATTTCTAACATTTTCCCATGAGTCGCCTTCTTTAGGATTAGCAGAATAACTAGCCAGCCTCAAATCAAGCTCTAGTTTTTGCTCTTCTGTGAGAGGGAACAAGTGCTCATCAAAAGCCAGGCTATCCCATAGCTCCTCAGCGAGTAGTATTTTTTCTGATGAGGTAAGTTCTTGCAAGTTCATGATTTTCACCCATAAGTTAACATTTTACTGCATGATTCACCGACTTTAGCATGGCGTAAATTCTAACACCGCTTACCGTTTCTCTTCGCGCAGGTGCCTCTTGTTAGTTAAATCACTGACATCACGATATAAAACGTCTAACCATCATACTTCGGCGCAATACGCAGGTGCTGCACCTTCTCGCCATTTTTCAAATGACATTCAAAAATCTCGTCGATATCTTCTTTTGAATGATAGCGATACCAGGTCTCGTTGGGGTAGACCACCATCACCGGCCCCAATGCACAACGGCCGAGACAACCTGCACGGTTGATACTCAAACCACCGGGGCCATTCAGCTTTTCTTCTTTAATCCGCTTTTTCAAATGGGTTCGCAACTCACTGGCGCCATGATCTTCACAACTAGCGCGGCCATCGTTGCGCTGATTGGTGCAGATAAAAACGTGCTGTTTAAAATATGACATTCGCGCCTTCCCCTTTTGTCGATGCCGCATTCTAGCAGGCTGGCTAGCAGGGTAAGCAACGCGTACCATCTGCCCTCCAACTTATTAACAGCGAGGCACCCATGTCTTACCAGGCCATTAAATTTCAACGTGAAGGCAGTATTGCCCGTATCACCCTCGCCCGCCCTGAAGCTGCCAATGCGCTCAATTTCGCCATGGGCGAGGAACTCAATGAGGTCGCTCAGATTTGTGCAGGGGATGCAGGCATCCGCGCGGTCATTCTCGACGCCGAGGGCAAACTCTTCTGTGCCGGTGGTGATGTTGTGTCCTTTGCCGAGGCCGGCGACGAGTTACCCGCCACTCTGCGGCGCTTGCTCGATAGCTTCCACCCGGCGGTCGAAACCCTGTCGTCAATGAACGTCCCCGTTATTGCGGCTGTGCAGGGCGTTGCTGCAGGTGCCGGTCTGTCGTTGTTGAGTTCGTGCAGCGTTGTGATTGCCAGTGACAAGGCCAGCTTCACCATGGCCTACACCGGCATTGGCATGACCCCCGACGGTAGTGCCACCTATTACCTGCCCCGCCAAATTGGCCTGCGCAGAGCGGAAGAAATGATGATTACCAATCGCCGTTTAAGTGCAGCAGAGGCGGTAGAATGGGGTTTAATCAATCAATGTGTTGCCGCCGATGAACTCGCCAGCACCGTACAAAGCCTGGCTGACAAACTGGCCAGCGGTCCCACCATTGCCTTCGGCCGTACTCGCCAGTTGTTGATGGACAGCTTCGACAATAACTTTAGCCAGCAACTGAAGGCCGAAGAAGAAGGCATTATTGCCATGGGGCGAACCCGTGATGGCCTCGGCGCTATTGCCGCCTTTAAAGACAAACAAACAATCGAATTCAAGGGCGAATAATCACCCTCAATTAAGCCAATGCCCCCGTTGCCATCCACCCAATTTATAAAGGAAACGCAGTGCCAAAAGCGAGTGAATTAAAAAAAGGCCATGTTGTTGAAATTAATGACGCACCCCATTCTGTTAAACAGGTAGAGGCGAAAAGCCCCTCCTCTCGCGGTGCGGCGACACTTTATAAAATACGCTTCACCAACCTCAAAACCCGACAAAAACTGGATGAGTCCTATAAGGGTGACGACTTTCTAAAAGAAGCCGACTGCGTTCGAATGACGCTGCAGTACTCCTATCTCGACGGCGACACCTACATGTTTATGAATTCCGAGGACTACAGCCAGTACGGCCTCAATAGCGACGAAATTGAAGATCAGCTCCCCTACATCAGCGAGGGGCTGGAAGATATCACCGGTCTGGTAATGGACGGCGCACTACTCGGCATAGAGTTGCCTCAATCGGTCGCGCTGGAGGTAGTAGATACCGCACCCGGCATTAAAGGCTCCACCGCTGCCGGGCGCACCAAACCGGCAACCCTCACTACCGGGCTGGAAATACAGGTGCCTGAATATTTAGAACCGGGTGAGATTGTGAAAGTGAATACGGTGACAGGGAAGTTTATGTCACGGGCTTGAGCCTATTTATTCAATCAAGAATAATATTTGAAATATAAACCTGATAAAAAGAAAACATTGCTCAGAAAAAAGGAAAGGTGAAATGCTAGCAACCATAACCACTCCTCGTATCATGCTTATCGGTGGCGGTGCTGTCGGTGAGATCGCCGATGTCATGACCAAACTTGGCTGCAGCAAACCCCTATTGGTCACCGACCCCTATATGCGCGACAGCGGCAAAGCAGCCCATGTTACCGACGTGTTGGCTGCCGCTAGTATTCAGTGGGAAACATTTGCAGACACCGTACCGGAGCCAACAGACGACGTAGTAATTACCGGTGCCGAAATTATTAACCAGGGCGACTTCGATTGCGTGATCGCCCTCGGTGGCGGCAGCCCCATCGACACCGCTAAAGCCATGACTCTGCTGGCACACGGTGGCGGCACTATTCGCGATTACAAAGTGCCCCACCAGGCCAACGAAAGCGGCTTGCCAATTATTGCCATTCCGACCACGGCGGGCACCGGCTCTGAAGTGACTAAAGTCACGGTGATTACCGATAAAGCCAGCGATGAAAAAATGCTGATAATGGGCCTTGGCTGCTTGCCTGCAGCTGCCATTGTCGACTACGAGCTAACCTATAGCGTGCCCTATCGCACCACGGCAGACACCGGCATCGACAGCTTGACCCACGCCATAGAGGCCTACGTTAGCGCCAAGCACAATCCACACACCGACACCCTTGCGCTATCGGCCATGGGATTAATCGCCCGCAATATTCGCAGCGCCTGCAACGAGCCTGACAACAAAGCTGCCCGCGAGGCAATGATGCTCGCAGCAACACAGGCTGGCATGGCTTTTTCCAACGCCTCCGTTTGCCTGGTACACGGCATGAGCCGGCCCATCGGTGCTTTCTTTCACGTCGCCCACGGCCTCAGCAATGCCATGCTATTACCTGCCGTCACGGCTTTTTCAGCCGGGGCTGCCATGGAACGTTACGCCGATTGCGCCCGAGCGATGGGATTAGTGAAACGCGGCAGTGATACCGAAGCAGCGGTAAAAGGCTTGCTCAAGGAATTACGTCAATTGAATAAAGATTTAAAAGTACCGTCACCGAAAGAATACGGCATTGATGAAAAGGATTATTTCTCGCTGCTCAATACCATGGCCGAACAGGCGCTGGCTTCTGGCTCACCAAACAACAATCCTAAAGTACCAACCGTAGAGGAGATGGCCGCGCTTTATAAAGAAGTGTGGGAAGCTTAGTGCGTATTAATTAAGCCCCACCGCCACAACCACAGCCCCGCCACTGCGCTAATTCATCGAGTTCTGCCAACTCTTCTTCGGGGCTAAGGCTATTTTGGTACGCCGCAAAGTGTGCCTTCGGGTCGGAAGATACCAACCATGAAGCATCGCTGTTTTGGGCCAGTAATTTTAACGCGTCGTACCAACGTAAAAAGTCTTGTGAATACTCAGACACGGTCATATCGAATAGCCCCACAACTCAAGCTGCATTATAAATGCAGTACCTGTCTCACCTTTCAATTTCAATTTTTACCGGAATCCAGTGGTATTGAATTTGATTAAGAGTCCCTGCGGATTTAAGCGTGTTAAGTGCCTCGTTCAACGTATTTAGCAATTGCTTATTATTTTTATTTACCGCCCAGGCGATAGATTCTTTGGTGAGTGGCGTATACAGAGCCATTAAATTGGGCCAGTCTGAGCCTTTAGCTAAATTCCAGCTGGTCGGTGCATCGTGAATAAAAAAATCTATTTCATTGTTCTGTAAAGCAGCAAAACCTTTCTCTGGATTTTGATAGGGTTTAACTTCAGCCTCTGCCACATATTCTGCAATATATTGCTCGCCCGTCGTACCCGGCTCAACACCGATACGCATCCCTGCACGATACATTGACCGAGGTTGACTTAAGCGAGCAATATCCGCTTTGCGAATAATCGCCATTTGACCAATTTCAAGATAGGGCTGAGTAAAAGCAACTCGCTGTGAAC
>Ga0209826_1001946_pt1 | contig 13935 bp, 28 predicted proteins | sample GOMGulsemesocosm_5_FD_184637 | JGI IMG/M metagenome (GOLD analysis project Ga0209826, IMG submission 184637) | Methane-oxidizing microbial communities from mesocosms in the Gulf of Mexico - GOM15C Gulf of Mexico (SPAdes) (version 2) | ecosystem: Environmental > Aquatic > Marine > Cold seeps... | reverse complement strand
ATAAAATATCTCAACCAATTCAGGGCGGAGCAGTATTAACTGAAGAAATGCTAGACGCATTGGAAGATGAATTTTTAATGAATAATCAATTTTTTGTTGAGCCTGAATAAACACAAAAGAATAGTTTATTATAAACTCAATTGATTTCACTACTGTAACGCATAAAAGCACACGTTTAGAATCATCATGTTTTTAACTAAAGGAAGTAAAAAAAAACATGAAAAAAATTGAAAATAATTTCGTTCAAAATCCAGTTGAGCCTTATCTTTTGTCTTTAAACTCAAAATCTAGTGCAAGACAAGCTGAAATCAATATGAAAGTATTCTGTCATTTTCACTTTAAAACGAGTGATTTTACTGCATGTGACTGGTCAACAATAGAGTATATTTCCATTCTCAAATTCATGCGCTTTCTCGAAAACAAGGGGTTAGCCCACACTACAATTAACTGTTATTTAAGCTTTATTAAAAGTGTTGCTCAAGAATGTTGGAAGCAAGAGCTTATTACTATTGAATGCTTCATGCATATTAAATCAATAAAGTGTCGAAAAGGTGTGCGTGCAGCAGCAGGGCGTGCATTATCTGTTAAAGAAGTAGAACAGCTCAAAAGTCACTTTAAATTCTCTAAAACTAACAAGGCTATTCGTAATAACGCTATTTTTGCTTTAGCTTTTTGCTGCGGCTTAAGGCGTGAAGAAATATCGAAATTAAATATTAGTGATATTTCATACAATAAAATGACGGTTTCAGGAAAGGGAAATAAATCTCGTGTGATCCATTTGTTTGGTTATGTAAAAAGCATTGTGAACATTTTACTAAAATCACGAAAACAAAAGCATGGCGCTTTGTTTGTGCATATTGATCGTCAAGACAACTTAAGTGAAAAACGTTTATCTGTTCATGGTATTCATTACGCTATGACAGTATTAAGAAATGATGTAAAAGTTAAACACTTTACTATGCATGATCTAAGAAGAACATTTGCTACTACATTGTTAGACGTTGGCGCTGATAAATTTGCTGTTCAGCGTTTAATGGGGCATTCATCACTTACAACAACTGAGCTTTATGATAGACGGGGAGAAAAAGTGGCAATTGATGCAATTAAGCTGTTGCCGTTTTAGTTGAGTTATTCGTAAGAACTGGAGCTTTGTTCGTGCGAACAACTCTCCAGTACGTAATAATTAAAGCTTACTTCTAAAATTTTCAGCTATATCTGCTAACTTTGCCATTCTTAACGTATTTCGACTTAACTCATGAGCATTAGGCTCAAAAATAGTTAGCATTAAAAAAGCGTTATTGTCAGTAAAACCTGTCGTATAAACCAAACAGCGATCACTTGTATTGCCATTATGATTAATTGGAACGATATGAACGTGTTGCAATTCAGCTTGTACTGCTGATTGAGGACGATTATATGAAACATCTTTGCCAAATTTATATGTTAGAAACGTAGTATGTTGTTTCGTTTTATATTGTTTAAAATCTTTGGCTAGGTTTTTGATGTTTGGATAATTTTCTAAGTGATCAGCAATAAATACCCGTATTGTCATTAGGCAACCTGAACAAAAGAAATAGGCTGACCAATAACATGGTTATCAATCATAGTTGTAGAGGCATCAACAAGTTCTTGTAAATTCTGCTCTGACGCAAAAAAACAACCTGATTCATTTTCAAGCATGCCACGACCATATTGCGCAAATGAACGAGTGATATTTTCACATGTGCTATATATATCAACTAATTTTGCATAGGTTGTAGGGGAATTAACCGGTGGATTATGTACAAAGTTATAAACAAACACGTGCAACATATCAGCTAGTGATTCAAGCTGAACAATTTCAACATTAGTGAAAATTTCTTCTTTTAAAACAGCTTCTTGATAACCTTCTTTTATAAGGTTTGCGAATCCTTGAAGTGCAGGCAGCAAAGATTCAATCAAAGCAGAATTATCTTCATTTGATTGAGTAATATCAACTATCGCTTGAAAGTCTTGGAACATATGCTGAGTCATTTTACACCTAAATATTAAAACCTGACGACTACGTCATTAGTGTAATAATAAACTGAAAACGTAACATTTTCAAATAATGAAAATTATTTTCATATATTGAAAATAAAAAAACCGCTAATTAGCGGCTATGTAGGTTTGTTTTTGTTGGGCTTGGTGTATTTCATTTCGCCTTATTCGCTCGTCAAATTTATCGAGCCTGAGTGATATTTTATTTACTACCGTGGCAGTGTTGGCAACTTCATTGCTCAATACCGCAATATCTGAGCTAATACTTGTTATCGTTGAGAATGAGCCAATTAATGCAGCAATGAACATTAACGCGACGCTTTTATAAAAGTCTTTCATTGTTTGCTACCACCGAACTTGAATTTATTTTCAGTGTACATTCTAAATAATCGCATTAAGCCAAGTGTTGAAACTAAAATACCTAACATGCCAAACTGAAACCACCAAGGCGCTTTGCCGATGGCCGTCCACCCTGCCGCCATTTTAGGCGCGTAGTTAGGAATAAAATGAAGACTAAACACGATTAGCCAAAAGATAATAAGCACATCGTCAATGATGGTATATTTGCGGTTATCTAAAACTTTCTGGTCATAATCTGCGTCAGCATAGTCTTGACTCTCAACACGCTTAATTTCAGCAGTAACACGGGCTTTTTTTAAATCACCTTCAAGTAATGCTAGTTCGTTAACGGTTTGAGCAGCTGCGGTTTTTCTCCCTTGCCAGTGGCCGACAATATCGGCTACTGGTTTGGTGAAAAAGTTAACTAATCCTGATAACCATTTCATTAGAAAATCCACCATACAAATGACGATAAGATCACACCACACCAAAAACCACTTTTAGCGGCACTATCAGCAATACTTCTTTCAGCCATGTTACTCATCGTCAATGATCCCTTTAGTACGTTTTTTTACTTGGTAGACTACGAACGCGCCAAACAAGGCGCTAATTCCTGCGGTGATAATAATACTTGTATTAATTTTCATTAGGCGAACACCCCATTTAATCTATCAAGACGTTGAAGTCTTGAGATAACAAAACTTTCCACTTGAGCGAGCTGCTCACCTTGTCGTGCTTGCTCGATAGTAAAGTGACCTTTGCCGCCTTCAAAATTACTCATGTGCAACATGATTTCAGGCAGCATGACAGCGGTAACTAATTCAACAGGTGAAAGCTGAACTTTATCCGCGATATAGCCAATATAGTTATCGGTGTGATTTCTATCATCGGTGCCACTGGGTGCCCACTTGTTGATAATTTTTTGCAAGTTATTATCACCACGTTCTAAGTATTGCAGCAAGATAATATAACCTGCCCGAAATCCATATTTAGCCGACTTAAATTGTGCAAATCGGACATCACTTTGTATAGCTTGCAGACCTTTCCAGTCCGCCCCTTTTTCGATATTTAATGGATTATTGTTGCGCACATTTTTAGGTTTTCTATTCATTAGAAAATATCCTATTGGTAAAATTAATAATGGGGTTATGTATTGGTAAGGCTTCAAATTCTATACCTACCCTCGATAATTATTTTATCCCCATTAACCCACGCTTTAGGTACGACAGCACCCCATATAGCCCTTGTAGCACTGTTATTTACTGTCACCCTACCTGTACTTTGCTCTATATTCGCTACCCCTGCATAATCATCACCCCAAGCATTACCCAAAAATCTCCTAGTTCCGCCAGACACTACATTAACAGGAAGATTAAACACTATCGTTCCGTTGATTTCTGTTGTAATTCCTATATCCATCTCTATACGAAATTCAACACTATCACCTAGTCGTTTAAACTCACCTTGCAAAGTGGCATCACCTAAAGTAACCCCTGAAAATACAACAGGGGTATAAAAAATAGCTTTGTGGTCATATACATAATTAATTAACCCGTTATTATTAGTTACTTTATGACCACCCGCCAATACATTATCGTTAGAGAATACATTGCCTTGAGCACCCACATCAAAAACAATATCACCAGCAATAATATTACTATTAAACACATGCTCAATCCCTCTTACATTTAGTGATTTACCACCTATAGCAAACCTATTACCAACAACAACTATTTTTCTTGGTGGGTTTACAGCACTAGAGTCAAAGTAAATCCCTTGGTCGGTTGTGTTATCATCTGACCCAGTTACCACCCCGATTACAGCACCATTATCACAACCCGATACATTAACAATGGGACAAATAGAGTACCCACCATCTATATACCTATTACCACCAAGTGCTGGCTCATCAGGCCACTTAACCGACGCGGGCGCATTAACTGGCTTTTCTAAGAATTTACACCTAACCAATCTGTTCATATATCCGCCATTCAAAGCGTTAGTTATAACATGATAAGAATCAGAATTTAAAAATGAGCTATCTATAACCCGTTGATGCCCTTGATTTGCTACAGTTGAAGAATTCTCCCCTCTATCTATAACTATGCCACTCCCAAAGTAGCCACCTCCTAAAAAATTACCATTAAAAACACCACCATTTATTTCACCGTATCGTCCCAAATCAAAAATAAAACCATCAGCATTTTTTTTAAATACTGTACTTTCTCCCGCTGCATATATATTAACAGTATCAGGCACCACCACATTATTTACCAAAAAAACACCGCTACAAAAATGCAAATTTTCACCCAATCCCAACGCACTTTCTATCGCAGCACTATTATCAGTAACACCATCGCCAACAACACCGAACCATTCAGCTAATAAACGCCCTTTTTTTTCCAGTTTTAACACTGCGTTCACAAATTGACATGTCAATACTCTGTATTCATCCGCACTTTCCACCAATGACACAGCAAAAACAGCACCCCCGCGCTCGTCAATACTGATTTTTTGACCTAAACGTAAAAACTTGTCAGCCTTGGCATCAGCTACCGTGGTAAAATTACGAGTAAAGCCGACAAAGCCTTTTAATATTGAGAATACATTAGTAATTACATTTGACATTACACTAACTCCAATACATCAACGTAAACGTTTGACGCGCCATTATTGAACGCCCAAAGCTCGCCGCTTGTGTCCATATAATCAACCATGCCGACATCAAGAAAACCGCCGCTTGCGTCAGTGACTAAGTTACTACCGCCAAGCGAAACACCATTAAACTGATCGCCTCGAATGTTTATGCGGTTGCTTTTTCTGGTTCCTGCACTAAATAACTTTGTGGCAACTCCTGCTAGGCATTCAACTCTAGGTTTATGCGTGTTTGTTACCGCTGATAAAACAGCAACATCCCACAACCCTTGTTGAGTAACCGAGCCAACGGTAAATGCTTCATCAAAATGCACCTCGACCACTTCATCAATTGATTTAATACTGTTCTTTGCTGCACCAACATCAATTTTAAAAGGTGACAATTGAAATTTAATCACTTGTGCTATGGTTGATTTGTTTACCAGTGATATGTCGTTAACTATCCCTAAATCAATAACATCTGAGTTTTGTAATTCAACATCACCCATATTACGAACTGATAGCGCGATTTTATCGCCAACGGATCGCACGACAAAGTATCGTGCTGTTGCTGCTACAGGAAACTTTTCACCTGCATTAAGTGTAATTTCAATCATTTTTACCTACTTAAAAAATTTACTGGCAACAAAGGCAATACCAACTACGCCAATGCCAAAACTAATGTACTTAATCATGCGTGCTGAGGTTTCAGCGACCACGGTTTGACCGCCAGAGCTAACACTTTGCGCGAGGGATTGCGTGGTTTCTAATTGCTTTGTTGTTTGGCTTGAAAAAGCAGAAACCACTTTTGACATCGCATCAATAGCCCCACCATCAGTAACATTGATGGTGCCAGAATTCCCTGAATACCCATCTGAACGGGTATTGTATGAATCCTTTACGCTCGAATCTGAGCGTGAACTATCAATGTTTTGCGTGCTGTTTTTTGCATGAACATTACCAAGGTTGATTAAATCACCGCCCTCAGTATTTTTATTCGAAAAGTCTACCGTTTGCTTGTTTTTAGTACCCGAGACTTGACCAATATCAATTAAGTCATTTGCAGCACTGGCATTGCTGTTATCGGCTAAGTCGTTAGCGGTAGTACTGGATTTACTGTCAAATATTCCCACGATTTACCCCCTTACTTTGTGATAACAACATATAACAACCCACCAACGGCAATTGCACCAAACGCATAGGCGTACCAAGGTGTCGCACCATAATTAACATTAAAGCCATTGTTTTTATCACCCGTAGCAGAATCACCACTGGTGGCAGCACTAGAGCCAGAAAAGCCGCCACCGCCTGTGTCGATACCGCCCATTATTTAGCTCCTTGCATAACAGCCAAATAACGACGCATTGGTTTACCTTTGCGTAATCGCGTTTCGTTTCTACGCTGTGCTACTCGTCTTTTTCTGGCTAAATTTCTCACGCTTTTAATGTGCATATCACTCGGGGTTTTTGCTTGTTTTTCTGGCTTGAAATAAGCACCGCCCTTCGTTGGTATGCTGTAACGTGATAGAGGCCGAGCGCCAACACGGCGCGCAAAATTGGAAAATAGTCCCATTACTTAGCTCCTTGTGTTGAATAACGGTAAAGCAGGTAAGCCCCACCACCCACAGCCGCGAACTTGACCACATTGCTCATGGCAGTATTGGTGAAGTAACCCACACCAAAACCGACACCACCCGCAAGTAAGGGAAATAACAATAATAACGGCATGCTATCCCCCTATTTCACAGCTTTAACAATCAAGAAAGCCAACACACCACCAACGGCAATTGCACCACCCATTTTTAACGGGTCTTGATACCAAGGCATAACACCTTGTCTCGGTTGATTCGCTAAAATCGATTTACCACCTGCGGTAGTACCGTGTGTAGGCTGATAATAACTTTCACCCTGTGCAGCCTGCTGCTGTTGAACTTGTGGCGCTTGATTAGTCACGGCATCATTTGACGCAAAAACACCGATAACATCATCAAATGACACTTCATTAAGCTTGTCGCTTATGTCATCCCAAAAAGACATAAAGCCCCCTTAAACTTCTGTGGCTTGCGCCACTGCTTCTAGTTCTTCAACTAAAATGGTGACCGTTTGACCTGCTACATCACCAAAGATATTTAACTTTAATGATTCACGTGCTGCGGTTGGATATAAGCCTTTTTCATTAAAGCCCGAAGCTGTTGGATCAAAATGTAAGTAACCTGCTTGTGGTACTTTTTTAGCGTATTGACCACCAATTGATTTCAAATCAAAATTGATATCTGCAATATACCCTTCAAATTCAATGAAATTATCGCGGAAAATCTCCAAACGCGTTAAGGCACCAGAATCAGGCAACATGTGTAGACGAGCAATAGCGCGGTTTTTATCACGCTGCCAATTCAGGACGTTTTTACCTGATTTCGGCATATGGAACGTAGTTTCATAAGCACGAGGAATAAACAAACGAGGTGTTGAGTTATCAACCCAGTGAGCACGTGCGGTTAGTGTTGGATCAACAACACCTGTTAAATCACCAAAAGTGATATACAAAATTAAAGAATCTTCAGGATAAGTAACTAACGCACCCGACATAATACCGCCAATATTTCGCGCATCTAAGTTAGCGAATGGCACAATATAACGACCTGATTCTTGAACAGCGCCCTTGAACGTTTCAAGCATTTTTAACTGTAAGCCTGTGTAGGTTTTAATAATCTCGTTATTAAGCTCTACTTCCACTTTTGCGATTTTGCTTGAGGTAGTGATATTAGATAACAACTGAATACCGTGATACGTCATACCTACTGGCAGACGAATTGAACCACGAATATTTGACGCCACTTTGTTAATTGGGTCAAGTTCACGCGGTGCAGGTCTATAACCTTTAACAGCCATAATATTCCCCTTAACCTATTGTTTCTTCGACAGTGTCGTTGTTATTTGATAGGTAAACAGTTGCTACTGATACCACTAAAGAAATAAAGCCTATAACGGCTAATTGTTGAGGTTTAAAACCCATGTTAATGTCTCCCGACAGTTACTTAAAAAATAGCGTTGTGCTACTTGGCTTTTATTAATAGCAAGAGATTTGAAGTTGAAGCAAGTACCGTTTGAAGTTGATTTGAAGTTGTTTGAAGTTGAAAGAAGCTAACCAACTTGGCGCAAAACCACGCCACCACTGGTTAACTTCAAAATTGAATTGCCTGTTAAAATCGAGATATAAAAAAGCCGCGATAAAGCGGCTTTTAGAAGAGGATTAAGATTATTTTTTGAGATAATCAACAATCATAGAGGCTATTTTAAACACTCCCCACCCAACAAGTGAAGCATAAGCCGTTGTTCTGTAGGTAGTAGCCAACTCAATGTGAGTAATTTCTTTTTTCGCCAAACTTACCATTAACTCGGTAGGATAACGATTTTTTTGGGTTTCATAGAAGTTGCTAATTATATCTTTAAACTCATTAGGATAATCAGCCTCTAAAGAAAGTGACAATACGGTCATTGAGGTTATAAAGGCAGTTCTTTTATTTGCATCAGGAAACGGATGACCAGTCACAATAGCTTCAGCATACAACGCAGCAAGAGTAAATGAATCCATGCTGGCATCTTGCTCGTAATATATTATTTGCTGTATGCGACCGACAATAGAATCAACCTTATCCATAGTATAAGGGACATTTAACCCTTTTTCAGTTAACAAAACCTCATCATGTATAGCGGCAACTTGCTTACTACTGAGTAACCTCACCTGTCAGCCAACTCTGTAATAGTTTCCTGAAAGTCATGCTTAATTATAGCAACGGTCGCTTTCACCTCTTCATCCGTAGCAAAAGAAAACTCACTATTAACATCAACTAATGTAATTGGTGATCTCTTTTCCTTTTCTACTAACGACTTGGCAAATTCAACCGATTGAGCTTGAGTCAATTTATTCATAACAACCCTTAAATAATGAACTTATACTTATTATACGCTAAATTACGGATTAACCAATGCATAGTCTGAGCTAGCATTTAACGCACGTTGCTCTTTACTCCAATGCCTAACTAAAGACCTTGCAGGCTCTACCATTGCCGCCTTTTTCTCATAATTTCTAAAGCCTTTGGCCACAAGGTAGTGAACTTTAGTTCTAACATGATCATCAAGCTTTGGCGCGTACATTGTAAATGCTTCATTTAAGGTACTTAGCTGTGATATTTCACTAATCGGACATCCTAATTGGTCAACAATTCGCTTGGCATCAGCAGTGTATTCTTGTGAGCCAATGATTTTAATTTGGCTGTTACCCCAAATGGTTTTTGGTACCTCAGCTGAACGTTGAAAAATAGTGGTAGCGCGTAGACCAAACTTACGACCACCTGAGTATATTTCACCAACAATGGTTTCATCTTTACCAATAGACTCAGTACACTTACCGTATTCCTCAAATATTGGGTAAAGCACTCTATTACCATCAGCGGCCATCCACACCATTTTACCAAACCAATCTAATTCAGTTAAGCGATCACCTTGTGGAAAATAAGAGATCACAAAGGGTTTATTACTTTCCAATGCCGCTTTAAATGCCCGAGCAAAACCGCGTTTTGATTTGTATTGATGACAAGCCCGTTTGCCAAATTTGGTATCATATTCACCGTAGGGGTCAAAAACCACAACACGCGCATCATCAGGTACAACGCCTAAACTCGTTACCGCAATACCTTTACCACCACCCGTAGCGCAGCAAATACACGCCATTTGAGCACTACGAAAGTTCTTAGGATTAATCGCCATGAGTTTCCACCGCTTGAGGTTCGCCCGTTTCTTTAGCCTTTTGATTGGCCGTCGATAAGCTTTCTTGCTGCTTTGCCGCTTCTTTTTTCAGTAAGTTAACCTGTTTAATTTGCAAATAAGTAGGAACAGCCACCACGGCCACTGAAGCAGCTGCTAGATATTCTGGTACATTTGAATTGAGATCAACATTGGCAGGATTTAATAAACCTTCGATAGTTTTACCATGTTTCATAATTAGCGGTGTGGCCATAGCAGCAAAAACCGTTTGTATTTCTTTCGTTAATTGAATTTCAAAACCACTAAAGCGAGAGGTTAACCCTAATGCACCATACAAACCTTTTAACGCAATATCAGCGGCAGCTTTAGGTGAGTAAGTTAAATTGCTCGGTGTAGACTGCTTTTGCCCTTGTTCATCTTGCTTTGATTGCTCTTTGGTTTTGGTTGACTCATCAACCATTTTGTCGAAATCGCTATTAACTTCAAAACTTTCCACGCTATCCGTGGTTTTGAGAGGTTTTTCAACTTCAAGTTGGTTTGAAGTGTCTTGATGTTCATTTGATGTTGTACTTGATGTTGCTTTTGATGTTGTCATTGCTTGAAAACCTTATTTTTATTGGTTATTTTGAAGTTAAGAAAGCTTTGTTACGCCAAAGGCCAAAGCAGCAAAGCTAAGAATGCCTAAAGCGATTTTACCGCTCATACCTAAACCAGAACTTGAAGTTTCCCCCATGTCGTCTGGTTTTGCGGCATTTTCAACTTGAAGTTGTTCGGGTATTAAATCGCCCTCTGGTTTCCATTCACTTTGAAGTTTGTTTGAAGTTGCAGATTGCTTTAAAACCTTAGTGTTACTGGTTTTGTTTGAAGTTGAGGGGAATTCACCGTAAGCGCCCAACGAGTTATTAGGTTTTTCATTGGCTAACCATTCAGCGCGCAAACCATCTTTACCTTGTTTCATGCCGCAATGTTTACACATTAAAAACGGCAAAAAATTACCATTGCCTCGGGTTCTTAGCTCACCAACACGGCCGCATGTACAAATAATTTGTCCTACTTGACCTTTTGCGCGCATATTAACCCCCTAAATTAGATAAGCGACCATCCAAGCGGCCTAACTGCTTTTGTAAATCGTTGATTTGCTCAGACTGGCAAGTGATCAAATCAACCGCGCTATTAGCGAACTGCTCAAACAATGGCTCGATTTCTTTTTTAAGGTCATTGGCTTTGAAAGGATTATTCGTAGCTCGAGCATCATTAATCAGCCCAGTTAATGTTTTATACTGCGTTAACAGTGGTTGTTTTTCTTGTGGCATTTTCGTGTCTCCCGACAGTAAAATTTATGATTAGTGATTAATCAAAGTAAATATATCTTTCCCGTTTAATTGGAATGTAATAGTGTCTATCTCAAACGCTGAACAAACTTTTAAAAAGCGTTTAACAGTCCATTGAGCCTCACCTCTTTCTAATCTGCTAATAACAGGTTGGCTCACACCAATAATTTCAGCTAGTTCGCTTTGCTCCATATCTTTTTGCTTTCTGAGGTCTGCAATTCCATAACCTATAATTGAATTAATCACAGTATTATCCCGTAATTTTTTCTAAGTGCTCGATAGCTGTTTCAGCTTGCAAAACTTCAGCAAGCAACACTTGCTTTTCATCGTATAACGTATCAATGAGGGCATCATTTGAGTTGATGTGTTCACAAATAACGTCAATGCGTGTTCTAAGCTGCTTTGTTTTTTCGTGAAAGGTGTTGAGGGTTTCATCTGTAGATTTACAAAACAGTGATTTAAGAAGGATAATTGCTCTATTCATTTCGTGTCTCTCCGACAGTAAAATATAAATAAAAAGTACGGGCGTTTCACAACGTGCCGTAAAGGTTGGTTAACTTGGTATAATATTTCGCTCAGCGAAAATTTTAGCGTTACAGTGATAAATGTCATCTTTATTCAGATAAACGATGTAGTCACCCACTTTGACTTCCTCATGTGCAACAAAAGTAATCATTTCGAGCTTGTTTGTTTTCACTGTGCAATAGCTATCGTGTTTATCTTCATAAATGCTATCTTCTGGTTGTATTTGGTAAGCAAGGCGTTCAATGGGCTTGCTTTGGTAACGTTTAAACATTTCTAGTTCCTTAAAAGTTCTCTTAAATTAATTATGTGACCCTTTGTCGATTCTGAATCGATAACTGGGGTATTGGTCGTGTTCTCGTACGTAGCGTCACGAAAGCCATTTTGCCAAGCTGCTCGTCTATCACTTAAACGAAAAGGACAAGCGCTCGAATGTTTACAGCGAATTGCGGCTAACTGGCCACTTTCAAAGTCTCGTTGGTACGTGATGTCATCAAATTTTTTTGAGGCCAAAAATTTCCACCTTGCTAGATTTGTGCGTAATCATTGGTTTAATTATCCTGATAGCTGTGGCTAGTAGGCTCAATCTGCTATCGTATTGGAAATTGCTTTAAAACTGCATGTTAAAAAACAAAGCTCTTACAAACCCTTTCAGGGCTTGCGCTCAAAGGAATGTGAGCTAGCGCTCTTATACTCTCTTCCTTTAAAAAATTATGATGCTGGGCGCAAGCGCCTATAACGTTTTACCCTGCTTGTTATCTCTTCCACTACGTTTCAGAGATAACAAGCCCCTTGCAAATCAGTAATAAAACTAGCGGTTGCTTTTATTACTTAAATTGCAATGGTCAGTTATCACTAAAACGTAATAGTTAAAAAAGGCACTGGCTACAATGCGCTTTTTAACTATGTTTCAGCTGATAGAAGTGGACTATACGAACACTTTCCAGCGCCCCCATACCAATCGCTCCACTAAACCAAATAACCCTTACATTGCTATCTACCGCGCTTTTTTATACTGGTGCTGTGGTGAACCCCGACCCAGATAATGTAAGACAAGGGCACGACCCACTTGCGTATTTAGCACTTCGTACGATGCAAACTGTTGGTAATACTTCCGTGGTAGTTTGCTTGGCTACTCAAACCCTGTTCTTAGCATGAGCACCACCACAAAAACTCTATGATCCAATGGCACCCTGACTAGCTAAAAACATTTTTAACGAGCAAAAGAAAGCCCACGCTGTTTAAGGCATGGGCTTTGTTTTGCTCGTTAGGAATACATTTTGTTATATCTATCAGAGCACTGTGATCTAATCTTTAAAAATTCAGCAATAGTTAAATTCTCTATGGTTTTGCCTGTTGCTAAAATTGCTTGAGTTAACATAATCGAATACCCGATATTGTCATCTACGCTTCCACCAAGTGCCAAGCAAACGTCCACATCGTGTAGAACAAGCGTTCCCTCATCTTGATTTGTCATAATTTCCCCTTAAATGCTAATGCAGTACTCCCAACCCAAAAATAGGGCGGTGCGGAGGTTGCAACCTCCAACACCTAGGGAATAAGTAATTGCTTTTACGGCTATGGGCTGAAATAACTTGATACAACGTCAACTACATCAGGCAAAACGACTTGCACCGCGAAAGCAAGACAAATATATACCGATACGGAACACACGACAATACCGATGCGGAACACGTTGCGCTTGCGGTCTAGTCAAACTATACTCAGACTGTCAACTACAAAAAGGTGCTAAAATGACTTTTCAGGAAGTGTTAAACACTGCTATTGCTGATGGTTCAGCTTACGCAGCAGCAAAAAAGATGGGTATACCTCCTACTTCGTTCTATAGGTGGCAAAACAAAACAAGAACCCCATCTGACGAACAGCTAAATAAAATAATTGACTTTACCGGGTTAGATGCGGCTAAAGTTTACTTGGCTGCATATGCTGAAAAGATACATAACGCAAAGGCTGCGGAAGCATTCAGACACCTAGCAGCTTAAAAAAAACAACAAGAAACATGCACAAAAAAGCCACCAAATCATGTGATAAGGTGGCTTTTTTGTAACTGTAGATAACTTATAAACACTTAATATTTAAGTTTTTATATTCGCGCCATAAAACAACAAACTACTTAAAGCAAACAAAGCCAATAAGAATAAAGGCTACAGCTAATTTTTAACGCTTGGATATTGCGGTAATTTCGTTTATAATCGCGCCAAAATTTATAGATGCTACTTTGGTGTCTATTACATTCTATTTAAACTTATTAAAAGGGCTTATCATGGCTATCGAACGTACTTTTTCTATCGTAAAACCTGATGCAG
>Ga0209826_1001943_pt1 | contig 13950 bp, 12 predicted proteins | sample GOMGulsemesocosm_5_FD_184637 | JGI IMG/M metagenome (GOLD analysis project Ga0209826, IMG submission 184637) | Methane-oxidizing microbial communities from mesocosms in the Gulf of Mexico - GOM15C Gulf of Mexico (SPAdes) (version 2) | ecosystem: Environmental > Aquatic > Marine > Cold seeps... | reverse complement strand
TGTTTTAGCTACTGGTGCTATAGGTGCCTTTTGGATTGCAGATATTATAAACCCAGGCTTTAATCCCATAGGCGTTATGATATTTATGCTAATTCCTATCATAGTATTTGACTTTTTATATCCTCAACCAGAGTTAGGTCAACTAATCGAACAAGCACATTATCATGCCCTTACAAACCCTGAAGAAGTAGAGACTAAAACTGGGGAGATAGTTGAGGAAAAAGATGAGGATGAAGCATCAGAATAAGAACTATATCGTATTCTGGTAAGAACAATTCTAATCGAGTAATTGTTGAACCTAACAAGCTCGAGAGACAGGAAAAACACACCTAAATTGACTACCTTTTCTTATTTTACTGCTTATTTCTAGCTTTGCATCATGTCGAATCAATACATGCTTAACAATCGCTAAGCCTAAACCTGTTCCACTTAGCTTTTTCTTACGTTTTACATCGGCTCTAAAAAAACGTTCAGTTACTCTGGGAATATCATTTGCAGAAATACCCTCGCCTTTATCTATCACTTCAAAAACAACAGTGTCATCAACCCTTTTCCAGCTTACTTTTACGGGAGATTGATAGGGTGAATATTTTAATGCATTAACGATTAAATTAGAAAATGCACTGCGTAAATCCTGTTCTTCACCTGTAATATTAAGACCATCTTCAATACTAAGCTCAATCCGTTCATGTTGATTTTTTACAACGCTACTTTCTAGACAAATATTATTAATAAGGTTTGAAACTTTTACGCAGTGGAGTTTTTTCTTCTTTGTTTCTAATCGAGCCAATAATAAGAGATCATCGACTAAGTACTGCATACGATCAGTTTGTGCATTCATTTGTTCTAGTGATGCACTTAATAGTGATGAATGATCAACTTCAATATCTTGTATCGTTTCCAAATAACCTTTTAATACGGTAAGAGGTGTTCTAAGTTCATGCGAGACATTGTCAACAAAATTTTTGCGCATGGCTTCCATCATTTTTTGTTGAGTTACGTCATGAGCGACAACAAGGTGCTGGCCATCTGCATAACTTACAATTTTAAATTGCAAAATGACTTGATCATTAATAGGGGAAGTTAAGGTCAGTGATTTTTTATTATTTCTATATTTAAGAAACTCAACAAACTCAGGTGCTCTGATTAGGTTATCAATACGTTGTCCTCTATCAGACTTTTTAATACCTAAAACCAGTTTAGCTAGTTTATTTGACCATTCAATTTCATCATTATGACCTAGTACAATGGCTGCATCAGGTAAAACATCGGTAGACTTACGAAATTGCTCAATAATTTTACCTAAAGTTTTTTTTCGCTTTTTTTCTTTTTGCTTTATACGGTAAAAATGATAATAAATATCACCCCAAACACCTGTACCTTGAGGTGTTTTACCACTTGCCCCATGACTTAGCCATTGTTCTAATCGAGCTAATAAAATAGCTTGTTTGATTAAGCAGGTAGCTAAAATCAACACCAGCATATGGGTAAAATAACCTACAAAATGACTTATTATTGCTGCAATAACGATAAATAATGCTACATAAATCGCTTCTTTGCGCCAAAACCATAAGAGCTTCATTATTCAATCACAGAGAAACGGTAGCCAAACCCTCTAACAGTCTGAATTAAATCATCCTTGTTAAAGTCTTTAAGGATTTTTCTTAACCTTCTGATGTGTACATCAACGGTTCTTTCTTCAATATAGGCACTACGCCCCCAGACTTGGTCCAATAACTGAGTACGACTATAAACATTGTCTTGATGAGTCATAAAGAAATACATTAATTTAAATTCAGTTGGGCTAACAATCACAACTTTATTTTCTATCGTTATGCGGTGTTTGTTTACATCAAGCGTAATATCACCTACTTTTAGAATTTCTTCTTCAATAGTTTTTCCACTACGCCTTAAAACAGCCTTAATACGAGCAACGAGTTCTTTGGGTGAAAAGGGTTTGGTCATGTAATCATCTGCCCCAATTTCAAGCCCTCGAACCTTATCTTCTTCTTCGCCCCTAGCTGTTAACAGGATAATGGGTAACTCTTTATACAAGTCGTCTTTTTTTAGTCGTCTGGCTAATTCAACGCCACTAATTCCTGGTAACATCCAATCAAGTAATACTAAATCTGGACGAGCATTATCAGCAAGTGAATGCTGTGCTTCTTCTGCACTTGCAACAGCAATGACATTTAAAGAGGCTTGTTCCAATACCATCACTAACATTTCTCTGATGGCATCTTCATCTTCAACAACAAGTATATTTAATGCGCTCATTTTAATTACTGTATTTTATTTTCTAATTCATCTGGGTTTAAATGCCTAACATCATCACCTTTAACAATATAAACAACATGCTCACACACATTACAAGTATGATCCCCAATTCTTTCTAAAGCCCGAGCGGTCCAAAGAACATCAAGCATTCTGGTAATGTTTCTGGGGTCTTCCATCATTCGAGTGATTAACTGACGGATAATACTGGTATATTCTCTATCTACTTTTTCATTTTTTCGAGTTATTTTTACTACACCGTCAACATCCATACGAGCAAAAGCATCTAAACTACCACTTAACATGCCTTTAACCATATCAACCAAGTGGTTTAATTCATGATATTGATCATGATAATAATCAGTAGCATCCAAACGAATAGCCATTTTTGCAATACGTGCAGCTTCATCACCTATCCGTTCTAAATCAGTAATTACTTTAATAACGGATATAAGCATACGTAGATCAATAGCGGTGGGTTGGCGTTTAGCTATAACTTGAATACAGTCATGGTCAATCTCCATTTCTAAAGCATTAACGACTTCATCCTGTTGCAAAATACTTTCAGCTAAAGATTGGTCACTGGTTATAAATGCAGTAACAGCCTGTTCCATTTGCTGCTGAACTAAGCCGCCCATCGTTAAGACTTTATTTCTAATATTTTCCATTTCTTCATCAAATAAATGAGAAATATGTTGTCCGCTTGCTCTATTTTCCATTAGCCGTATCTCCCAGTAATATAATCTTCTGTTTGTTTTTTTGTTGGATTAGTAAATAAGTCATTAGTTGCACCAAATTCAATTAATTCCCCCATATACATAAATGCAGTATAGTCTGAAACTCTCGCTGCTTGCTGCATATTATGAGTCACAATAACAATGGTGTATTTTTCTTTCAATTCATGAATCAATTCTTCAATTTTTAAAGTTGAAATAGGATCTAATGCTGAAGCAGGTTCATCTAACAACATAACTTCAGGCTCAATCGCAATCGCACGAGCAATAACCAATCTTTGCTGTTGCCCACCAGACATACCTAAGGCATTATCTTGTAAACGATCCTTTACTTCGTCCCAAAGTGCCGCGCCACGTAATGATTTTTCTACTGTTTCATCTAAAACTCTACGATCATTCATACCTTGGATGCGTAATCCATAAGCCACATTTTCGTAAATAGATTTAGGAAAAGGATTTGGTTTTTGAAATACCATTCCTACCCGTCTGCGTAAGTCAGCGACATTAACCGCTTTATCATAAATATCTTCCCCATCAAGCAATATTCTTCCATCAATTCGGGCACTATCAACCAAATCATTCATTCGATTGATACTTCTTAATAATGTAGATTTACCACAACCACTGGGGCCAATATATGCGGTTACCTTTTTTCTAGGCATTTCCATATTGACATTAAATAAAGCCTGTTTTTCACCGTAATGTAAATTTAGATTATCAACTTTTATACAGGTGTCAGTTGCTTCATTATTACTTTGTGTTGCATTTGCTATGGAAGACATATCAATTGCATGTGTTTTTTGTTCAGTCATATTGTTTATTCTGTTTTATTTAATTATAGAGAGAAGTTGTTTTATTGAGGGCAGGTTTTAGCTTGCGCCCCAGTGATAAATTACATACCTTCCAATGCTCTAAATTTTTCACGTAAATTATTTCTTATGCTGATAGCAAACATGTTTAAACCAATAATGACCATCACCAATAATAATGAGGTGGCATAAACTAAAGGTCTTGCGGCTTCAACATTTGGGCTTTGAAAACCCACATCATAGATATGAAAACCTAAATGCATAAATTTTCTATCTAAATGTAAAAAAGGAAAGTTACCATCTAAAGGTAAAGTAGGGGCTAACTTAACTACACCTACTAACATTAATGGAGCCACTTCTCCGGCAGCTCTCGCGACGGCTAAAATTAAACCAGTCATCATCGCAGGGCTCGCCATCGGTAATACTGTACGCCATAAGGTTTCTACTTTAGTTGCTCCTAAGGCCAAACTGCCTTCTCTGATTGATTTAGGGACACGCGATAGGCCTTCTTCAGTCGAAACAATCACAACAGGTAAAGTTAATAGCGCTAAAGTGAGCGATGCCCATAATAATCCCGGTGTACCAAAGACAGGGGCAGGCGCTGATTCTGGAAAGAATAGTTCATCAATATTGCCGCCCAAAATATAGACAAAGAAGCCTAAACCAAATACGCCGTAAACAATAGAAGGCACACCCGCTAGGTTATTTACAGCAATACGAATTAAGCGAGTAGTGAATCCTTGCTTTGCATATTCACGTAAATAGACTGCTGCAATCACACCAAATGGCGTCACAATAACAGCCATTAGCATCACCATCATCACCGTACCAAAGATAGCAGGGAAAATACCGCCTTCGGTATTTGCTTCTCTTGGGTCTTCTGAAACAAACTCGCCAAACTTAATAAAGTATTGCATGATTTTAGTAAAAACATTCATGCTATTAGGTCGAATGACATGAACAACCGATTCTAAAGGTATTTCTAACTCTGTCCCTGTCGATTCTTTAGCAACTAAACTATCTCTTCTGATCTGTTTATAAAGAACAGCTAATTGTTCTTCATAGCCTTTGTATTCTTTATCCAGTTCAGCTTTTTGTTTTGCTTGATCTTTACGGGCTTCATCGGTCCATTCGCCTTTTAGTTCAAGACTTTTTTGTTTAAGGCGCAGTCTTTCTAGTTGGTGGTTAATCGCTCCAATTTCTTTTTTCTGTAAATATTCAATTTCTTCAAATATTTCCAGTGCTTGTTCAATTCTTTGTTGAACAGCTGGCCATGCTTTTTCACCTGTCGCAATCACTTTGCCATTTTCTTTTACAGACACTAATCGGCCATAAAAATTACCCCATTCACGCCTTTCAATAGCAACCATTTCATCAGGGTGACTTTCTGATTGAATATTTTGCTGTTGTATCCAGCGAAAATCCATGCCAGAAATATCCCTATTTCCTGTTTTAATTAAATGTTGCACCAATGTGTCAGCATTGTCTTTAAGTGTATAACCAGACTCTTTAGCCATTTTTGCAGGCATGATGCTAGTATCAATTAATTCGCCAACAATAAATGTTTGTTTGCCATCTTCTGTGTAGCTATATTCAATAATATCAGCAGGCCAGAAATGTCCTAAGCCACGCACAGCGACTAGAAGCAACAAGCCAACCACTAGAATAATACAAGTGCTGACAGCTGCCGCATTTAACCAGACCCAAGGGGACCCACTTTTAAACCATTCTTTAATCATCATAAGGAACTGTACTTCTCTCTTAGGTTTTGACGAATTACTTCGGCCAAAGTATTAAAAACAAAGGTGAATAGGAATAATACTAAGGCTGCTAAAAACAGCACTCTATAGTGTGTACTATCAACCTCTGACTCTGGCATTTCTACCGCAATATTTGCTGATAAGGTACGCATACCTTGGAACATACTTAAATCCATAACAGGCGTGTTACCCGTTGCCATCAATACAATCATGGTTTCACCCACGGCACGACCAAAACCAATCATTACCGCAGAAAATATTCCTGGGCTAGCGGTTAGCAGTACAACACGGGTCATTGTTTGCCAAGGTGTTGCACCAAGGGCAAGTGAACCTACGGTTAGGTTTTTTGGCACGCTGAAAATAGCATCTTCAGTGATGGAAAAAATAGTAGGAATAACAGCAAACCCCATCGCAAGACCAACAACTAGTGAGTTACGTTGATCGTATCCAATACCAAAGGAATCATTCATCCATACTCGCATATCACCTGCAAAAAACACTGATTCAATCATTGGGCTGATGGCAAATGCAAACCAGGCTGAAAGAATAATCACTGGGATAAGTAGAGCTGCATCCCAGCCATTGGCTACACTATGTCGAATAGATTTAGGTAATAATTGCCAACAATAGGCAAACACCATAACTCCAATAGGAACGAGCATAAATAAGGAGAATACGCCGACCAAGTTAGCTTCTACAAAGGGTGCTAACCATAAACCAGCTAAGAAACCTAAGATGACAGTTGGCAATGCTTCCATAAGCTCAATACTAGGTTTTACATAGCTACGCATAGCAGGAGACATAAAATAAGCCGTATAAATTGCCCCCATAATGGCTAATGGAACCGCAACCATCATGGCATAAAACGCCGCTTTTAATGTTCCGAACACTAAAGGCGTTAAACTCATTTTAGGTTCAAAATCGTTACTGGCTGAAGATGACTGCCAAATATAATCAGGTTTAGGGTAACTCTCGTACCAAACTTCTTTCCAAATAGAATCAAACGAGACATCTGGATGCTCATTATGTACATTCCAAAAGATTAACTTATTGTCATTAGATTGAACTAAGAAAGCATTTGCTCTAGGCGACTGTGTTAAAGCATAAGGTTTTGACTGAGAAACCTGTTCTTTAATTAATTCGCGTTCTGCTGTGGAGTGATAAATGCCAATTTGTCCATCAGCATCAGCAACGATAAAACCTTTTCGACGTTGTTCTGCATCAATAGCAACTACAGCAGAATCAGAGACTTTAAAGGTTCTCAAATTTTGCATAACTTGCTGGTTTTTAGCGTCTCGAACGATAGTCCATTGAGAGACTAAACCGTTGCTATCTCCTATCAATAAAGATATTTCAGCCGTTAAAAAGGAAAGGCTGGTAATCTGAGAACCTTTTTCAGTAACACTTAAATGCTGAATTAATTCAGGTTTTGATTTATCCCTAATACTATAAACACTTAAATGGCCATCAGCGCTTGCCAAGTACATCAAGCGTTGTTCTTTTTCGACTAATAAGTATTTAATGTCCATTGCAATGGAATCTAACACTGAGGTTGTTTGCTCAAGATTATCATCACCAAATAATGACTCTTCTTTAGAGTAACTATTTAAGACAATTCGATTACCTTGAGTTTTAGCCGCAATGGTTGTTAATTCTTCATCAATTTTAACTGTTATTTCCTCTAAAGCATTGCCAGCAGTATCAATAACTAATGCTTCTTTACCTAGAGGGTATTCAATAACGGGAGTAATTAATCGCTTATCATTAGGGTAGCTAATTTTGTAAGCATGTTTTGCGATAATGGCGCGTCCATCAGATAAACCATAAGCGACAATTCCTGTGGCAGGGCTTCCCTGAGAAAAACTGGAAATGGTTACACTTTCAGGAATTGAAAGTGATTCTATTGAGATGGTTTTCCCTGTTTCAACTTGAAAGAAAATAGCTTTTGCTTGATCAGTAAACCGAACAGCTACCTCGTTCTGTTCTTCCATTGCTAGTAATAGCGTTTTACCTGAGGCTATTTCAGGGACACTATATTCAGAAACATGTTCTGCTTCTGCACTACCAAATAAAGGAAAGACAACATAGAGTAGATAAAAGAAAATCAACACGATGGCTACAATGACGCTAAGGCCACCGATAATGACACCTTTACCTGCAACATTATCTTTAATAAGTCGCCAGCGTTGATGGTGAGTCAGTGTCCCGTGCTGGAACAAAGACGGGGTCTGTTTGGTGCTATTTAATTCAGTCATATTTTAAGTATAAAAAACTAACATGACAATATTGTGACAGCAATGTTACGGGTTTGTGACAGCTTGTAATATATGGGGTAATTGAAAACTATCCATTGGTTGTTATTCGTTATTCTAGTGTCCTGAATATGGCTGTTGTTTTTTTCGATTAAAAATTCATGGGAATAAATAAAGGGATAGCAAACAGTTAAATCGTACAACAAATATGTTGTACGACAATATTGTTGTATATTTATTTTGGTGCTTGTTATGAATATTTAGACACAAAAAAGCCAGAAACCACGCACTACTGCGATTTCTGGCTAAACTTTAATAAAATAACCTACTTCATGAGGGAGTATAAATTATCTTATAACATCCTTGCTAACAATATCCTTATAGTACATCCATGTACATCCATTCCTTTTAAAAAAACTAAAATGAATCTATTTGATTGATTCTAAAGCTTTTTCTACTACTTTTGCAGGTAATGGAATATAGCCATCTTTAATAACAACTTTTTGACCTGCTTGAGAAAGAACCATTTTTACAAATTCTTGCTCTAATGGCGCTAAAGGTTTATTAGGTTGTTTGTTTACATAAACATACAAGAAACGCGCTAGAGGATATTTTCCTGCAACTGCATTGTCAGGTGTTGCTGCTACAAAAGCTTGACCCGATTTTTTAGCTAAAGGAACTGCTTTAACACCTGATGTTTTGTAACCGATACCTGAATAACCAATACCATTTAATGAAGAAGTAACGGATTGCACAACTGATGCAGAACCTGGTTGCTCATTTACGTTACTTTTGTAATCACCTTTACATAAGGCTTTTTTCTTAAAGTAACCGTAAGTTCCAGATACTGAATTACGTCCGTACAACTGGATAGTTTTACCCGCCCAAGAGCCCTCTAAACCCGCATCACCCCAAGTTTTAATATCTGCATCATTGCCACATTTACGTGTTGAAGACATAATGGCATCAACTTGTGGAATAGTCAGGCCTTTAATTGGGTTTTCTTTATTTACATAAACTGCTAGTGCATCAATCGCAACAGGAATAGCAGTTGGTTTGTAGCCATATTTCTTTTCAAAAGCATCACGTTCTTTGTCTTTCATCTTACGACTCATAGGTCCAAGATTTGATGTTGCTTCTGTTAAAGCAGGTGGCGCAGTTGAAGAGCCCGCTGCTTGAATTTGAATATTAACGTTTGGGTAAGTACGTTTAAACTCTTCTGCCCAAAGTGTCATTAAATTAGCTAATGTATCAGAACCTACACTTGATAAGTTGCCAGAGACACCGCTTGCTTTTTGATATTCAGGTACGCCAGCATCTACTGTTTGAATAGCGCTTGCTGTACCGCTTAATAGTGTTGCTGATGCAAAACCTAATGCAGCAACTAATGATTTTAATTTCATAATTTTCTTTGATTGTGTTTTTGTATGGGGCTATTGTGCTACGACAATGTGACAATAATATGAATTTAGTGTGACAGTTTTATGACAACGTAATGGGATTTTAAAATCAAGACATTGTAATATTGATATATAAAATTATAACGTATACACTGTGGCTACAAAATTGTTTTTTATAGGGTTTCAATTTGAATGAAATAACATTTCAATGGAATGAAGAAAAAAATAACTTATTAAAAAATAGTGAGAGGCAAGTTTCATTTGAAGACGTTGTTTTTGCATTAAAAAATGAAAGATTACTCGATGTTATATCAAGTCCAACACATGAAAACCAAGAGTGCTTAGTTATAAGTATTAATGATTATATTTATATTGTGCCTTTTGTGAGTGAAGGAAATGAAATAGTTTTAAAAACTATTTACCCAAGCAGAAAGTACACAAAATATTATTTAAAAGGTTAGTTTATGAGTATAAATAACATTTATTCTGATCAAGAATTAGAGATGTTTAAGAAACTAGAAGATGATGTTGAGAGTGGGCAATACGAACCACTGGCAGAAGATGTATTAGATGAAAAAAAGAAGTTTTTTAAACAAGTTGCTATTAAAACAATTGAGAAAAAAACTAAAAAGAAATCTTTAAATATTAGGTTATTTGAAGATGATATAGAAAAAATTAAAGTGATTGCATTAGAACAAGGAATGCCTTATCAAACACTTATTTCATCAGTTATTCATAAATTTGCACTTAAACAAATTAAGAATTAGTTCTTTTGTGAAGACATTCTTAATGTGCTGAAACTCATGCTATTAAGTTAAGTTTTTGTAGCCTTGATGAAACAAAGTGGAATCAAGGTTTATCTGTGAAGTCCCTTGATTTCGCTTCGCTGCATCAAGGCTACATATGCTCTAATTCCCTTAAATTTAAGAGCGTGAGTGGTAACGGTTAGTAAAATATAATATAAAAGGATAACGCCAATGAACGGTTCACTATTATCCGATGTAAATAGCCTTGAACAACAGGCCACTTCACAGCTTAAAGCTAAGCATTATAAAGAGGCAATAAACCTTTATAAACAGCTCAGGGATATTTCCGATGATAAAAAATGGTCTCAACAGTTAGCTTATTGTTATTTACAAAGGGCGACCTCTTTTGCTGAAAGAGGCATGTATAGAGAAGCTTTACTGCTTTGGGATAATTATATTCAGTTTGCAGAGTCCCCAGAGGAAGCATTAGATCTTTATATATGCTGGCAGATTCAGGCGCAAGATGGACATAAAATTCAAACAGCATTAAAACAATTATCAGTTCAACAAATAGATCAGCAATTTCCAGAGCTTGCTGTTTTACTCGGATGTTTGATACTGACAGAAAAACCTGAATTTAAACGATATTTACCGCAAGACTCTATTTTTATTGCTCACCTAAAAATAGCCCAAGTTGCTTTACAGGCTTATCTTGATAATGATCAACAACAATTAAATGAAGTTTTAAAACAAATCCCCTATCGTTCTGCTTTTAGGGATTTTAGAACCTTATTAAATGCTGCTCAAAATTATCCTCAATCAATTGAGCAGGCATTAACTAAAATATCTGAAAGTTCACCTTATTATCAGGCGTTTAGCTTATTGCATTGCTGTACTTTTGAGGGCGCTAGATTAGTTCAGCAATTAGGGAAATACAGTTATTCACAAGCAAGAGAGATTGCTGAAATAAAAGGCTTTAATAATCATCAGCAACAATTGATTGAATCTTTAGTTCAGCATCGGGGTGATATTTCTGACCAAGTTAAATTTAATGCTCTGATTCAATATCAACCGTTATGGCCGACAGGCGTAGCAGAAGATATTTGTAAAGCGATGTTAATACATTATCCAGAGGGGCATAAAGACTTTAAAAAGCACTTTAATGCTCTGAGTAGTTTTAACGAAAACAGATTAAAAGCATTAGCTAGTGAGAATAAGAACAATAATATTGAAGCTGAAGCATATTGGAGACAATGTGTAGAAGCTCTGCAATATGAAAACACGGACAATAATTTAAAAATTGCCTTAATTCTTCGCCATATGGCTACGTTGCAGGATGATATTGAGCTGTGCAATCAATTGATGATTGAAAGTTTAGATTATGATGCGGATGATTTAGCTAGTTATCAGCATATATTGCATTATTTTAAACAGAATGATTTAGATAGAGCAGAGTATCAGCAATGGTTACAGCTAGGTCTTGAACATTTTCCACAAAGTACTGAGCTACTTACTTTAGCTGTTCAGCAGGAAATAGAGAATAGGCAATATAAAAAAATCAGTGAATATGCTTTACAAATAATAAGCCTAGATCCCCTAAATCGCTTTGCTAAAGATATTTTGTTTTCTAGTTATTTAGACCTGGCTAGAAAATTAATTCAAAATAAAGATTATCAAAATGTTGAACATTATATTAACCAGGCAGAAGATTTAAAGTTAGGCCAAAAACATCAAGCGCAAGTTCAGTTGATACGAGGGCTTTATTACTATGCAGACCAAGATAAAGAAGAAGGTCTAGCTTTAATAACTGAATCATTGGCTAAAATACATAAAGACCCTGTTAATAGATGTTTACAAGCAGCAATGGAGGCTTTGTTGACGGCTTTACCTGTTACCAATATTTTGGAGGAGATTGAAACTGCAGAAAATTATTTATTGTCGGAACAACAATTAAACCAAGTTATTCAGCAGTTAAATTTTTATGCTAAAGATTTTGATCATCAGCTGTTATTGTTAAAGGCATTAGATAGAATCTCCCCCGCTCTAACAAATTCTTTATCTCAGAAAAATTATGATGAGCCATTATTAATAGAACTTTCCGAAACACTGGAAAAAATCAATGCTTTTGAGTTGCTACAGCATTGTGCAAAATTAGCTGCAGAAAGATGGGATACTGTTATTTGGCAGTATTACCATATATATTCAGAACTAAAGGGCATGGCAGATAAGTGTTCATCTGCACAAATTAATCGCTTAGAAAAAATTCGAGAACAAGCGATTAATGATAAGGATGAGCGAACTAAAGTTTTAATAGATGTCTTTATTGAGCAGTATTATCAAGCCCATTCAGAAACAAGTACGGGGCTAGTTGATAGTTTATTTACTTTAAATAGTGAAGAGGGTGAAGATGCTTATATTGACCCTACTGAGCAGCTATTCAAACATATCCCAGAAGATGAATTGCTTAAGGTTATGGATAAATCAGATGAATTGATGATGGAAACAACACCTGAGCAATTAGTTGAAGACCTAACTCAGGATAGTGACAAGAATGAACATATTTTAATAGCCATGATGCAAGACCCAGATTTATTTTCTGCTTTAATTGTGATTAAAGCAGCTATTAGTTTGGAGATTGATATAAAGCTTAGTATTAATGATGTGCTTGGCTTTTTTAATGTGGAACAAGTCGCTGGGGCAAGTTAATGACTGTTATAAAAACACCTTACCAAATACTTGATGTGCAACCATCAGCAACGGATGCTGAAATTAAACAGGCTTATTTAAGTAAAGTAAAAGATAACCCACCAGATAGCGATCAGTTACTTTTTCAGTCAATACATAATGCTTATACTGCAATTAAAGACCTTAAAAGCCGGATAAGCTACGATTTATTTACGATTCCCAATGTGGATTTTAATGAATTGATTGATCAAGCTTTAAAGGTAACACCGCAAGAGTCTATAACGGCAAGGCAATTTAATACCTTGTTACAGGCAAGTGTTGATGATTCAACTATTCAAAAAGCTATTTCTCAGGTTACAAAATAATGACTTCTGATGTGGAAAAAAACAAATTGCTAGAACAATTTCAAAGTTATTTAGAACAAAGTAGTGTTGAGTCTGTCATAGCAAATGAACAACCTGATTTACATACTTTGTTAACAGAAATAGCCGGATTAAAAACTGAAGTAAAAGCTGAATCTAGACAGTTTAAAAACACTCTTGATACGCTTAGTTCTGCTCTAGATACTATACGAATAGAAAATGAACATTTAGCTGAAAGTTTGCTTGAGTTAAAGCAGCAACAAGCTAAAGAAGAACGAGCTATGTTGTTGGAGCTGGTTGAAATCTATGATCGATTAAATACAGGAACTGATATATTGAAAAATTACAGACCTGTTAAATCAATCTTCAAAAGCTCTAGAAAACAGGATATAAAGTTTATTAAGGTTTTTCATAAAGGCCAGTCTATGAGTCTTCGGCGCTTTGATCAATTATTTCAACGGTATCAAGTGAGTGTTATTGATTGTATGGGGAAAAAATTTGATCCGACATTAATGATTGCTGCTGAAACGAGTAATGATCAACAAATTGAAACAGGTATTGTGCTAGAGGTTTTACGGGAAGGTTTTTTTTATAAAAATGAAGTTCTACGGTTGGCTGAAGTTAAAGTAAATAAATAGATTTAGGAATAAAGTTACACCTTAATACGGGGCGCAGTGCTTTAGCCTGCTTTTGTTGCTAGAACAAGCATGCTAAAGCACTGAGCCCCAAAGTTATTTTATTAAATAAACACATCATTATGAACGACATTATTATTGGAATAGATCTAGGAACCAGCAATTCAGAAGTTTCGGTTGTTGAGCAGGGAAAGGTAACTGTTATTGCTGATGGCGATAAAAAGATTCTGCCTTCCTATGTTGGTCTAGATGATAGCGGAAATATTATTGTCGGTGAAATAGCTAAAAACCAG
>Ga0209826_1001942_pt1 | contig 13952 bp, 9 predicted proteins | sample GOMGulsemesocosm_5_FD_184637 | JGI IMG/M metagenome (GOLD analysis project Ga0209826, IMG submission 184637) | Methane-oxidizing microbial communities from mesocosms in the Gulf of Mexico - GOM15C Gulf of Mexico (SPAdes) (version 2) | ecosystem: Environmental > Aquatic > Marine > Cold seeps... | reverse complement strand
ACTCATATTGCCCTAAATCAACTTGTGGCAATTGTTCTGATGCAGCTAAAATGCCTACGGCAATAGGCAAATCAAATCGGCCGCCTTCTTTGGGTAAATCTGCTGGCGCTAAGTTGATAGTAATTCTACGTATAATTCATAGGAAATTAATATTTACTTATTTAGTAAGAATGATATTCTGTATTTTGCATAGATTGGAGATTAAAAATGGAAAAAATTATTTATCCCTACGTTCGATTTAGTAGTGAACAACAATCAGGTGGTAGTTCTTTTAAGCGACAAATGGGCGACATATTAAAATATGCAAAAGATAACGGGTATCGGGTAAATGACTCTTTGAAATTAAGAGATCTTGGTCTCTCCGCATTCACAGCAGAAAACATCGAAGAAAGCTCACCAGAACACATCGAAAAAGGCTCATTGGGAGACTTTCTAGATGCTTTAGATTCTGGCGGTGTTATAGAGTCCGATGGATCGGCTCATTTGTGTGTTGAACAAATAGACAGACTTTCACGACAAAATATTGATGATGCTTATCAAATATTCCGAAAAATCCTCAAAGCAAATGTAAACGTCATCACATTGATGGACAGGAAAATATACACAAAAGATAGTCTTAACGATTTAATGACTATTATGTATTCATCTATGTTAATGGCGCAAGCTAATGAAGAAAGTGCAAAAAAATCCGAAAGAATTTTAAAAAGTTTTGATAATAAAATAGATGCTTTGAACAATGGTGAAAATATTCAATATGTTGGGATGTTGCCAGGCTGGATCGACAACAAAGGTTCAAAAAAAGAAACGAATTTTGTTGTAAATAAAAAAATTGAATTAGTGGAAAAAGTATTTGAGATGTATATAGAAGGAACATCTATGGGAGAGATTGCAAGAATTTTTAATGAAAAAAAAATTAAACAAATTTCGAGAAGTAGATATAAGAATTTCACTAATTCGTGGAGTTCAGCGAAAATTAATCACATTTTAAAAAATAGGTGTGTTCTAGGTGAGTTAAATATAAAAAAAACAGGAGAAGTCTTTAAAAATTATTATCCCGCAATTATTTCTGAAGATGATTGGAATATAGTTCAATCAATGAAAAAAACTAACAAAACAAAAAAACTGTCTGGTAGAAAATCTATAAATATTTTCACTGGTAAAATGTTTTGTACAGGCTGTGGTCAAAAATATTATTTTGAAACTGATGATAAAATGACTAAAAAAGGTCGTACTTTGTACTACATGCTTAAGTGTCAGGGCAGACGAGTTTTGGGCTGTAAAAGCAAATCAATTCGCTATGGAGACTTTATAGAATCAGCTCCGATAATGGACTATTTACTATCAGATTTACGTAGTAATGAAAAAGAAGATAAAACTAAAATCAATGAGTTCAAAAATCAAATAAAAGAAATTTCGAAAGAGTCAGAAGTTATTATTGAAAACATAACAACATTAGAAAGCATGAATGAAAGCGGTGAATTAGAATTCACTACTTATTTGAGAGAAAGTTCAAAATTACAAAAAAAATTGACTTTAAATGAAACTCGTATAGCTGATTTTAAAGTAATTATAGCGAAAACATCAAATGTTAATAAGTTGGATTTCTTTGATAAAACTGATCCTATTTCTATTGCTAAAGCTAAAAGAATTATTAATGAGAATTTTGCCGCATTTTTTATATCAAGCGACTCAAAAAGCTGTATGGCTTTACAATCTAACGGAAAAGTATTGTGGTTTGATATTGATTTCTATGCGTTAAAGATGAAACAACCGATACCTACAGAAGAAGTTCTTACCGAGGGTCCTTGTTTTTTAGAAGAGTTTGAACAATTTAAAAAGGAAATCGAAAACGCTTACAAAATCGGCAAAATGGACGGGAAATTTATTGAGATTATAAGAGCAAATAAAATGTGGGGAGTTCAAACACCAGAAAGATTATCACTGCGCTATGATTTATAAAAATTAAAATTTTTAAAGTTCATTTTAGTCGATTATTAATTATTTCATTATAAATTTTTTATCTATTAAAATAAGCCTAACTCTAGGTATTTATTAAGTAAAACCTCACCTAAATTATATATATTCTTGCAATAAACTCTTTATGTGATTAATTAAAAAAAGGAACATTAAAATAATAAACAAGGAATTTTATTTATGAAGAATTTTAAAAAAGGAATAGTCGCATCGTTATTATGTATGGCGTTTACAGCTCAAGCAGCCTCTAACTATTTAGCGGTCATTCAATTTAAAAGTGTTACGAACAATGGTGTTGGTTCAAAAGTTCTAGTTGAAATAATTGGTGAACCTGAAACTCCTGTTGTAGACGTTTGTGTAGAATTAACAAGATCTGAACTAGATACAAAAATTACAAATGGTGATGATGTAACTGAAGCTTGTGTTTCAACTATTACAGACTTTAGCGGCTTGTTTATGAATAACACTACCTTTAATCAAGATATCAGCGGTTGGGACACTAGCAGCGCTGTTAACATGCGAGAAATGTTTTACGGTGCGACAGCATTCAATCAAGATATTAGCGGTTGGAACACTACAAACGTTGAAGATTTTTCGGCAATGTTTAGTTATACAAGCAACTTCAATCAGCCGATAGGAAATTGGTCTACGATTAGCGCAACTAATTTATCTGAAATGTTTTCATTTGCTACTGGTTTTAATAAGTCTTTAGATAGTTGGAATGTTAGTAATGTGTCTAATATGAATTATATGTTCAATGGTGCAACGCTATTCAATCAAGATTTAAACAGTTGGGACGTTTCTAGTGTCTCTGATATGTCGTACATGTTCGTAAATTCTGCTTTCAATAGTGATATAACAGGCTGGAATACTGTTAGTGTTACTAATATGAGATACATGTTTGCTCAAGCATCTAGTTTTAACCAAAATATAAATTCTTGGAATGTTAGCAATGTAACTGATATGAATGGAATGTTTAGAATTTCATCATTTAATCAAAATTTAAACTCTTGGAATGTAGGTAAAGTAACAAATTTAGCTTATATGTTTTACGGAAATTCAAAGTTCAATGGTGATATAAGTAGTTGGAATACTGGTAGTGTTACAAATATGTCATACATGTTTAGAAGTGCTTCATCATTCAATCAAAACCTTTCAAACTGGAATACTGTCAATGTAGGTAATATGTGGCAAATGTTCTATAACGCATCTATTTTCAGTCAAGATTTAAGCTCTTGGAATGTAGTTAAAGTATCGAGTTTAAATTCTTATACAGATTTTGATACGGGAAGTTCTTTAACTCCTGCACAATTACCTAATTTTTAATAATTAGAATCATCAATAAAAAGTCTTAACGGGCTTTTTTTTATTCTTAAAATAAAGTGTTCTATTTTCTGATTTAAATTAATGTTTTTATTTTATTTTTAAAAAATAATAACGCTATTAAAACTACACAAACCCCTTAAATTATTATCTCAAATAACGCCTTGGAACCTCAATTAAGCCCTCGAACAAAAACACCAAACATCACTACTAAAATTAACTTTGTGCTTTTAAAATCGCTTAAGCTAGCAATAAAGAACAATCAATCAACACCTGAATAGATATACAAATGGATATACAAAAGCTATTCTTACGAATATACAAACGGATATACAAACGGATATACAAACGGATATACAAACGGATATACAAACGTATATACAAAAGATATCCAATTGCCCTTGCAAATTCTTATGGTCCTGTTAATTTATACAGTAGATGTACAAATCAAACAAAAAGGATAAACATATGATTATTGCACTTGGCGGATCGTCTAAAGGTGGTTTAGGAAAAACGACTTTAGCAACTTCAATAGCTCATTTATTGAAGGCAAAGTTATTAGATATTGATATTAGAGGTCAGCTTAAAACTATAGAGAATTTTAGAGAACATAGTGAGCTTGAAAAGTTAGATGTTGAATATCCAAAAAACAAAAAAGACTTGCTTAAAGCTCTAGGGAAATCGACAAAAGAAAACTGCATTATTGTAGATTGTGGCGGTTACGATAGTGAATTAAATAGAATAGTTATAGCTGCTGCGGATCTTGTAATTTCACCATGCAAAAATAGTGTATTAGAACATAGTTCTCTTCTTGAATTTCATGAAGTTATTGCAGAAGTATCAGCAAATATAAAGAGTAAAATTGATGTTCATATTTTAAGAAATCGAATTCACCCTTCGACAACTCATTTTGAAGATTTTGAATATATATCTACAGAATTTAAACATTTTAAATTACTAAACACTGTTATTCGTCAACGTGCAGATTTTGAAAAAGCTATGGAAAGTGGCGGATCTGTTACAGAACTAAAAAAATATAAACACAGTAGAGCAAATAAAGAAATTAAAGCTTTAGTTGCAGAAGTAAAATCATTAATTAAATTATCAAAGGAAATATTATGAGTAAAGTAAAAAACTTACAACTTATCGCAGAACAAGCCGCAAAAGGGGCTTCACTTGCTGAAAAAAGCAATTCAAGCAATCAAAAGAAGACAAGCGATAAACTAATAAGAAACGTTCCCAATCGTCTTAAAGAAGATCATAAAGAGCTTTTAGACAATGGTTATACAGAACTAACATTCAGTAAATTTATGATAGAAGCAACCGCAAAACATCTTAAATCACTTAATCAAAAATTTAACAAATAGTGTGCTTACTGAATCAAACTAAAACTAATATCAACCACCCAAAAAAACAAGATCTTATCAGGTCTTTTTTTTTATCTAATGTCTTAACCGCAACTCGATTTATTTATTGTTTTATTGCTCTTCCGAAACAAGAAAAAAATGAGTAACAAAATTCATTTTTTCGATCTTAATGGATATCAAACGTATATCTAATATTTAATAAAAACCCCAATTATTTTTCAACAAATACAAAAATATTTAACTACAAAAACCCTTTAAAATACACACAAATCCGCTTTCATAGTAACAATAACGACATCTATTCTTTACAAAACTTTTGTATGTGAGCATATATAATTATATGAATACATAAGGAAAAGCCAAAAATGGATTTATTAATAAAAACAAAAAAAGATATTAAAGAGTCAAAAACTATCAGTCGTTATTTAAGTAAGAACAGAAAAGAAATTGAGATTGAAATACTAGTTGATGAAGTTATTTATCTGCTTATTTCAAAAGAGGATATAAAGAAAGTTCTGAAAATTGGTACTTATACAGAAACGAGTAATTGTATAAACAGAATTGACTTTGATTTACATAAAAGACTTCATTATTCAGATAATGATTTAGGAATAATTTTTAACAATTTAGCATAAAAGGATTTAGCAAAATGAAAGTAATAATAAAAACAACACTACTACTAACAGCACTCTTAAGTGTATCTGCACAAGCAGAGTATTTTGCTGTTGTTACACTGCCAAAAATACAAGCAATAGAGCCTACTGCTCAACTATTCGTATCACAAGAATCATTAGTGGGTATGTCTGGTTCATACAGCGTTAGTAATTCAGAACTTTTCTATTCAGATACTTTAATCAGTGATGAAGGTTGTGAAGTGAAGTTAACAGGTGATGAAAGATCAGGAACTTGGGAATATTTCAACTCGTTAGGCTGTTCTGATAATGACACTATAACCTTTTTAGCAAAAGGTGGGTTGGTGAAAACAATCTCGCTTTGGAGTGCTGCTGCGGCTTGTAATTATTGGGAAAATGAATGGTTAGCTGCTGCAAAACAACAACAAGATTTTGGCTTTGGTGGTACAGGATTAATTTACAATTCTGATAGCTGTTCAATAAATGGCTCTACGATAATGTCGTTAATCAGTCATAACAGCCTCCCTAGTTACTTTTTGGATTCAATTCATATTGATGCGCTTGGTGGCGGTGAAGGTGGTGAGGGATTACCACCTCCACCACCAGAGGGTGAAGGAATTGGTGAAGGTGCTTCAAATCCTGAATTTAACCTTCCTTTAATCCAATATGTTTTTGGTGATATTGTCGTAGATTTCCCATTTTTAGTTAATCTAGATTTATCAAATTTAAGATATGTTTTGGGTGATAAAATAATACTTCGAGGTATGCAAAACATAACCAAATTCAACTTAAGTAAGCTTCAAAATTATTACAATGCACCATTAGATATAATAATTTTAGGCGCAATGTCTGCTGTAGAGCTAGATCTTTCACGCTTACAGAATGCAGGTGTTATTGATATTTCTTACACTAGTATTACTGATGTATCTAAATTCTATAGATTGAAGTTTGGAACAATAATCAGTAATAACGATAACGAATTATATTTTCCACAAGTAACAGTTTTCCCTTCTAGATTCTCCAATTTTTGTCAGGGTGTGCGTTGGGGCAATATAACTTTTTCAAGTTCAATATCTCAAACTAATGCTGACAATGCTTGTGAGTAATAATAACCAGAAAAATAAGTGGCTTTTTTGTTGAAAAAGCACAGTTAAATTTCATACCTAAAAATATTTTTAAGACTGTTAATTCAGTCTTTTTTTTATCTCAAAAATGCTCTCTGTTGAGTTATACGAAAATTATGATAATTCTGTAATTACTACAAGGAATTAATCATGAGAATAAGAACACTATTATTACTGGCAATGACCATGTTTTTATCAGGCTGTTATGACAAACCTTCTGATGATGGTTGCATAGAGAAATTTGAAGATTTAAAAATAAATTCTCAAGAATGTATGTCAAAAAATAAATATATGACTTATCACAATATATATTCTCTCGATGAAGATTCAGATATTCATAAAGTAAAAGCAAACCTAAAACAAGAAGATAAGTATTTAGCGTTAAGTGCTGACGAAATAAATGTAAAGAATGCTCGTCAAGCGCTACTTGCTAAATCATCAAAATCTAATTTAACGATTAAACAAAAATTCGCAAAAACGGCTTGGTATAGTATCGGTTATTATTTAGTGATTTTAATTGTTATCGGTTCAATTATTAAAACACTTTTAAATGGTCTTAACATACCAAAAGCACTGACAATTATAGCTATGCAATGTGTTTTAGGTCTATTACTCACGTTACTACTATATACAAATGAAGTTGAAGTTGTTCAGGCTCGTACAGCAATGAAAGCTGGTGATTTAACTTATAAATCGTTAGCGAGTATATCTACTTTTACACAACGAACAACTAAAGCAAGTTTGAAGTCATATCATATGAATGAAGGACTTATTGATATGAAATCATTGCATGAAATCAATATTTGTTTGAGTAATAACATTACGAATAATATTGAAAACATTCAATACAACTCAACAAACGTTAATACCAAATATTTTAATACTGAAAAGGAGTTGTATGACTTCTTTAAAAGTAAAAACAAGCCTTACATAAAGTTTTTTGATGAACGTACAAATCAAAAGATTAGTTACACAATCGGGGTTGGTGGAACTATTAGCAAAGTTGAATTTGCTGACTGTGGTTCTATTACTTTTCCTGACAAAAAGGTAACTGATGACTTTTTAGAAGTAATGAAAGTTATCAAATACAAAGAAACTCTTCACTCTTCTATTGTAAATGATAATTTTGAAAGTGGGTGGAAAGAAATTGAAAAAGAAATGCATGATAAATACCCTTATTCTAGTAATTTAACAAGTCGTTTAGTGCAACTCTTAATACATTATTCTGTTGAACATAAAAAGGGTGAATTGGTCGGCTCAATCCTTACTGATTACAAAAGAATTAGACCAGAAATAATAGAGAAAAGTTATAGTCAATTAGAGTCTATTTTAGATAATTCTGATGAAGTTTATAGAAAAATAAATGAAGTTGTATGTTTGATTAATGAAGAGTTTACAAGAGATACAAAGCTTGAGCTTGATGATTATAAAGCAGGAAATCATGTAGCAATAACAGAATTCAATTGCATAGATTTTTACGATGGTAAAATTGATTTAGCTATTGATGATATTTATGTTTATAGCGCTGATCAAAGTCGTGATGAAGCTACCCCTTTTATTAATAGTGAAATAGAGTTTGCGCTTGAAGAATCAGTTCCAATCGTAGAAGAAAGCTATGTTGATGTAGTGAAGAAATATGAGTTAGTAAATACACATTTTCTAAACAAGATTAATAGTTTTTATGATGTTGAATTAGATCTTGCTGAACTAATCAATGAAGGCCATACATCTTCGGGTAAATTTTACAGATATTTAAATAAAGAAGCAGGCAAGTATCAACACCTCTTTTCAGAAATTATTGATGTTGCTGATATAGATTTTAGACAGTCATTACCCAATTATTCGAATGCAAGTTTAGATAGTGCTGATGTTCACTTTTACAATACAAAATTAGTAAATGCGTTCATGAAACCAATTACTGACAAGATAGATTATGAGCATTCTGTTAATACAACAAACATAGCTTCAAACGCATTAGAATACTCTGTTGATAGTTCTAATCTAAATATAAATACAGACGAACTACTTACTACAAACAACGTTAAAAACGTGCTTACATCGACTTTTGAAGCTGGTCATAAAGTTTTTGGGGGAATTAAACGGTTGAGTTGTCAAAACTCTGATGAAAGTTGCATGGAACAAATGAGAAATCAAAATGGTACTGTTGAACTTAACAATCTAGCAGCAAATCTTGATTCAGCAGGAAAAGGGTTAATTGTTCAAGGTCTTGCTGTTAAAACAGCACAGTTAGGTTTAGAGATGATTACTAAATCTTCAAAAACGAATAACGTGCAATTTGGTAAAAGAAAAGGTTCTGCTAAAACTAAATCACTAAACATTAGTAAATCAGTAATTGATATGCTTAAAGTTGTAAGCAATATTCAGCTTAAACTTGGTGGTATCGCTTTTATTATGGGCGGTACAATTAACTTAATTCATGAGATAGGCGTAATAGTCATGATGTCTATTATGACTAAACAATTACTGATTCAATCAGCAATTGGAATTCTAATAATTGGCAGAATTTTAATGGGTTTTTTCACTAACTTTTTTAAAGCAGAGCAAGATTATCAAGCTACTTTTTTAGACATTTTCTTTTTGCTTACTTTCACAATAATAGTCAATGTTTCAAGCATGTTTGTATTGTTTTTAATGGATTTAATATTGAATCAGGGTATGGATTTTTTACCTATGATTCTTCAACAAGTCTTAAAGCCATTTTTAAATAATATTTTAGCTGAAATATTAGGGTATGGATTGTGTTTGTTCTTTTTGGCTTTTGGTGTTTTATGGGGATATGTCAGTATAACTCGTAAAATTTTAGATCGATTTTCAGCTATGTTCTTTGGATCAATAAAAGGAACATTCATAAAAACTTCTCAAGATTTAGACTCTGTGAAATCTACAACGAAAATAGCATCAGGAGCTATTGCGATATCAAAACTTGAAGATGTTAAAAGGCAAAAACAACAAGCTACATAAAAAAGCTTAAAAATAGAAATAATTATTAATGATATGATTTTTTAAAAGACTGATAGTTTCAGTCTTTTTTTTGTCTCAAAAATGCTCTGTATTGAATTATACGAAAATTATGATAAATCTGTAATTATCAAAAGGATTTATTATGAGTAATTTACAGGTATCAAAAAAACTATTTTTACATGAAATTGAATCATCAAAAGAGGTGATTTCAGCTTCTTTAAATTTAAGAAAAAAAGGGCTACTTTATTTTTTAGGTATGCTTTTCTTTGTGATTATTAATGTATCTTCTTCGTTCGCAATAGATCCAAACCTCCCTGATACAGCTAGAAATTCTCTACTATCTGAAATGTTCTTTGTCATTATGCCAGAGGCAAATCAAACGGGTATTAGTCCCAATTCGTACTTATCTAATGATGTTTCGACACACTATTTAAACCTCATTTCTAATATATTTTCTATTATAGAAAATATAGTGTATTTCGTGCTTTTATTTTCAATTGCTGAATGTTTGGGTCAAGCTATGGTAGGTAAAGTGAAACCAGAATCTAGAAATAAAATGATTATTTTGTTTCTACTATTATTGAGCTTTGCAAAAGAGTCAAAAATTGAAGTAGAAAATGCTGATGGTTATAAAACCTCAATTGCATTTTATCAATATTTTGCTTTTAAAGTTCTTGGTAAATCAATTCTAGAAATAGAAAAAGAATTAGAATCAAATCAAAATCAGCTTGTAGATATTCCCTCAATTCAAATTGCAGATCCATATGAATTTGAACAGGATTTTCTTAAAGTAACCAAAGCATATTTGCTTCACAAAAGTAGAGCTTATGATGATGAAAATTATAACTTAAATGTTATTTTTAAAGACGGTGAGTATATAGTTACTTTTTTTATGGGTGGCTCTAGCAATACAATAAAAATACAGAGTAATCCTGTTTTGATTGGTTATGCTAACAAGCTTGATATAGCTCTTTTAATCAAAGAAAAAAAGATGGTTGAAGACTATGTTAAAGCTCTATTTCGTCATGCTGAATTGATTAATAAAAACGTATCTAATTACACAGAAGTTTTCGAAAATCTCAAATCTAGTGATTTTACAGATTCAGAGAATATTCTTAACAAAAAAGACCTTTTCCCAAAACCTATCAGTGAGTATTGCGAAGCTATTTATGATGTGAATTTGGCTGGTACGGGGTTATTTGATTTTAATATGTATTTAAAAATATCGAGCATGTGTGCTTCTAAAACATTTTTGGAATCTCAATATACTAATAACTATTATTCTGCTGTTTATGTGTATTCTGGTAATTCTTTGAACAATAGAAATGTAATGGTTTTTGGCAATAACAACACTGAAATTTTATATAATGATTTACTCTCTGCTACTACTTCAATATGTGCTGATTCTGGCTATTTACCTTGTATTGAAGCTGTTCAAATTACGGCAAGAGCAAACAATGAGAATTACAAAAGAATGGGTGTATTAGTTCCATTTCTTAAATCAATAAATATTTCCTTTTCAAGCTATTTTGATTATACAAATATGCTTTTCGAGTCTAGAAGTTTTAAACAACAATATGTACCAATGCCTTATTTCAGCGATAATTCGAATTCGAGTGGTAATGTAGTTTTCAACGTAAAAATAAAAAATCATAATGACGATCACCAAGGGAAAATAGTTCCTCTGCTTATGCTTCTTGATTTAAATAAAATGAGGATTCCAACTGCTGAAGCGGTTGCTGATTCAGCTCTCTCTCGCTCAATTGTAGAGCCATTTGAACGAGCTAGAACCTGTTTTAAATATGCAAGAATGATCAAAAATAACTTAAAGTGTAATACGCAAAGCAAGGAGTTCACTGATTTGAGTAGTGAATTAATTAAGATGGGCTGGATCATAAAAGCTGCGAATACGTTTAATAGTTCTGTAAATAATTCTAATGGTTTTGTCGCAGGACAAGCTAAAAAGCTATCTTCAAATGCTGTAAAAAAAATATCAAAGCTTATAGCTCCGTTGATGGTTAACAACTCATTTAAAGGTAGTAATTACAGTCAAAATCCAACTGTCAGTAATGTCATTATGACAATGCTTATACTAACTAGTTTTGGTTCTGAACTGTTACAGATTCTAGCTCCCGTTGCGACTGTTTTTCTAATTGTTGGTTATCTCGGCCATTATTTAGTGATAGGTGTCAAAGCCCAATTAACTATCAGAATTCTTAAAGACTTTACCCTTCTATTAATATTTATTGCGTTGTTACCTGCAAGTATTTTTGTTGCTGTCAGAAATCATAGTTTAGCTGGTTTCGAAAAAATAGGGCGTGAATTTGTAGCAAGAATTCTCAAGATAATTGTAGTTGGTTCTGTAACGATGAATTGCGGAATGACTGTAGATTTATTGTTATCTATATACATTGATCATCTTTACGAAATCATTGAAAGCTTAAACTCTTTTAACGATGTAATAACAAATATTTTTACAGTTTGTGCTTACATGGTCGCAATTGCTATTTTTCTAAAAGGTGCTGTAGGAACATTTTTATATGTTAACGATGCTATGTTTGATCAATTCTTCATTCACGGTGAAACACATGAACAATAAATCAAAAAACAAAATATTAAAAAGGCTGTTGTTTCAAGCATAAAGCCTTAATTACTCGACCTAAACTTTACATTTTTCCTTTAAATGATATTCAAATTAAAAGGGAGAATTATCATGAATAATACAATTACAGCAAAAACAGAGAATCAAGATTTATATAATTACATACTTACTATAACCAAATTAAAACCACTGGCTAGAACGGTTTTTTCAGAGCGTTTATGCACTGTTATAAAAGCAGGTTTAGTAAAAAACGGGGCGATTTCTATTAAAGAATTGAAGTTACTAATCCCTGAATTAGCTGCATCAGAGTTATATCAATTCAAATTAGTAGGTGAACAAACAGGGATTTTTTCTAGTTCAGATATTGGCACTATAACTCTTCATCATGATTTATTTTCAGCGAATGGTGAATTGAACAATTACAAGCTTACACTTGAATATAGAAATGGTTTAAGAACGCTATTTAATCCAAGTTTAACTGAAGATTCACACATAGTTATTGGTGTCGGTGCGAGCGGCAAAACTTACCTTTCTGATTTAACTACAACTACATTACATTCGTTAAGACCAAGCAATATCTTTTATGAAGTTATTTCTTCTTTTGAAGGAAATCAATTAACAGATAAACAGAATAAAATAATATTTGAAAAGTTTGGTATCACTATTCCTTCTCAATATAATCAGTTGAGTAAACTCACGAATTTATCAATTACTTTTAAGCGTAATTATAAAAGTTATAGGCTTAATGAAAAGATGATTAAGTCTAGCGAATGGCTAAAAAGCTTAAATAACCAGAGTTTTAAAATTAATTATACTTTTAGAAATAAAATAATTACTACTCGTCCAACTCTATAATTTCTTTTAAATAATACATTTTATAACCATCTGAAAAATGGTTATAAAATTATTTATATACTCACTCTTCAAATATCTCTAAAAAATGATATTCATATTATATATGTCATAAAAAAGGAGCATATTATGAGTACAGAGCAAAAGGATTTGATAGATACAGAAGAACTAATAAATAATCTTGATGAAGAGTTAAATGAGCAGCGAAATGAACTGCAAAATGAACTGTTAAAGGAGCAGCAAGATATACAGCAAAGTGAAGAGCTTCATGATGAAGTGAAATTTGGTTCTGATAAAGAAGAAGTTGAAAATATATCAACTGAATTACTTCCATCTGAACCACAAAAACCAAACGCTAAAAAAATCTTGGCAAAATCAAAAGAAGAACTCGAAGAAGATTTAAAGGTATCTATAGATCGTGAAAAATACTTAAAAGATACTAAAGATGAAATGTTTAAAAGCTTTGAAAAGAAAGGAAACGTATATTTTCTTGAAGGTAAAACGGCAATAAAAACTGAAAATTATCGTCTTGAATCGAATAAAAATGGTGTTAAAAATGCCAATTGTAGCCCTTATTCAAGCCCTTTAGTTTTTGCTAAATGTTTGTCTGACGTAAAAGTTAAACACATTGGTAAATTTCCACTTGTAGAAGGTGGTTTGGAAAATCTTGAACAAACTTTCTTAATGATTCAAGAGAAAGATTTATTTGATTTAAATGAAATTACTGTTGGTAAAGATGTTGATCCTAGCGTTAAAGAAATGCTTGAACGTATTAAGAATAAAAACAATGTTGAATTAGGTTTAGACCAGGATAACAAACAAGATAAAACGGCTAAAAATGATGATGTTAACTTTGGTGATAATAAAAAAGAATCTGATAAGCCTATTGAAGATAAAAAGCAAGAACAAACAAAACCAACAAATGATACTTCAAATGTTGATAAGCAAGAATCTATTCAATCTCTTGACGATAAAAAGCAAGATGAAACAAAACATACAAATGAATTAACTGATGATGATATTGCTAACTTCGGTGATGATAATGCTTATACTTTAGAAGAAGTATTAGAATCAGATCCCGACATGATTAATCACA